>Ga0056113_1000504_pt1 | contig 10531 bp, 8 predicted proteins | sample WorMetilvaeELBA2_FD_55030 | JGI IMG/M metagenome (GOLD analysis project Ga0056113, IMG submission 55030) | Marine gutless worms symbiont microbial communities from Max Planck institute for Marine Microbiology, Germany - Olavius ilvae ELBA.2 ... | reverse complement strand
AAAAGGTTACACTCAGCACTGGGATATTGTTCTCCAATTGAATTCGAACAGCAGACGTGTAACGATAAATACTAGTCCACTTTTTGAGGGGAGCATCAAACATGAACGCACAGGACTTATCCATCGCCGAATTAGCCGGTCAGCGGCTCATGGTCGGGTTCGACGGATTGATCTGCGATGCCGATCTGGAATCCCTGATCCGGGAGCTCAAGGTGGGCGGGTTGATTCTCTTTTCCCCCAACCTTGACACCCGCGACCAGATTACAGAGCTCTGCCGAAGCGCCCAGGACGTTGCCCGGGCCGCAGGGCATTCCCCGCTTTTTATCGCCATCGACCAGGAAGGCGGAGAGGTCGCACGGCTCAGGGCGCCCTTTACAGAATTCCCGGGAAACCCCTATATGGAGTCCGAATCGGACGCCGAACGTTTCGGCAGGGTCACCGCCGGGGAGCTATCCAACCTGGGGATCAACATGAACATGGCGCCGGTCATGGATCTCGCTCCGGAAAATTTTCAGAGCATCATGGCCGGCCGGTCCTTCGGTTCGGATCCCCAATGGGTGTCCCGGCTGGGAACGGTGGTTATCCGAACCCTCCAGAAGAACGGCGTTATGGCAGTGGCGAAACACTTTCCGGGTATCGGCCGGACCACCATCGACTCCCACCTGGACCTGCCTGTTCTGGAGACCGATGAAACGGAATTGGATGCCTATGATCTCATCCCGTTTTATGCCGCGATCGAAGCAGACGCGGCAGGGTTCATGCTGTCCCATATCCGCTATGCGGGAGTGGATCCGGAATGGCCGGCGAGTCTTTCGGAAGCCATTGCGCGGGGTCTTCTGCGGCAGACCATGGGATTCGACGGCGTCGTGATGACCGATGACCTGGATATGGGAGCCGTACGGAATTATTTTGATTTCCGGACCTGCACGGAACGGATACTTGCAGCGGATATCGATATCGCGCTGATCTGCCACCGAAGTCCCGATATGGAGGCCGTTTACGAAATCATCTATAATTCGCTGAAGCAATCGGAAGATATACGAAGAAGAGGCGAGCTTTCGGCGGATAGAATTCTTCAGCTAAAAAAGACGTACTTGGCTCGACTATAGCACGATAGGGTCGGGTTAGCCTGTGATCCGGGGTACCCGTGAGAACACATCATCGCCGAGTCCTGCTCGAACACCGGCCTTAAGGTAGTGATACCCCACCGCAGCCACCATGGCGGCATTGTCTCCGCACAATTCAATGGCCGGAATATAGACCTGCATTCCTTCCTGTATGGCCGTTTCGTTCAGACGTCCCCTTAATCGGCTGTTGGCCGCCACTCCGCCCACCAGGGCGATGTTTTCACAATCTCTGGTCCCGGCGGCCCGAATCAGTTTGGTGGTCAGCACCTCCACCACGGCCTCCTGAAATCCGGCCGCGATATCCGGGATCTGACGATAATAGGTGTCTTCGTGGGTCATGATGTATCGTTTGACGGCCGTCTTTATTCCGCTGAAGCTGAAGTCGAAGCTGGTGTTATTGAGAAAGGCTCTCGGAAACGTGATTTTTTCGGGATCCCCGTCCGCTGCCATCTTGTCGATGATACCGCCGCCTGGATAACCCAGCCCCAGCATTTTCGACACCTTGTCAAACGCTTCTCCGGCGGCGTCGTCCAATGTCTGGCCCATCTGTTCGTATTGGATGTGAGAGGTGACATGGTAGAGGCTGGTATGCCCACCGGATGCCAGCAGGGCGACAAAGGGAAAGGGTGGAGAATGGCTGCCGAGGAATACCGAATTCATGTGCCCTTCAAGATGGTTTACCCCGACCCATGGCAGGCCCCGGGCATGGGCATACGCCTTTGCAAATGAAAAACCCACCAGCAACGCACCGACAAGACCCGGCCCTTGCGTCACGGCGACGCCTTCGAGGCGATGGGGGCCGACACCGGAATCGGCAATGGCCTGCTCCACGACGGGAACGATGGCTTCGATGTGTTTCCGCGAGGCAAGCTCCGGTACCACCCCGCCGTAAGGGTGATGGACCGCAACCTGGGATGCCACCACGGACGACAGAATCCGAGTGCCGTCTTCCACAACCGCCGCAGCCGTCTCATCACAGGAGGATTCGATTCCAAGGACAATCATGGCGGGTACGTCCGGAATTGCATCGCGTCTCTATCGATAGTCCTGCACATAACTAGAGAGCGTATGCCATCTCTTCAGTAAAGCGTTTCGATAAAACACAACGGCCAAAATCGTTTGGATTCTGGCCCAATACAAGGATTATCGTTACTCAGCTACCGGCCCCCTCGCCGAGCGGGCGTCACCTTCACCCCTCAACCGGAACAGGGCGCTTTTTGCTGTCCTTTGGCGATCCATGCAAAGATACGTGAAACCAATGTGGCCAGTTGTCTAAACATCGACGTATATTTCAATCCGTTTCGTGTGCGGTTTCAGCGCAGGACCCGAGCCGTATGGCCGGTGATTCCAACAGTGACGAATGCCTTCATTGCGTGAATGCGCCTGAAATGAACAGCGTACGCGTCAGACCCAGCTGATCTGGGTTTTACTTTTCTTCTTTGCTGCGATCTCACCGATGACAAATGCCTGTTCCTTCATTCCCCTGAGACGCTCGAGCACATCGTCTACTGCCCTTTCGGGAACAACCAACACCAGACCGATGCCGTTGTTGAAGGTCCGCAACATTTCTTTTTGGGAGATCTTGCCGGATTTTTGGAGAAATGAAAATATGGGCGGTACTTCCCAACTCCCCTTTTTCAATACCACCTTGCAGGATTTAGGGATGATCCGCACGATGTTGTCGACCAGCCCGCCTCCGGTGATGTGGGCCAGACCCGAGATGGGCAGGTCTTTCAGCAAGCGCTGTATGGTCTCGGAGTAGATCCGCGTCGGCTTGAGCAGTTCCTCCACGATGGTGACCCCGAGTTCCGGGACGGTGGCGGCCACATCGAGTTCGAGCATGTCAAAGCAGATCTTGCGAACCAGTGAATATCCGTTGCTGTGGAGGCCGTTGGAAGCAATCCCGATGACCTTGTCGCCCAGTTGCGTGTCGGAGCCATCCACGATTTTGCGGTTGTCCACGATCCCGACAGCAAAGCCGGCCAGGTCGTACTCCTTTTCACTATAAAAGCCGGGCATCTCGGCTGTTTCACCGCCGATAAGGGAACAGTTGGCCAGACGACAGCCTTTTCCGATCCCTTTAATGATGTCTGTGGCGATCTTGTTGTCCAGCCTGCCCATGGACAGATAATCGAGAAAAAAAAGCGGCTTGGCTCCCTGCACGGCAATGTCGTTAATACACATGGCTACGAGATCGATACCGACGGTGTCGTGAATCCCCGTCATGAACGCGATTTTCAGCTTGGTACCGACACCGTCCGTCGAACTGACCAGCACAGGGCGCTCCATGTTGGCCACGTTCAGGGAATACATTCCCCCAAATCCGCCGATGTCGCCCATAACCCCGGACCGGGGGGTGGATTTGGCGATTTTCTTGATCTGATCGACCAGGGCATTCGCCTTGTCGATATCCACACCTGCTTTCGCGTATGTGAGCGAATCCGACATCACCATTTCTCCACTTGTGAATTCTCCAACGTGCAGGAAAAAGTAGTCTCTAAGGGGTTAAAAGTCAAAACAAAATTTTTTGACATCCGGTACTTACATATTGTAATTACCTTTAACCCGGAAATTTGATAGTGGTTTCCCGATGCTGAAATTGCCGGGATGGCGATCCAAAGACCCTTAACGATGACCACGGATTTTAACCATGAAGACGTTTGCCCGACTCGATCGACTACCACCATATGTATTTGCCACGGTCAACCAACTCAAGATGAAAGAGCGACATGCCGGTAAAGATATCATCGACCTGGGCATGGGGAATCCGGACATCGGCACTCCACAGCACATTGTCGAGAAACTGGTGGAAGCGGCTCAAAAGGCCCATAACCACCGCTATTCGGCATCGGCGGGAATTACCAAGCTGCGTCGGGCCATCACCAGCTGGTACCGGCGACGCTTTGACGTGGACCTGGACCCGGATTCTGAAGCCATCGTGACCATCGGCGTCAAGGAAGGGATGTCCCATCTGGTGCTGGTCACCATTCGGCCCGGGGATGTGGTGTTTACCCCCAGCCCGACCTATCCGATTCATCCCTACTCGGCCATCATTTCCGGCGGAGATGTGCGCGGTATCCCCATGGGGCCGGATCAGGATTTTTTCGATAACCTGATCAATGCAACCCGGCAGACCTGGCCCAAACCCAAGGTTCTGATCATCTGCTATCCCCATAATCCCACCACCGAGGTGGTGGAGCTCGAGTTTTTCGAAAAGATCGTGGATTACGCCAGGGAGCACGATATCATGATCATCCATGATTTTGCATACGCCGACCTGGTATTTGACGGGTACACAGCGCCCAGTTTTCTCCAGGCCAAAGGGGCAAAGGACGTGGGGGTCGAGTTCTTCTCACTCTCGAAGAGCTACAGCATGCCCGGATGGCGCGTGGGGTTTTGCCTGGGCAATCGCGAAATCATCGGGGCCCTGGCGCGCATCAAGAGCTATCTGGATTACGGCATCTTCCAGCCGATACAGATCGCTTCGATTATTGCTCTGAGCGGCCCGGACGAGGAGGATGACAAAAACAACGTTCAGGGGCAGCAGGAGTGTGTCAAAGAGATCGTGGATACCTACAAGTCCCGTCGCGACACCCTGATTACCGGCCTGGCGAGGGCCGGTTGGGAAATTGAGCCGCCCAAGGCCACCATGTTCGTGTGGGGTCGCATCCCCGATCAGTACCGACACATGGGATCGGTCGAGTTTTCAAAGTTCATGATTCGGGAAGCGCAGGTTGCCGTATCGCCGGGACTGGGTTTCGGAGAATACGGCGACGATTATGTGCGTTTCGCCCTGATCGAAAATGAAATGCGAACCAATCAGGCGATCAGAGGCATACGAAAGATTTTGTAGGGCCGGCTTGTTGCTGGATGCTTGCCCGCCGCTGGCGGGCTGGATGCTGGATGAACTGAAAGTTCGAAGCTGAAAGCTGAATGATACAGAAAGGCTCAGGGCTTAAGGCTCAAGGCTTAGGGCTTCTGGATACTGGATGCTGGATGCTTGTCCGCCGCTGGCGGGTTGGAGGTCAGAGGTCGGAGGTCGGAGGTCGGAAGACGCAGGACAGAAGACAGAGGTCAAAGGGTAGAGGACAGAAGGCAGATATCGGAGGTCAGAAGACGCAGGACCGAAGACAGAGGGCAGAAGGCAGAGGACAGCTAAGACATGAGGACGCACGGGCCAACGGGCGAACGGGCGGACGGGCAGACGGGTCAACGGACCAACCCTTCGACTCGCTTTGCTCGCTCCCTTCGACATGCTCAGGACAGGCAGGACAAGCGGGCGAACGGGCGGACGGGCGGACGGGCGGACGGTACAACCATGAAAAAAATCAACATCGGCTTACTGGGGTTTGGCACAGTCGGTACAGGTGTCGCGCGGATACTCCTGGAAGAGCGGGATCTCCTCCGGGCCAGGGCCGGGGTCGACCTGAATCTGAAGTACGTGGCCGACATCGACCTGACAACGGACCGTGGTGTCGCTCTCCCCGCCGGCGTACTCATCGATGATGCCCAGCGTGTGATCCATGATCCGGAAGTGGACATCGTTCTCGAGATGATCGGCGGCAAGGGCATTGCCAAAGACATGATGCTTGCCGCGATCCGAAAGGGCAAGCACGTGGTGACTGCCAACAAGGCGCTTTTGGCATCCCACGGAAATGAGATTGTCCGGGAAGCTTCCGAAAACGGGGTCAATCTGGCGTTTGAGGCCAGTACGGGGGGGTGCATGCCCGTGATCAAGACCCTTCGGGAATCCCTGGTCGGCAATCGCATCAGCGGGATGATCGGCATTCTCAACGGGACCTGCAACTACATCCTGACAAAGATATCCGATGAGGGCTGCCCCTTCGCGGAAGCCCTTGCCGAGGCCCAGACAAAGGGGTACGCCGAGGCTGATCCAACGCTGGATGTGGAGGGTCTCGATACCGCGCATAAACTGGCGATATTAAATTCGCTGGCCTACGGTATGGAGATCAACCTGAACGATATTTACGTCGAGGGGATCCCCAGAATCACACCCATGGACATCGAGTTTGCCAGTGAGTTCGGTTACCGAATCAAGCTGCTGGCCATTAGCAAGGACAAGGGGGAGGCCATCGAGGCACGGATCCACCCCACGATGATCCCCTTTGACAATCTTCTGTCCAACGTCAACGGCACGGTCAACGCCATCACATTTTCCTGCAGTGCGGCGGACGACATTCTGCTTTACGGTCGCGGCGCCGGAATGATGCCAACGGCAAGTGCCGTGGTCGCTGATATCGTGGATCTTGCCCGGAACATGCTTTCCTGTGCCGGAGTGCGGGTGCCGATGCTTTCCTGCCAGATGGAGAACATAAAAGACATCCCCATCATGCCGGTGGAAGACATCAAAACCCATTACTACTTTCGATTCGCGGCGCTGGATCGGCCCGGCGTGCTGTCAAAGATTGCCGGCATTCTCGGCAACCACCAGATCAGTATCAAGTCCGTGCATCAGAAGGGGCGAAAGACCGACGGTGCCGTGCCTATCGTGATGCTGACCCATCGTGCGGTTGAAAAATCAGTCAGTCAGGCCCTCTCCAAAATTACCGCGCTGGATGTGGTGGCCGACAAACCGATTCTGATTCGGATCGAAGACGATGATAGGGAGGAGTAAACTGGATACTGGATGCTTGATGCTGGATGAAATGAAAGTCTAAAGGTGAAAGCTCAAAGCGTAAAGAATAATAAGGTGAAAGCTCAAAGCTGAAAGCTTAAAGAATAATAAGCTGAAAGGATACAGAAGGTTCAAGGCTTGCCCGCCCGCCCGAGGCGGGTAAACCCACCCGAGGCGGGTAAACCCACCCGAGGCGGGTAAACCCACCAGAGGCGGGTAAACCCACCAGAGGCGGGTAAACCCACCAGAGGCGGATAAACCCACCAGAGGCGGGTAAACCTCTGGCGGGCTGGATATTTGATTCACGGTATCGGGTGTTTCGTATTGGGTATTCGGCGATGTAAAGCCGGATACAAGATTCAAGATACAAGACGCACGTTACAACCGATTCAGATTCTGGAGCCTTGTCTGCCCCTGGCATGGTCGAAGGGATGGCGGATGCTTCATGGATCCAAGAGGAATATTCTAAAGCAACTAGATACATCCATAGCATGCCGGGATTTGATCTTCGATCCTACTATCCTGAATCCTGGATCTTGGATCCTGTATCTCTTAACAACCGGCAAACCGGCCAACAATTCAAGCGATAGCGAGAATCTTATAGAGGAATCTGCATATGCACATTGTCTGTTCGGATCTGGAAGGCGTGTTTACTCCGGAAGTATGGATCAACGTTGCCGAACGCACCGGGGTCGAGGAGCTCAAGCTGACCACAAGAGACATCCCGGATTATGACGTGTTGATGAAAAAGCGTCTGAACATCCTCGATGAGAAGGGGCTCAAACTCAAAGACATCATCGATGTTATCGAAACTATGGAGCCGCTTGACGGTGCCAGAGAATTTCTGGACTGGCTTCGGACCCGGGTACAGGTGCTTATCCTTTCGGACACCTACAGTGAATTTGCTGCACCCCTGATGGGGAAACTGGGCTGGCCCACCCTTTTTTGTCACGACTTGACCCTCGATGATACCGGGGCCATTGCCGACTACAACCTCAGGATCCGGGACATGAAGAAAAAGACTGTCCGGGCCATGAAACAGCTCAATTACGAAACCATCGCCATGGGCGATTCTTATAACGACATTACCATGCTGAAAGAGGCTGACCAGGGAATCTTGTTCCGGCCGCCGGACAACGTGATAGTAGAGTTTCCGGAATTTCCGGTGACCCACACGTATGAAGAACTTAGAGCAACATTAGAGGGGATACTGGGGATTTGAGCCTGGATGCTTGTCCGCCTCTGGCGGGCTGGATGCTGGATTCACGGATACAAGATACAAGATGCAGGATGCAAGATACAAGATGCAGGATACAAGATCCAGGATGCAGGATGATTGCCCGTTTTTGGTGGGCTGGATGAACTGAAAGTCCGAAGCTGAAAGCTGAATGATACAGAAAGGCTCAGGGCTTAAGGCTCAAGGCTTAGGGCTTCTGGATTCTGGATGCTTGTCCGCCTCTGGCGGGCTGAATGCTGGATACTGGATTGAAGGATAGAGCGGAGCGATTCCACCATTTTAGGCAATTTAGGCATTTTAAATTTTAGGCATTTATTTCGGGCAAACCGGCCAAACCGGCCAAACCGGCTAACGGGCCAACCGGCCAACGGGCCCACGGGCAGACGGGCCGACGGGCAGACGGGCCCACGGGCAGACGGGCCCACGGGCAAACGGGCCCACGGGCAAACGGAGGCACATGATCTCTCACCGAACCACATGCCGGGTGATATACGGCGATACCGACCGTATGGGCCGGGCCTATTATGGCAATTATCTTCGCTGGTTCGAGATGGGCCGGACCGAGATGTTTCGAGCCATCGGAATGCCGTACCGCAGTATCGAAGATCGGGGGTATTATCTTCCGGTTTCGGAAGTCTTCTGTAAATTTTCTTCCGGAGCCGATTATGACGACATCCTGATCATCGACACCTCCCTGGATAACCGCGTCAAAGCCGGTATGAAATTTGACTACCGCGTGCTGGCCGAAAACGGCGAGCAGCTCATCGCCCAGGGTTACACCAAACACGCCTTTGTAAAAGAAGATGGAAAGGTGGTGCGGCCGCCGAAATTCTTCAGGGAATTCGTCGACAACTATCAGACATCTGCCGGGTCATGACATTAACCGAAAACATATCCCGATTCAGCCAATGCCGGGTACTGGTTGTTGGTGATCTGATGATCGACCACTACGTCTGGGGGGACGTGGATCGCATTTCCCCGGAAGCTCCGGTTCAGGTCGTCAATGTCAGAAGTGAAGAGGACACCCTCGGCGGCTGTGGAAATGTGGTGAACAATATTGTGGCGCTGGGTGGCAGCGTCGCCGTTGCCGGTGTGGTGGGATCCGGGCGATACGGCCAGCTGCTCATCGAGCGGCTGCGAACCCTGGGGGTGGATGTGGAAGGGGTGATCCGGGAGCCTGAACGGCCGACGACCCGCAAGACCCGGATCTTTGCCTCCAACCAGCATGTGGTGCGTATTGACCGGGAATCGCGCGAGTGCGTCTCCAAGGAAACCCTGGAGAAACTCGCCGCCGAAGCCGAACAGAAATTACCCGCTTCGGACGTGGTACTCATATCCGACTACGGAAAGGGCGTTGTCACCCGTGATCTCTTGCGGCGGATCTGCGATTGCGCTCAAAAACACGGAAAGATCACGATAGCCGATCCAAAGGGGATGGATTTTGCCAAGTATTCCGGCGTCGATGTGCTGACACCGAATAAAAAGGAGGCCGGTTTAGCGGCTGCGATTGATATTTCCGATGATGACACCCTGCACAGGGCGGGGAAAAAACTGCTCGACCGTCTTACCATTGAAATGCTGCTGGTCACGTGCGGAAAGGACGGGATGGTACTCTTTAAGCGTGGCGCCCGGCCGTATCGGATTCCGGCAAAGGCCAGGCAGGTATATGAGGTCTCCGGCGCCGGCGACACGGTAGCCGCCGTGCTCGGGCTTGCCGTGGCAGCCGGGGCAAACCTGAGAGACGCTGCGGCCCTGGCGAATACCGCTGCCGGGGTTGTGGTGGGAAAGGTGGGCACCGCGACCTTGTCCCAGAAGGAACTGGAGGCCGCGTTTAAGCCTTCCGGGGATCGCACTGTTTCCAAATACAAGCAGTTTCACGACCTGCCGGTTCTGGTACAGGAGCTGCGTAAAAAAGGAAAGAAGATTGTCCTGACCAACGGCTGTTTCGACCTCCTCCACGCCGGGCATGTGATGCTCTTTTCCGCATCCAAACAGCTCGGGGACGTTCTGTTTGTGGCCACCGACGACGACGCTTCGGTCCGTGCGTTGAAAGGGCCGGGCCGGCCGGTTATCCAGGCCAGGGAGCGGGTCCGGATACTGTGCGCGTTGGACAGCGTCGACTACGTGGTGGTCTTTTCATCCGGGGTTCTCGAGGACCTGATCCGCACCATCCGGCCGGATGTCCTTACAAAGGGGAGCAACTACGATTCCGAAGAGGTGGCCGGCAGGGAACTGGTCGAAAAACTTGGCGGCCGGGTGGCCTTGGTCCCGATCTCGGAAGATACCTCCTCCACCCGCATCATCAGCAATATCAGAAATACGATGGACTAGGTACTCGATACTGGATGCTGGATTCTGGATGAGCTGAAAGTCCGAAGCTGAAAGATATAAATAGCTCAAAGCTCAAAGCTGAAAGCTGAAAGCTCAAAGCTGAAAGATAAAAACAGTTCAAAGCTGAAAGCTGAAAGTTTAAAGAAATAGATACAGGATACAAGATTCAAAACCCATTGGCCAATAGACGATGTTTGATCG
>Ga0056113_1000494_pt1 | contig 10667 bp, 6 predicted proteins | sample WorMetilvaeELBA2_FD_55030 | JGI IMG/M metagenome (GOLD analysis project Ga0056113, IMG submission 55030) | Marine gutless worms symbiont microbial communities from Max Planck institute for Marine Microbiology, Germany - Olavius ilvae ELBA.2 ... | reverse complement strand
TCCCTGACACCCGAAACCTGACACCTAAATTCTTTGAATTGCGCTGTAGCTGCACCGCAGGAGCCCCTTTTTCCGAGCGCAGTCTCGGAAAAAGCTTAGACAATTATCAATTCAGTTTTGCGCAAAAAGTGCAAAATATTTTTGAGTTTCTTTGTAAACCTTTGGTATACAGGCGTTTACAAAGATAAATTTTGGCGTCAACTTTTACCTAGGCTAAAAGCTAAATGATCGATTGTAATATAATAGACAGAGCGAAACGATACCACAATTCGTCATTCGTCATTCGTCATTCGTCATTTCCGGCTTGTCCGGGTTAGGTATTTGGTATTGGGTACTCGATGCTTGATGCTTGATGCTTGATGCTGGATACTGGATGCCGGATACTGGATACTGGATGCCGGATACTGAATACTGGATGCTGGATATTGGATTCTGGATTCTGGATGCTAGATGCTGGATACTCGGTTTTGGATACCGGAACGTGGCAGGTGTAAGGTTTAGGGTATAAGGTAAAAAATAAGTCGATTGCGGCCTTTACCCCCCGGTAGCTGTCGATGTTGGTTACGTTTGATGGGCACTACCCACCCTATGATCTAATATTTTTGCAACGTTGCGGTTTCGTATACCAAAATCTTTGTTAAGAACTCTGACCTCTGTCATCTGTCTTCTGACTTCTGTCTTCTGACTTCTGTCATCTGACCTCTGACCTCTGTCATCTGACTTCTGACTTCTGACCTCTGTCTTCTGACTTCTGTCATCTGTCCTCTGACCTCTGACTTCTGTCATCTGACCTCTGACTTCTGTCATCTGACCTCTGACTTCTGTCATTTGACCTCTGACTTCTGTCATCTGACCTCTGTCATCTGTCCTCTGACCTCTGACCTCTGACCTCTGTCTTCTGTCCTCTGCGTGCCGCGGCGTAGCTCGGAGAGCGAAGACGGGTCCTCAGCCCTAAGCCCCCAGCCCCCAGCCCTCTGCCCTCAGCCCTCTGCCCTCAGCCCACCGTCCTCTGCTCGCCCCAGGGCGGCGTTCAGGGCTTTCTGGTGAATTTTGCCGGCCACGTGCACCGGGCTTTTGCCGTGTACCGGGTCCCAGCCGGCAGGATTGGCGGTGCAAAAATACTGGACATCCAGACCGATGCGCACCAGGGCCTCTGCGACCGGCAAATTTAAGATACGCTCGGCGGCCTGCCAGGTAGCGCCGCAGGGCGCCCCCTGCAGGACGCTTATCCGGGCGATGCGGCCGCCGGCCACTGCAACGCGAAAAGACGGTTTGCCGAATTTTTCACCATATTGCCCCAGGCTGACCTGCCCGGCAAGGGTGCATCAGGTGGGCGGCGTATGGATTCCCTTGATGTCGAGTTTTTTGCCCGATGCAATCAGCGGTATGGCCAGATCGCGGCACATTGCTGCCAGGTCGTGACTCAAATCCGGGTGCTTCAAAAAATCGAGCACCAAATCTGCCTGGATTTCAGATGGCAGGTACTCCGATGTGTCCTCAACCAGGGGCGGCAGGGGATCATCGATGGAGATAACTTCGAGCACGATACGATTTTCGCCATATTTCCGCACACCGGCAATTTTGCTCTCGCCACTGCCGTTTTGCTGGAAGACCAGTATTCTCTGAGGAGTTTGCGTTTGTTTCATGGTGTTTGTGTTTCTTCGCAGATAATCAATTATTTTAAGCCAGATCAGAGACAATCGGCTATGCCATCTGTCCAAGTTATTTTTGGTTTCAGGTGTCAGGTTTCAGGTGTCAGCCAAGCCGCCGGCAAAAAAGGCGGCCGGTCAAATCGGAAAAGAAACTTTGAAAAAGCGAATATCGAATATCGAATAATGAATATCGAATGTCGAAGGAATGTATTCTGCCTGTCGTGAGCCTTTGTGTCGAACGGTCTATTTTATAAAAAGACTGAGCGACCTGTCGGGTCGTAGCCGAAGGCGAAGCCTGAAGCGATTCCACCATTCGCCATTCGATATTCGATATTCGATATTCTGCGGTTCTGCGGTTCGCTTTTAATGAAGTTTCACACGAGGTGTCAGTATCTAATACCGAAAACCGAATACCGAATACCTAATTTTCCTGACACCTGAAACCTTCCGTAACTTACAACATGTTATCAGAAAAAAGGCCCAAAGGGTCTAGATAGTTTATGCCCCTCCCCCTTTTTCGGTTTAATGCGCCACGGCTTTCAGTTGTTTGGTCTTTACCGGCGATTTCACCTTCGGGGACTGTTTTCCGGGATCCGTCTTCATCGAAAGGGAAATCCGCGAGCGCTCCATATCCACATTAAGCACGGTGACCTCAACATTTTGCTGCACCCGGACAACATCAGCGGGGTTTTTGACAAACTCATCCGCCAGCTCACTGACATGCACCAGGCCGTCCTGATGAACGCCGACATCAACGAACGCACCGAAGGCTGTGACATTGGTCACAATTCCCGGAATTTTCATGCCGGGCCGCAAATCGGATATCTGTTCAACATCACTGGAAAATTCAAATTTTTCAATATTCTGCCGCGGATCACGGCCCGGTTTGGAAAGCTCAGTGAGGATGTCATTTAATGTTGGTGCGCCGATCTGATCGCTGATATAGCGATTGATATCAATTTTTTGCCTGAGCTTCTTTTTTTGCATCAGATCGGCCACCGTGCAACCCAGATCCCGGGCCATGGCATTTACGACGCGGTAGCTTTCGGGATGCACCGCGCTGGCATCCAATGGATTTTTGCCGTCGCTGATTCTCAGGAATCCGGCCGATTGTTCGTACGCCTTGGGACCCAGCCTTGGAACCTTTAACAGTTGAGCGCGGGACGTAAACGGCCCGTTTTGTTCACGGTAGGCGACTAAATTTTTGGCCAACCGGAGACTCAGTCCGGATACATAGGTCAACAACTGGACACTGGCCTGATTAACTTCAACGCCGACGCTGTTGACACAACTGATGACGACGTCGTCCAGGGCTTTTTTCAGGGCCGTCTGATCGACATCGTGCTGGTATTGGCCGATCCCGATGGATTTGGGATCGATTTTTACGAGTTCGGAAAGCGGATCCATGAGCCGCCTGGCGATGGAAATAGACCCTCGATACGTTAAATCCAGATCGGGAAATTCCTGTCGGGCAGCTTTTGAAGCCGAATAGATTGAAGCGCCGCTTTCATTTACCAAGAAGACCTGCACTTGACGGTCCAGTCCTATATTTTTAATAAAAGTCTCCGTTTCCCTGCCGGCGGTTCCATTGCCGACGGCGACGGCTTCAATTTGATAGCGGTCTACCAGGCTCCGAACCAGGAGGGCTGATGCATCGCGTTGTTTTTTTGAGTTATGCGGAAATATGGTGTCGTGATGCTCGAGTTTGCCTTGCGGATCAAGACAAACCAGTTTGCATCCGGTTCGATAACCGGGATCTATACCCATAACACGTTTGGCCCCCAGGGGCGGAGATAAAAGTAAATCGCGCAGATTCTCGGAAAACACCTTGATGGCTTCGGCATCGGCCCGGCTTTTAATTGCCTGGCGGATTTCAGTTTCCATTGAACGGGAAAGGAGCCTTTTATAGCTGTCCAGGAGGGCAGCTCTAACCTCAGCCGCATCTTCCTGGTCACCGGTTACAAATATATCTTCCAGGACTTTGATGGCCTTATCCTCCGGCGGTGCAATGGAAATATTTAAACAATCCTCTTTTTCGGCGCGTTGCATTGCCAGAATACGATGGGATGGCGCTGTGGCCGCCGCCTCCTGCCAGTCGATATAATCCCGGAATTTTGCTTCTTCCGCTTCTTTGCCGCTGGCCGCCCGGCTTTTGATGACAGCGCGTGAGGTAAACAGTTTGCGAAGTTTGGTTCTTGCGTCCTGATCTTCATTGATGGTTTCGGCAATTATGTCCCTGGCACCCGCCAGTGCTTCATCGAGATTATCAACTGCTTTTTTCGGGTCCACAAATGCGGCCGCCGCCGACTTGGGATCCGTGCCCTTTTGCTTTAGAATAGTCCGGGCCAGAGTTTCGAGTCCTTTTTCGCGGGCAATCATTGCCTTGGTTCGCCGTTTCGGTCGATAGGGCAAATACAGATCTTCCAATGACGCAAGGGTTTTGGCGGCAAGAACGTCCTTTTTCAGTTTTTTCGTCAGATGTCCATGATCTTGAAGTGATTTTAAAATGGATTCTCTGCGCAAATCCAACTCCGCCAGCTGCTGCAACCGGTCACGGATTGCGGTGATGGCCACTTCATCAAGGCTGCCGCTTGCTTCTTTGCGGTACCTGGCAATAAAAGGAACAGATGCTCCTTTTTTCAGCAGTTTTTGGACGGCCTCCACCTGGGATTCCTTCAAATTCAGCTCACTGGATATCAGTTTAATATGAGATACGGTCATTTTACACTCCTTTTCTTTGAGTCACCCCCAGATAAACATCCACATACCGCCGTTAACAGGGCCCAATGAAGATTCTCATGCATCATATCGTGTAAAAATGAGAATGCTTCATTGAATATCGGCACTTGCCGTGAATGCTTTACATTTAAACAGATAGAGCACCAGGGTCATCGAGTATAACATTCCTAAATAAAGGGAAAAAAGCCTATTGGTCATTCTCAAGAAAAACAAAGGCGAAAAGAATGCAGAATTTGCTTCGATTTCAATTCGAGATACACAGGGCCCTTCCGCTCAGCAATACCAGCTCCCATTGATAAAGCCGTGGGCAGCCGGTCTCGCTATAGCCAATTCATTGACATATCGCATTTATTTAAAGTCTTTCGACCAGGATTTTTTCATTTTGATCAGATCGGCTTTAGGTTTAATTACCTGTTATTATACGGCATAATCCTATCATCGGTATTCGGCATACATTTTGCAAAAAATGGCACTGGATAAGTTTACCCTCATCGGGGAAGATTAAAATGCCCACCGGATAAGTCTGTGCCTGGAGGGCCTTCCGATTTGATAATTTCCTGGAGTCATCCGAATTGCCGATAAATATAAACATTCTATTAATCATCGCCCTCATCATATTTATAGTTCCCATAGGGTCTTTTTTGGCAATTGCCCTATTTCGAAACTTGGGAAAAGGGCAGTCCGCCAAAGTCGACAGGCTGATCAAAAGACATGCCGGTCTGGCAGACCTGCTGGTCGAGCCGGGTGACCATACAGATGATGCTTTAGTTGAGAGGCTAAAGCGTATTGGCGAGCAAAAGTACATTGAAATGTTCCTCGATGCGGTGGTCAGCGGCAAAGGCCTTAAAACATCCCATCTACAAAAATATTATGACGCCGTTGGCATCACCAAAAGATACTTTGAAACCCTTGAAAATTCGACCTCATGGAAAAAAAGGGCATTTGCCGCTGAGAAATTAGGCCGGATCGCATCGGCAAAGTCGGTCCCGCTGCTTATATCGGTTATCAGAAACATTAAAGATGAGGATGAAGATGTCCGAGGCGTTGCCCTGCGTGCCCTTGGCAGGATAAAGAATGAATCGGCGATACCATTTCTGATTGAGGCCCTGGGCTTTCCTGAAACCTGGCTATCTCCGCGTATCGGCGAAATTCTCATCGACATTGGAAAAGCCTCGATACCCCAACTTGTCAAAGAATTGCGGAATATCCACAGTGAAAGCCGAAGAATATGGGCCGCGAAAATCCTGGGAGAATTCAGCGAAAAAAATACCCTCATCCCTCTGATGGATGCCCTTTCCGATATCAGCCCGGAAGTGAGGGCAAATGCTGCGGGTGCATTAGGCCAACTTAAAGAGGAAAGAGCACTTGATAAACTTTTTGAACTCTTAATCTCAGACCCGGTTCCCTTCGTCAGAGTCAGAGCTTCACAGGCTTTGGGTTCGATCGGCCACCCTTCAGTCATCGATTATCTCATAAACATGCTCAAAGACCCGGAATGGTGGGTCAGGGTTCGAGCAATCGAGGCGCTAGAGCAAATGGACAAAAAGGCCGTTCCTGCGCTTCTGATATCGCTGGAAGATGAAGACCAAGACGTACGGCGGCGCGCCGCCATGGCTCTTGAGCGCAATGGTTACCTGGAAAAAATTCTCAATGAGTACGGCAGTAGCAAATATAATCCGGATCTCAGGAAAATATTATTCCTGATTGTAAAAGCAGGCGTGATCGAAAGTATATGTGAAAAACTCGAAAACTCCGAAATTTATCAGCAAAAAAATATTGTAAGAATTCTGGGTGAAGCCGAGATAAAAGAAGCATCCGAGCCACTGATCAACCTGTTGAAGAACACCGCCGATTGGTCCCTGGAGGCTCGAATTATACAAAGCCTCGGAAAAATAAGAGCAATAAAAGCAACGCCTCATTTAATCGCTTGCCTTAGGTCCCCTGAATATTGGGTACGAAAATCGGCGGTTGAAGCTTTGGTCCGACTTGATGCGAAAGATTCAGCCGATAATATTGCAGATATTTTGGATGATCCCAGCCCACAAGCTCGAGAAGCGGCTTTAAACGCGCTCGCCCGGCTCGGATTAGACGGCTATAAAAAAAGGATTAAAAATCTGCTTTTTGATCCCTCACCCAAAGTCAGTGCCGCGGCGGTTCGCGTGATGCGGGATTTGAATTTTTCGATAAATAAAAATGAAATAGTCAGGATTGTCAAAAATCCCTCGGAAGATGTTAGAAAAGAAGTTGTGCGCTATGCAGCAGCTGCCAGGGAAGCATCTGTTGCATTCGAAATTGTAAAACTGTTGCCGGTCGCCTCGGACGCCTTGAAAACTGAAATCTATGATTATCTCAGAAAGACAAAGCGCATCAAATTCAAAAAGGTGCTTAAAACATTGCAGGCAAGAGAGCTAAGCAATGAGCTATTAGTTTCTCTGATCGAGGTGGGCTCCATTATTAATGACAAGCATGCCAAAAATTATGTGGCTGAATTCACCAAAAATCAGGACCCTGCCCTTAGAATTGCAGCCTATGACGGCCTCCGCAAAATAGGCCTGCAAGGATATGAAGCTGCTCTGGAAGCAGGCCTCTCCGACCCCTCGGCCAAAGTGAGAGTCAACGTTATCGCGGCCATTGCCCTTGGCTCAGATATAAAAACATTTAAAAAAGCGGCGTCTCTTTTGGAGGACCCGGAAGAAGACGTTAGGATGGCATTAGCTCTCGCCTTTGGTGCTTCAGGACATGCACAATACAAAAATATACTAAATAAAATGCTCAATGATTTTTCGACCCGTGTGATCGCCGGTGTCCTTTTGAGTTTGTCGTCATTCAATGATCCCGTCCCGATTGAAACCATGTATCAGAGTAAAAGGATCAGAGAAATAAGAGAAGAAATAAGGAAAATAAGAAAAAACTCCTTGTACCAGAACCTCGTTGAGAGAATCAAGGAAAGAACGAGTAGTTCAGATAAAATTGAGCTGGAAATTCTGTTTGCCGAAGACGAAAAAAAATTCACGCAGGATCTCATAAGCAAACTAAATGGAACCCTGGACCCGGAGCACAGAGCGCGATCCATGGACATTCTCAAAATATTGGCTCCCCAGGAAATATTCATTCCCATGCTTAAAATTCTTAAAAAGGATCCGTCCCAGGATGTAAGAATAAAAGCCATGGAGATCCTGGTTTCGATGGATCGCGACATCGAGGTCGTCGAAGCGCTCGCGTCAATGTTATTCGACCCGTCTTTAAATGTTCGGATAAAGGCTGCCGCTTTACTTGGGCAGTATAAAAATCAAAGGGCTTTTGAGGCGCTTCTGTATGCCCTGAATACCTCTGACAGACAGTTTCGGGAAATTGTCACCACTTCTCTTTCCAAAATCTTAATTGCAGAACCGGAGCGCGTCGGCAACCTATTAAAAGAGATCCCGGAGACCAAAACAACCAAACTGGGCATGGCCTGGCTGATGGGCAAAACAAGAAAACCCGGTGCCCTGAAGTATCTTCGCAAACTATTAATAGACAGTGATGCGGATGTCCGCGCCGCAGCCATCGGTGCACTTGCCAAATTCAAGCAAAAACAGCTATTGCAGGATTTTGAAAAGGTTATCTATGATCCGAATGAACGCGTCCGGGCGGCGGCAGTCAATGCCCTTTCCCTGATTGGGGGCCAAAGAGCTTTTGAAATTATCGAAGCGGCTCTGGAAGATATTGATGAGTTTGTCAGGGTGCGAGTAGCGATAGGCCTTGCCAAAGTTGATCTAAGTGATGCCATTACGGTCCTTAGAACTAAGGCCAGGCGCTTTCCTGAAATTGCATCATGTCTGAATGCGATCCAATTCGTGGTTGATCTTTCACTTGAACCATTCATCCGCAATGACCGGTTGGCCCAAAACGTCATAAAGGAACTGTGCCCGGAAGAAGCGATGCTCACCGACTTAAAGTCGTCATCGATTGAGTCGAAAAGACTTCGTGCCATCAAGGTCCTGGCAACGGTTCATAACTATAACATCCTAAATTTAAGAGACATCGTCCGCAAAGATCCTTCGGTTGAGGTGAGAGACGAAGCCGAAAAGTTCATGGCAAGTTAATATGTTTATTTTCGATTATACATACGTGGGTCTCGAAGTATTTTTTATAAGCTATTTTCTGATCTACAACACGATTAACCTGCTTTTTGTTTTTTTGTCCCTTTACGAAGTAAGACGCAAAGTCATTGGCAGAGGATTCGATGATCTTGATTTTATAATGGATTCTCCTTTTACTCCTCCCATCTCAATTATTGTGCCTTGCTATAATGAAGACAAAACCATCGTGGCAACGATAAATTCTTTGAGTAAAGTCAAGTTTCCCAGAAGCGAATTGATCGTCGTCAATGATGGATCCACGGACGAAACCCTTGAGGTTGTAAAAAAGGCGTTTCAATTGGAACGTATCGACATTGATTATCTTAACCAGATTACGACGGCACCCATCAAAGGCTGCTATGAAACTAAAACCTTGCCTTCTGACCATATATTCAGATTCGTCCTCGTCGACAAGGAAAATGGTGGGAAAGCCGATGCCTTAAATGCCGGTATCAATGCCTCTCGCTGCCCCTACTTCTTATCTATGGATGCCGATTCCATCATCGATAAGGCGGCCCTCCTTCAAGCTTTCCGGGCGATTTTGGATCATAAGGAAATTGGGGTCATCGGGGGTCGCGTGGCCATTGTGAACGGATGTGAAGTCAGAGATGGCAAGGTTATCAACTTTGGTCTTCCCAAAAGCTGGCTGGCTCGATTTCAAATTGCCGAGTACCTGAGGTCTTTTACGGTCGGCCGAACGGCTCTGGCGCGGCTTCAATCACTGCTCATCATATCGGGTGTGTTCAGCATTTTCGAAAAGGAACTGGTTCAGAAAATTGGGGGTTACCTGACAAAGCACTTAACTTCCAAGATTGCTCTGGAATACACGGGTGCTAAAGCCGAAACTGTCTGTGAGGATATGGAGATTGTCGTAAGGATGCAGCGCTATATTCAGGAAAAAAAAATCCCCAAACGCATCTCCTATCTGCCGCACCCATTATGTTGGACGGAAGCGCCGGAAAATCTCACCGATCTTGCCAAACAACGAAACCGATGGCAGCGCGGCTTTATCGAAACCTTCATCTATCACCGCAAGATGCTCTTTAATAAAAACTACAACGTTATGGGCCTATTTGCATTACCCTACTTTTTTCTATTTGAGTTCCTTGGGGCGCCGATAGAATTCTTTGGATACATAACCCTGCCCGTCCTGTTTTTCCTTGATGGCATGAACTACTCTTACGTCATTATTTTCTTTATCGTTTCGGTTTTACTTGGCTCCTTGAATTCCGTCTTTTCAATTATCGTCAGTGCCTGGCCTGAAAAGACGACGGAAACCAAGATAAATTTAAAATCCCTGGTCTACTTCAATAGTATCAAAGAGATCCTCATCCTCTTGGTTTTTGGAATCATGGAGAATTTCGGGTACAGGCAGCTTAACGTGTGGTGGCGAATCAAGGGCTGGCTGGATTTCTTTAAAGGAAAGAGGGAGTGGGACAAGTTTGACAGAATTGGCTTTGAAAGCGAGCCTAAAAGACCTGAAGAGGATACCATCGAAGTTGCTTAGGCACTTAACCTTTATAGCGATATTAATTGGCCTTTTCCCTGTTTTTTTTGCCCCCTTGGCATTTTCTGCGACTGTTTCAGATAGATTGGAAGAGGCAAGAAAGCTGGCTATTAAGGATAATTTTGAAGGCGCCCTGAAAATTTATGACGCGGTTGTCAAACTGGACCCCGAAAATGTCGATGCCCTCAACGGCAAGGCCCGCGTTTTAAGTTGGATGGGCAAATATGATGAATCCGTCATTGTTTACCAAAAATCGCTTTCCCTGGCACCCCATAATCTGGACTCCTTGACCGGATTGGCCGATGTGTATGCCTGGCGAGGAGATTATGACAAGGGAATTCATTTGCTAATGGGTTCGCTTGATGAACTTCCGGATGAAAGACAACTGCTGATAAGAATTGCAAGGTACTATCTGTGGGCTAAAAAAAAGCGCCAGGCCCGACACTACGCCGAAAGGGTTCTCAAAATATATCCCGGGGATAAAGACGCCACAGAAATCATCAGGCAAGCTGGTAAAATATTTGATTACGAACAATATAGCGGATATACCTATTTAGTGCCTGAACGAAAAGTGGCCGTTTTTCCAGTTAGCCCGGCCGCTAATTATCACTCATTAAATTACTGCCGTTCAAAACGATGGCGAACAAT
>Ga0056113_1000471_pt1 | contig 10986 bp, 10 predicted proteins | sample WorMetilvaeELBA2_FD_55030 | JGI IMG/M metagenome (GOLD analysis project Ga0056113, IMG submission 55030) | Marine gutless worms symbiont microbial communities from Max Planck institute for Marine Microbiology, Germany - Olavius ilvae ELBA.2 ... | reverse complement strand
GTTTTTGAGGCCATTGTACCGTAGACCTGTGACAGATACGGTCACAGATGAATCAATTATTTTTATCACTTGGGCTTTCTATATAACCATAATCTAAAATTCTATTCAACCAGTCAACTAATCAACGAGGTCTGCAGTTTGAGAAAATACCATGGAAAAGGAGAATGCTGTGCAGCAAAAACTGGATCGTCCTTTGGATGGAATTCGTATTGTTGAATACGGGGTGTTTCACGCCGGTCCCGGGGCAAATGCCATCCTGGGTGATCTGGGGGCGGAGGTTATCAAAATAGAGACGGCTTCCGGTGATCCGGAACGGTATTGGACCACTGTGGCCGGATTCGACCTGTCCCTTAAAAATGATGAAAGTATAATTTTCGAAGCCTCCAATCGCAATAAAATGGGTTTTTGTTTGGATATCCAAAAGAAAAAGGGCCGGGAGATATTCGAACAATTAATCCAAGAGGCTGATGTTTTTCTTACGAATTTACGGGCCAGTACCAAGACAAAACTCGCCATCGACTATGAAACCCTGTCTGAAATCAATCCTAAAATCATCTATGCCGGAGTATCCGGATACGGCTGCCGGGGATCCATGCGCGATCTGGGCGCCTTTGATCCGCTCGGGCAGGCGCGCTCCGGCTTGATGTTCGTTACCGGCACCCCGGAGCCGGCCATGATTCATCTCGGCATCCTGGACCAGGCAACGGCCATCACGGTAAGCCATGCCATCATAACCGCCCTGCTGTTCCGGGAGCGCAAAGGTGTCGGGCAAGAGGTGCATGTCTCATTGTACAGCACCGCCCTGTGGCTGCAGTATTTCAATTTGTTGGTGACCAGCGTGCTGTCGATAAACCCATGCCGGGCGGCAGACCGAACCCAGCACTCGCCCTTGCGCAATCGGTTTTGCTGTCGGGATGGGAAGTGGATTCTGGGAACCCACCATCCTGAAGAAAAGTACTGGGCCGCGTTTTGCCAGGCCACGGGTCAAAGCGGGTTATTGGAAGATCCGCGATATACCGGCGAATCAGGCGGACCCCTTAACTTTGTCGAGTTGAACAGGATTTTCGATGAGGTGTTCTCCACACGTTCACGCGATGAATGGATGGAGTTACTTCAGGCTCACGGGCTGATGTTCTGCTCGGTGCAGCAAATCGGGGAAGTTATCGACGATCCCCAGGCCCTGGAAAACAATTATCTCGTGCCGTTTACGCATCCGGTTCAGGGCACAGTTGCGATACCCGGTTATCCGGTTGAGTTCAGCAAATGCCAGGCCGGTACCCGCAGCGCGGCGCCCGAGCTTGGTGAACACACCGATCTGATCCTGCAAAACCTGGGTTACTCCGGGCCAGATATAGAAGAACTTAAAAAAGGCGGGATAGTTCGTTAATAGTTTTTGCGGACCACAAATCTTCAATCTTAAATTTTCAGTCTTCAATGCCGCCTTGACCGGGTTGGGATTCTATAAATCCCTGATTTCCCCCGTATAGGGTAAATTTACGGTTCGATTATATCAATGGAGGTTCAGATGGAAGCACACAAGATAAACGGAATTGGTTTCACCGCTGCAAAATGGCCGCTCGACCCGGAACGAGCAACCCTGGTGTTCATTCATGGATCAGGCGGAACGGGTGCGTTCTGGCGGGCCCAGGTCGAGGGACTGGCGCATACGGCCAACACGATTGCAGTTGACCTGCCCGGTCACGGCGCCAGCGACGGCGGTGCATTGGACCAAATTGAAGATCTTGCCCAGGCAGTAGCTCGTTTGGTGAGCAACATCGAAGCGCCGCAGCCGATTCCGTGTGGTTTAAGCCTGGGCGGCGCTATTGCGCAGCAGCTTCTGCTGGATTTTCCGGAAATTTTCAGGGCCGGCATCCTGATCAGCACCGGTTCAAGGCTCAGGGTCGCACCGGAGATTTTCGATGCCATCGAGAAGGACATTAATGGGTATTTGAAAATGATGGCTAAATTTGCCGTTTCCAATTCCACCGATCCGGGTCAGGTAAAGCGCTTTCAGGAAGATACGGCAAACTGCCGACCCGAAGTTTTACTGGCGGATTTTCGAGCCTGCGATCGTTTTGACGTGATGGAGCAGGTTGCGTCGATCACGGCTCCCGTTCTTGTCGTATCTGCCGAAGATGATCAGGTCACGCCGCCGAAGTACGGTGATTTCTTAGAAAAGACACTTCCCAATGCAAGCCGGGCCCACATCCACAAGGCCGGGCACATCGTGCCGCTGGAGCAACCCGAGCAGGTCAACCAGGCGATCAAAGCGTTTATAGAAGGGCTGGAGCTCTAGACCTGGTATGGTGAAAATTGTTAATTTTCATAAAGGCTTTCCTCATATTTAGATTTTGGATTTCGGGTTTTAGATTTAAGGAATGCTGCCTGTCGTGAACTTCTGTGTCGAACGGTCCATTTTTTTGATAATGACTACTATTCATCTATGCTCGAGACCGATGGCATGGAAATCATTTCAATCGCGGACCGGAAATGGTCGCATTATATCAGCGGGGCGGCCGCTTTGATGAACCGTTACCCGGATATCTATGAAAACGCCCGCAAACAGGTTCAGAAAGAAAACCTCGATTGTTACTACCTCCAGTGATGTGCTCAAAAAATTGGGGCGGAAAAATTTTAAATCAAGCGATTGTGGGTTCAGATGCAGAAGATAGGTAACTAAACGACTATTGGATGTTAAACCATATTGTTCAGTTCATATTCAGATAAGAGTGTGGCGGCATGAATACTAGTCAGCAAATTAAAACCTGAGATGATATATGTTTTGAATATCTTCACCTTAAATTCTAAATATGATTACATATACATAGCAGGTACATGAAACTCTGCCTTCTGAGCAGCAATAATAGATATCACAACTTTTATCAGCCCTTAAAACTTCAAGCTGAGTTGGAGTAATGTGTAACTTTGATCGACTAAATTTGTTACAGATATCGATCATAGTTGCATTTTTTTACAGCTTTTATATAACAGAGGAAGCAACCAGATGTTGTGGTTGGTCTGATGAACCAACAAACTGTGATTGAGACTATGCAGGTTCCCTGGTCACCAGTATGTCAGGTTGATAAAGAATTGAATCATAATACCATTAAATACATTAAGATATCAATGATCGCATTAATTGCACTAGATGACGGGGTATAATGGATAGTTATTTAAAAATGATGAAACATATGGCCGATCTGTATCGACAATATGAAACAGAAATGACTGATATTGCAACCGAAACGGCAGATTTTGCTTCGTTTATTGAAGATCTGGACGAATCACGATTTCATCAGATGATGACCGGCATCCCTAAATTGTTCAATAGTGCCATAGATCCTCTTTTTAGGTATAAATTCGAGTTAAAGGATTTGAAGCGGCTCACAGAGGTTGACAGCCGATGGGTTCAAGTTTTGGAAGTCACAACCGACATGCCGCCTTATATGGATCTGACCGACCCAGCACATGAAAAACAGGCTTTTAATACCGCGGAATTGCTGTTGGACCTTTACCCGAAAGAGGATGAACTGAGGTCGTTTGATACACATATAACCACCGGACAACTGAAACATCCTGTCATTCTCCATTTAGCTTCAAAACTTGCTCTTTCAAAGATGTCTCTAAGATCATTATCGGCTCCAATTTTCAGCAGTTTTGTAGTGGCTATGTACAAAGAACACAACCGAATTCGCACTCAGGCAGAGCATTCTGCGGGAGAAGATTTTTTACGACGAAAAGTGTCACAATTGAAATGGCTGTTCGAAGGAGAGATTGACAAAAAATGGGAGTTCGTTTTTGTTGATGATGGTTGTCCAGAAAAAAGTGGTGAAATTGCGGAAAAAATTATACAGCAAGAGGGTTACGACAATGTAAGCGTGCTGTACCTTGCTGATGCTATAGCAAAGGGTTTACCCATAGCAAAAGGCCTTACCTCTACAGATGACAGCCAAAAGGGAGGTGCCATTCAATACGGTATGTGGTCGGTCATTAAAGAACAGCATGACAATGTCCGTCATATCGTTATTTACACAGATTCTGACTTATCAACAAATATTGCCCAAGCAGGTTTGTTGTTGTCGCAGCTTGAAAACAAAAATAGGATGTGCGCTATTGGAACCCGCTATGATACGGGTGGCGTGTATTGCACTCCAGCAGGCGCACAGGGACTGACCAACTACGATTACAATATGATTGTATTCCGTCATTTTATTCGAACCAAGCTTTTGCCACAGATAGGAGAAGTTGTCGACACCCAATGTGGATTCAAGGCATTCAAAGCAGAGGTGCTAAAACAGGTGCTAGAAATGATGACTGACAAGCGTTTCTCATTTGATATCGAGTTACTGTTGCTGACAGCACTTTGCTGCAGCCGGGGAGGAAATGTCGTGGGAAAAGCGCCGATAGTCTGGATAGAAAGCAATGAGGAGTCAAATTTCTACATCGCACAAGTAGAAGACAGGAATCAATAAATTAAACCATATTTACGTGGAAAACTTATGAACTCAAACCTTAAAATTCAAATGGGTGTTTATTGTTGATTGCCAGTATATGGAAATGAAGTCGAGTGAAATGAAGCCCAAGATATTGTGTTCGTCGGCATGCTGCCTGCGTACCGATTATTATACCAAAACAACAAATATCACCTAATTACGCATTTAGTGACTAACAAACATTGAAAGAAATTTGTGATATTTGCTGATTCTAACCGTAATTTGAGCTCCTACGAAATTAAATGTAGCTTGCCAATATATGAAATTTTCAATTATTTCAGATAATAAAGTGATATCGCCACCCTTGCTATATCCTGAACCGGAATTACCCAGAGATACCGGGCCGAATCACTGTGACGTATATGTATTACCCAAGCCCGGCCTGGGCAAACCGTGAGCCGGGCCCAATGTTCGGGAATCGGTCAAAGCATCATCTGGGGCCGATACCCATCCTGAACCCCAGATCTCTTCTTCGCACTCAAGTTCCTCCTAATCCAACCGATATATCAATCGATGGGCTCGAACCTGAGCTGATCACTGATACACCACAACGATATTAAGCCAGATTGGAGATACAGAGAATGATGTTTGAATTGCCTCGGTACGAATTCAGATATTTTGATAATACAGATTGGAAAGAGATCTCCGAAATCGAACTCATGGATGGCTTATACAAAACCTATCACAAGATTACCCCGGCAATCAAGGAGATGATAATGGGAAGGGAGGTAGAAACACCTGATGGTGTTTACCGGCTAAAAAACAAAAGGAAGCTACCCATTCCCGGGTAAAATATTAAGGTTCGCTCCATACTAATACCTTGACCCAAGGTGACCCCACCGGGCGATTGATTCTCGCATTTCACGATGTTCATGCTCTTCGGCCCTGATCCATGCCTCCATTGCACCGGAAAGCGCCATGACCAGAATTATCCAAGTCGGCCGGGTAATCCCGGTAAAAACAAAGGGGTCTTCATTCTTGACATCAAGTGGAGAATGAAGACGAGACCCCTTTGTTTTTCCAATATTACATCAAATTTACCGGGATAATCATAAGAATCTTCCATACTTCTGCGAACCCAATGCCATGGTCCGCTCGACATTCACAACCAAAGGGCCGTCCGTGGCCAGACGGATGGAGGCATGCTGTCCTTTTTTGATTTCTATTTCGCGTTCACCATCCAGCGCCAATATGCAGGGATTGAAGATGATATCCACAGATTCACCGGGTGCCATCAGCTGCACGGTTTCCACCGACACGGTTTCGACAACCCCGGGGGCGATGGGCGCCGTCACCGGCTGTCCGTTGCTGCCTAATTTCAAATGCATGCTGCAGGGATCGGCTGCGGCGATGGGGCGCAGCATCCCGCCGATGGAGGAAAAGCCGATGGTTGCCGGGCTGCAGCGGTTTAAAAAAAATTGTCTGATTTTATCCATTTTCCACACGGCCCGGGAGCCGATAAACATATCGTCACATACCACGGCATCGACAAGGGCCGTATCAATGGGCTGCCCTGCAACCAGAACTTCAAGCCGGGTGGAAATAAACGTTCCCTGTTTGCGGGAGACTTTGCCGGTGGCGATCAGCCCGGCGGCAAGCCCGGCAATCGTGCCTTCTATCATGTAAGGGAACACGTTGTTGGTTCCCGTTGAGACCGGAAGAATGGGAACCCGGCAGGTGCCCTTGGCCACGACGCGATTGGTACCATCACCGCCAAGTGTGACAATGCAGCCGGCACCGCATTCCATCAGCATCTCGGCAGCCTGTCTGGAGTCTCTTTGATCTGCCTTGGTTTTAAAGACCAACGCTGAGATATCCATACCGGTTTTCAAGCTATCGAGGGCCCGGTCGACGATGCCGTAATAGTCGGGCATGTAGCTGATCTGCTTCACGCCGGCGGCCTCCAGGCCGAGCAGAATCCGCCGCACGATCCTGACCTTTTCCTGATTATTAAAAATACTGCCGTAAGCAACCAGCCTGCGAATATCCGTGCCGGAAGCTGGATTGGCGATAATGCCGACCAGTGACATACGTCCGACCTTTCCTCTTTTTGCGGGTCCAATGGGGGCCAAGATCAGCGGGTGCCTTTGCCGGGCCATAGCGGGTTAAGACATATCGCAGCTACCGGAGGCAAGCCCTGACAGTTAGGGATCTATCTGACATTTTTTCAATAGGTATCAGGTGCCGGTGTTCAGGTTTTGGATTTGTGCCCTTTGGTTCCTCTCTCCAGACACCCGAAACCTGATCTTCAACTTCCGGTGATAAGCTATTAATGACTGCCAATTACGAACAGTTGTGATTTGCACCCATCCGTCGCTACTAGGCCATTGCTTTTTTAACTGCATCAATTATCTGCTGCTCGCTTGGTATGAACGCCTGCTCCAAGGGCGGTGAAAAAGGAACCGGGCAATAAGGCGCCCCCACGCGTAAAATCGGCGCATCCAGGTAGTCAAAGGCTCTTTCAGCCACCAGGGCGGCAATTTCAGCCCCCGATCCGGCAAATTTAACTTCTTCATGCACGATCACCAGCCGGTGGGTCTTTTTAACGGATTCGATAATGCCCGCTTCGTCCAGCGGGTAGAGCGTGCGCGGGTCCACGACCTCGACACTAATTCCGTCGGCGGCAAGCTTTTCGGCCGCGCTTAACGCGGTATGAACCATGTTGGCCGTTGCCACGACCGTCACATCCTGCCCCTCGCGCTTGATATCGGCCTGGCCAAAGGAGATGGTGTAATCCCCTTCGGGAACCTCCCCTTCGACAGCGTAGAGCATTTTGTGCTCCAGAAAAACCACCGGATTGTCGTCGCGAATCGATTCGATCAAAAGCCCTTTGGCGTCATAGGGCGTGCTGGGCATGACCACTTTCAGCCCGGGCAAATGCATGAACAGTGCTTCCAGGCACTGGGAATGCTGGGCCGCCGCCCCGATCCCGGCGCCGCACGAGGTGCGCATAACCATGGGGATCTTGGCCTTGCCGCCGAACATATATTTCATCTTGCCGGCCTGATTATAGAGCTGGTCCAGGGCCACACCGATAAAGTCGACAAACATCAATTCAATCACCGGCCTGAGACCGACGGTTGCAGCGCCCACCGCTGTCCCGACGATCGCACTTTCGGTTATGGGGGTGTCCTTGACCCGCTTGTCGCCAAAGTGGTCCAGCAGCCCTGCCGTTACACCGAAAATCCCACCATAAACTCCGACATCCTCACCGGCAACATAAATATTGGGATCTCGCGTCATCTCAACCTTTAGGGCGTCGTTTAACGCTTGCGAAATATTCATAGTCGGCATTTTTCAATCCTCCTTTTAGGTTTTCGTTTTTATACCGATGTTGTACCGCTGAAGGGTTAGGTGTATACATCTTCCGTGAGTTTGGAAACGTCGGGGTACGGGCTGTCTTCGGCAAATTGTTCGGCGTCGGCCAGTTCTTTTTGAAGGGTACTGGTGATCTCTTCAATCTTGCTGTCTGTCAGCAATTCCATCTCCAGCAGCTTTTTTTCCAACCGCGGAATCGGATCTTTTTCCTTCCACTCTTCAAGCTCCGCATCATCGCGATAATCACAGGGGTCGCCTTCAAAATGCCCCCGGTGACGATAGGTTTTGCATTCAACCAGCGACGGTCCTTTGCCCTGACGGGCCCGGCCGATGGCTTCGGCAGCCGCTTCATGGACCGCCATGACATCGTTGCCGTCCACCACAACGCCGGGCATATCGTATCCCGCTGCTCGGTCGGCCACATTGGGAACGCACATGGAGTTGAGTGTACAGGAGGAGATGCCGTACATGTTGTTTTCATTGACGAACACCACCGGCAGCTTCCAGCAAGTGGCCAAGTTCATGGCCTCATGAGTGGTTCCCTGATTGGAGGCGCCGTCACCGAAAAAGCAGACGGCGACGCTGTCAGTTTCCAGATACTGGCAGGCCAGCCCGGCCCCGGCGGCCAAGGGCGGTCCGCCGCCCACAATACCGTTGGCACCCATAATGCCAAGGTCAAGATCGGCGATGTGCATGGAGCCGCCCTTGCCTTTGCAGTAGCCGGTTTTTTTGCCGAGCAGTTCAGCCATCATCTGCTTGATGTCGCCGCCTTTGGCAATGAGATGGCCGTGGCCACGGTGAGTGCTGGTGATATAATCCTTATCGGTCAGACTCGCGCAAACGCCGGTGGCAACACCTTCTTCGCCGACATAAAGATGAACGAAGCCCGGAATTTTGCCGGCTGCAAACAGTTCGGCGACCCGCAGTTCAAAGGATCGAATTTTGCTCATGGTGACATACATCTGAATGAGTTGTTCGTTAGTCAGGTCCATGGCCTTCCTCCTTTTTTAGTAAGGTTGACAAAAGAAGCTTCTCAAAATACCAACAATTTTTCTGCCCCGGGCTATCCCTCCTTTCACAAAAAACGGGTTTATTTCGTTCGGGTGAAAACCGTCACTGCCGCGTTGGCCACGACGATCTGATCACAGTTGGGGGCGAAATTGGGCACGCAAAGCCCCTTGGCGGTCATCCCCCCTGCCACGGCGCGGGCGGCTTTTTGTCCGATGGGAACCGTGGCCATGACCTGCTCCAGATCCACCTGATCCGGTTTCGGGCAGGCCACCAAAATATCCACTTCGATGGCTTTCAGATCCTCGATCCCCAGAATTTCCACCAATCCGCACAGACAGCTTCTGGAAACAGCGTCTTTGACTGCCCTGCAAGCCTTTATGAAAATAAACAATTAACGCTCCCACGGTTTGGACTTATCATCTCTTTGGCCCGATATGAACTTCTTACCAGCGGGCCGGAAGCCACGGCTGTAAAGCCCATGCCGCGGGCGGCTTCGGCCCACATCTCGAATTCCTGCGGCCTGACATAGCGCGCCACCGGCACATGATCTTTGGACGGTGGCAAATACTGTCCCAGGGTGAGCAGTCGACAGCCGGCATGTTTTAAATCGAGCAGGAGTTTTTTGATCTCGTTTTCGGTTTCGCCAAGACCGAGCATCAGCCCCGATTTGGTCATCAGCCCCCGGCTTGCGGCGTATGACAATAGGCCCAATGAGCGCTGGTAGTCGGCCTGCGGGCGAACCCCGGCATACAGGCGCGGCACGGTTTCAAGGTTATGATTGAACACCTCGGGCCGGGCGGCACAAATCGTGTCCAGGGCCGGGATGGACCCGTTAAAATCCGGCACCAATACTTCCACAGACACGTCGGGACATCGGCGGTGGATTTGCTGGATGGTCCCGGCAAAATGAACGGCGCCGCCGTCGGGCAAATCATCCCGGGTCACCGAGGTGACCACCGCATGGTTTAACCCCAGTTGCCGGACTGCGTGGGCAACCCGTTTGGGCTCCTCGACATCCGGAGCATGGGGTACGTCCTTGTCCACGGCACAAAATCGGCAGCGCCGGGTGCAGCGGGTCCCCAGGATCATGAATGTGGCGGTGCCCCGCTCAAAGCATTCTCCCTGATTGGGGCAGTGGGCGCTCTGACAAACGCTGGCCAACTGTAAACGCTGCAGTCGCTCGGTCATCCGTTCGACAGCCCTGCGGTCGGTTGCGGCTGTCACCAGCCATCGCGGACGCTCGCTGGCGCCGCCCTTTATTTGCTCACCCGCGGCAAAGGGGTGCCGGCTGCAAAAAACAGCTGCCAATCGCTTTTTCACATCCGATATATCCACAGCAGCGCCCATCGCATGATCCATGGAAGTGATTTTCTCACCCGGCTGGCCGCAGGGAACGATCAGGTCGAACCACCCGGGGTCGGTACACACGTTTAAGGCCATCCCATGGTAGGTGACCGATTTGCGCACCGCCAGCCCGACGCTGGCGATCTTGGCCCCGTTAACCCACACGCCCGGTTTTCCCTTTTTGAATTCAGCAACCAGCCCGTAGTTTTGCAGCACTTCGGCAACGGTATCGAGCAATCGTTTCAAAAAAGCATGCAGATCGTTGTCGTCGACTTTGACGATGGGATAAACCACCAGTTGCCCGGGACCATGAAACGTAGCCCGGCCGCCCCGGTCAACCCGGTGCAGGCCAACGCCCTTTTGATTCAAGGCTTTTGTTGCGATGCGCAGATCTTTGAGGCTTCCGCTGCGGCCGATGGTTACCACCGCTGGATGCTCTACCAGCACCAGGCGGTCCGGACTGCGGCCTTTTATCCGATCGGCAACCATTTGATGCTGACGAGCAAGGGCCCGGCCGTAGTCAAGCAGTCCCCAATCGATGATTTGAATCTGCGGCATATTGCGATTTCTCATTACGGTAAAAGCTTGGGGCGATGAAGATTCACCTTTACCTCATGTCCATAGATTTAACTTTTTTTATCGTATTTTTTCTTCGAATTTGGTTTCAGGTTTCAGGTGTCGGGTGTCAGGAAAGTTAACGCAACAGCATATCCTGAACACTGAAACCTTGTATGAAACTGGTACCATTACGAGAGATAGATGCTGGGCAGGTGAGCGAGCCCGAAGGGTGAAGCTCGCTCGCCTGCCCAACTCTATAACT
>Ga0056113_1000457_pt1 | contig 11135 bp, 20 predicted proteins | sample WorMetilvaeELBA2_FD_55030 | JGI IMG/M metagenome (GOLD analysis project Ga0056113, IMG submission 55030) | Marine gutless worms symbiont microbial communities from Max Planck institute for Marine Microbiology, Germany - Olavius ilvae ELBA.2 ... | reverse complement strand
CGTTTGTTAGGCATGGGTGATACCTCTGCAGTGCGCTTACTTGCGCCCCCGGTTCTTAACTTATCATCCTGTCCAATTTTCAGGGTCCACTTCAGGATACTCGGCACGCCGGTGCGGACCTTCAACGTGGAGTATTGGCTCGAATGGCGCAACTGGTTGGACGTCCTCGCCCCCCTGACGGTGGGCGGGCTGGTCTGCGGGGCCGTCTGCTCGGTACTGGGCTATCTGGCAGTACAGGCCGTCTGGCGCTGGAACCTGGTCCGTCGGGTCCGCTCGCGTAGGACGCGCTACCGCACCGCAACCTCCGGGTTCAGTACCCCGTCGTCCAAGCGCCAGACCTGATCCATGCGCCGCGTCAAGCCGGTATCGTGGGTAACGATCACGAAGCTGGTCCCGATCTCGGCATTGAGCGCCAGCATCAAGGCGTAGACCCGCTCGGCCGTATGTCGATCCAGGTTGCCGGTCGGCTCGTCCGCGAGCACGCAGGCCGGCCGCGTCACCAAGGCCCGGGCGATGGCGGCCCGTTGCCGTTCGCCGCCGGAGAGCTCCGAGGGCTTGTGCTCACCCCGATTTCCCAGGCCCACCCGCTCCAGGATCTCCGCCGCCTGGGCCGCTGCCCGCGCCGGTTCCAGGCCCCGGATGAGCAAAGGCATGGCCACATTCTCCAGGGCGCTGAACTCGGACAATAGGTGGTGGAACTGGTAGATGAAGCCCAGACTGCGGTTGCGGCGCAAGCCCCGCGCACGTTCCGACAGGGAGGCCGCATCCCGCCCTTCCCAGTAGACCTTCCCGGACGAAGGCCGCTCCAAGGCCCCCAAGCAGTGCAGCAGTGTGCTCTTGCCCGAGCCGGACGCACCGACCACCGCCACCCGTTCGCCGGCCCGGATCTTCAGATCGACCCGGCGTAGGACCGCGACCTCCTGGGGTCCCTGACGAAAGGTCTTTGCCAGCCCCACGGCCTCGAGCACCGGTGCCTGCTCACTCATAACGCAGGGCCTCGGCAGGATCGGTACGGGCCGCGCGCCAGGCCGGGTAGAGGGTCGCCAGCACGGACATGAGAAAGGCCCCGGCCGCCACCCAGGTGACGTCCCGGGCCCGCAGATCCGAGGGCAACTTGCTGATGTAGTAGATGTCGGGGTCCAGGAAGTGGACACCGAACAGGCCCTCGATCCCCGCCACGATGGGCTCCACGTTGAGCGCCAGCGCGATCCCTCCGACGATTCCCAACAGGGTCCCGACGGCGCCGATGGTTGTGCCTTGGACCATGAAGATCGCCATGATGCGGGCCGGTGAGGCCCCCAGGGTGCGCAGGATGGCGATGTCGGGTCGTTTATCGGTCACCACCATCACCAGGGTCGAAACGATGTTGAAGGCCGCAACCGCCACGATCAGAAACAGGATGATGCTCATCATGCGCTTCTCGGTGCGCAGGGCGGCGAAGAAGTTCCGGTGGTGCTGGGTCCAATCGACGACCCGATAGGTCCCGCCCAAATCATAGGCGATGTCCCGGACTAGCCGCGGCGCCTCGAACAGATCCGTGAGCTTGAGTCGCACGCCGGTGATGCCTGCGCCCAGCCGCATGAGCTTGGCGGCATCCTCGAGATGCAGAAAGCCGGCGTGGCGATCATAGTCCGACATGCCGGCGGCAAACAGGCCACTGACGGTACAGGCCTTGAGCCGGGGCATGATGCCGATGGGGGTGGCGCTCACCTGGGGTGTCACCACCGTGACCCGGTCGCCGACCCAGACCCCGAGATAGGCCGCCAGCTCCCGGCCGAGGATAACCTTGAACTCCCCGGCGGCCAGATCGTCCATCTCGCCCCGAATCATATCCCGGCGCAGCTCGGCCACCTGGTCCTCTTCCCGCGGCAGGATTCCTCGCAGCTGGGCCCCGCTCACGTTGGAGCCGTTCGCCAGCATCGCCTGCAATTCGACGAACGGAGCGGCCCCGATCACCGATTCGTGATTCCGTACCCGCTCCAGTAGGTCCGGCCAATCGGACATGTCGCCATAGGGATCGGACAGGGTAGCGTGCGAGGCCATCCCCAGGATGCGCGCCTGGATCTCGGTGTGAAAGCCGTTCATGACGGAAAGCACCACGATCAAGGCCACGATGCCCAGCATGATGCCGAGCATCGAGATCAGGGAGATGAAGGAGATAAAATGATTCCGGCGCTTGGCGCGGGTATAGCGCAGACCGACGAAAAGAGACAGTGGGCGGAACATGATGGGGATTATACCCCTCTCATCGGTAGTGACGCTCGAAGGCGGCCTGCAGCCGATCCGTTTGCCGGTCGGCGTGGCATGGCCCGTTGGCACAGCTGCTCGGGACGCCGTAGCGGTCGGTATCCGAGGGCGGGATGATGCCTGGGTGGTGAGTGTGGAGGTTGAGCCCGCCGCCGTTCCTGGCGGTAAGGGGCATGTGGCAGGCTATGCAGGTAACCTTTGCCTGGTAGCCGCAGACGACATGATCCGCGTTGCGCTCCGGGTGGTGATAGAAGGCACCTTGTTCGTGGCAGGAGGCGCATTCGAGGCGCAGCCGGTCCAAACCACCATGGACCTGATGGCAAACGGTACAGGTGATGCCGTACTCGACTGTATTCAAGGTGTACTCACGATGGGGATGGATGGCGGCCGCGGCGGCGTGGCAGCGCAGGCAATCGGAGGTCACCTGTCCGTAGCGGCCATCATAACCCTCCTTCAGGTGCCTGAGGCTGTCGGCATGCCCTCCCCGCCTCCAGGCAGCATACTCCTGGTGGCGCTTGTGTTCACGGCCATTGCCCCACCAGGCGGCGGAAGTCTGACCGAGTGTGGGCTCGATCGCTCGGAAATAGTCTGCCAAGGACGCGCCGGGCCGGTAACCCACCGGGAAGAAGTACCGGCCGTCGGGAGAACGCCCGCGGGTATGGCATTGGCCACAGACCTGGGCATCGAGGGTGGAGGTGATCGCGCCCAGCCCCAGGGTGATCCGGTGCCAACTGCCGGGTCCGTGGCAGGACTCGCAGCCGATACCGGGCTCGACGAATTCGCCGGTTTCCACATTCAGCCCGACGGTATGGCAGCCGTGACAGCGCTGTCGGGGCACGGGGACCTGCCAGCCGTCCCAGCCCTTGGTCTTCCACTCGCCCGTAGCGACCAGCCAGGCACCGGGCAGCAAGGTCTCCGTCTTGCCGTCATGGCCCATGAATTGCTGTTCCCAACGGCTGCCGACGGCCCAGACGGCCTGTTCGGGGTCGAAGGGTGCATCCGCGGCATTGAAATCGGCAACCACCACGCCTTTCCGGTCGACCCGGCGCATCATCTTGGGATGACGGCTGGCGTGCCAGCCTGCGTATTCGGTCCGGTGGCAGGTAGCGCAGGCAGCGGAGCCGATATAGGCGGCGTCTTCCGGGATCGGTGCCTGGCGGACGATGACGGCGGCCGCGATGGAGGCGATGAGCACACCGCCTCCCAAGACCCACCAGAGCACAGGCCCGTGGCAGCGACGTTCCGATGCACTCACAGGGCTGCCGATAGTATTCAGTCCACGACGGCACGCCAGTCCGGGTCCTTGAGCTGGATCCCGGAGTCCGGGCCGAAGGGGGTGTAGGGCCGGATTTCGCCGGTGTCAATGCGGACCAGGGAGAGGCCGGAGCGGCCCTTCCGGGTGTGGGTAAAGAGGATGCGCGAACCGTCCGGGGACCAGGCCGGCCAGGTCTTGTCGCCCGGACCAGCGGTAATCCGGCGCAAATGGGTCCCCGTGTTGTCGGTGGTCCAGAGCTCGTAGCGGCCGGTGCGGTTCGACGAGAAGGCGATCCGGCCACCGTCCGGGGACCAATGGGGATGGATATCGCCGGCGTTCGATAACAGCAATTGCTTTGCCTTCCCAGTGCCGAGGTCCAGGGTCCAGAGCTGTTGGATCACACTGACCCGGCCGCGGTAGGGCATGACGGTGAGCCAAGAGGTATAGGCCAGTCGGCGCCCGTCCGGCGCGACCGCCGGGAAATCCTGGATGCCGGTCTGCTCGATGAGGGGGGTGATTGCAGCCGGATCGCCACCGGTCAGCTTGATGGTGGACTGCTCCTCGCCGCCCTTGAAGGTAAAGTGGACAAAGACCAACCCATCGGTCCGTGGATTCCAGGCCGGACGCACGGGATAACCCGACCCCACCGCAAGGGATCGGCAATCCCCGGTCGCTGCGACGGGACAGATCCGGAGCCCGCCACCGGTGATCTCGAAGGCAACCCGTTTGCCGTCCGGGGATAGCCGCGGTGCGCCCTGGTCGCCGACGACCGGTTGCGCCGATAGCGGCCGCGGCGATGCGTCCGGTTCCGCCTGATAATAGAGCCGCCAGCAACCGGGGCTTATCCTCCTCCGAGACATCGATACGCACGTCGATGGTCCGCTTCACCTTCGGTACCGCACCGGCTTCCGGGAAATCGGGAAAGATCAGCTCGACCTGGGGGGCACGCGCCCAGGCGGGCGGGACGAGGAAATCGGGACGAAAACCTTGTTCGGTGCCCGCAATACGGGGACGCTCCGGCTTCCGTGGCCGGTCCTGGCCCCGGCCGAGCTTGTACTCCCGATAGCTCTCAGCCTGATTACCGTAGGCGATCACCGTCGCCTCGGGCAAGGTGGCATAGGTCACCAGGGCGCTGAAGTCCTCATGGCCTTGGAGCTTGATCAATTGGTCTTGATCGAATCCGTCCCAGTACTCATTGATATTGCCGGCCGGTCTCGGCCTCCAGTCCACCAGGGTGCGGTACATGGGGCCGTTGCGGATACCGAGCCGGATCAGGACGCGGGCCGGTGCCGGGAGCTGACGGTCCCGGATGCATCGAAGCCGACATCCGTCAGGTCGCCCACCGCGCCGCCGGAGAAGGTAGTGGGGTCATAGACGGCACCGTCGGCGGTCTCGATGACAAAGGTGTAGGCCTCGTCAGGGATGATCTGGCCCGTGTCGTCGCGGCCGTCCCAGGCGTGCTGGGCGTGACCGGCCGCTTGGTCCGCACCCTCGACCAAGGTTCGGATCAAACCGCCGTCCGGGTCGAAGATCCGGATCTCGACCTGAGTGGGCTTGGCCAGGGTATAAGAGAGATTGAGCGTTTGACCGTGCGAGGGATCGAACGCCTTTTGGTCGACCCCCACGTCCGATAGCCTTCTCTCGGCCGGTTCGTCCGCGAACGCAACGATCGACGCGATTGTAATCGGCAAGAGAAACAGGAAGATGGTCCTGTTGAAGGTACCGCGGTTGATGATACCTTTTGCGATCATGGGTATAGACTACCACGATGGCGCGGTGACCGCAGTATAATCGAGTCGCATGATCTATCCGACTGCGGGTACCCGCGAGCGTACTAATCGAAGCGATTGCGATCGGCAAGAAAAGGAGAATTATCATGCACGCAGCGAAACAAGCGGCACTGGAGACCATCGGCAAACTGTGGGGTTCGTTCCTCACCCCAATCTACGCGGGCTGATCTTTGAATGCATGAGGTAATGACGATGCAAACCACCAAACAGGAAGCGTTAGATGCGATTCGACGGCTACCCGACAATGTGGATACCGAAGAAATTATCTACCGGCTCCATGTATTGGAGAATATCCGCCGTGGCCAACAAGACGCCGCCGAAGGGAAAATCCAATCCGCCGAAGAGATGCTTAAGGATATTCAATCATGGTGAAGTGGACGAACCATGCTAAAAACCAGCTTCGCCACATCCATGATTACATCGCCCAGGACTCGCCACTGTATGCCAGGCGTGTCAGTGAGACCTTAGTCAAGAAAACCATTGGTCTGGACGAGCTGCCTCGTAAAGGGAGAATGATGCCGGAACTGAATGAAGACGCAGTACGTGAACTCGGTTTGTATTCCTACCGGATTTTGTATGAGATCAAAGACAACAATCTCATCGAAGTGCTGGCCGTGATCCATAAAAGGCGATATGTGGAGCCGGAAGATATTCCGAGAAGAGAATAAAGCCGGCTCAAACGTCTGAGCTGGCGCTTGAACGCCTCGGTGTACTGTAGCTGAATAGTTACATTGGACTTGCACTGGAACAGAGTATCTACCTGGGCTTGCCCGTGGCTGACAAGGCAACCATCAATGCTGGAGAACCGAGCGATGCAGACCGCGAAAGAATCCGCCCGCCGGATCATCGACCACCTGCCCGATCAGGCAACCTGGGACGACATCATGTACGAGCTATATGTGAAGCAGAAGATCGAGGAAGGACCGTAGGGCGGGATGCGCTACGCTTTCCCGCTACGCGGGCTGGTGCGTGATGCCAAGGTCCGCCAAGCCTATCAGGCCCATGCGTAACGAGAGGAACCGCCATGCAGATCCAACAGATTGAACAAGTGGTGCAAAAGCTTCAGCCGCGTCGGTCTAAAAACGCCTGCCAAGCGATGGACTCAGGGGGAGCTGGAGGCGGATCTTGACTTGGAACCTTGAGAGGAATGACCGCACCCGGCGTAAGCTGCGTCGACCGGACCGGCAAGTACGACGCGATATTCCGAAGTATTTTTCCGACCGTATCATCACCGACAACCGCTATTGGAGAATTATCATGCACGCAGCGAAACAAGAGGCACTGGAAACCATCGACAAACTGCCGGAGGACACGGACATGGATGAGATCATGTACCGGCTCTATGTGGTGGATAAGATCAGAAAGGGACAAGAGGCCGTGGAGCAGGACCACACCCTCACCAGTGAAGAACTCAAACGGGAAATCGATTCATGGTGATCTGGTCGCAACCGGCCAAGGTCGATCTACGCGCCATTCATGACTATATTGCCTGTAATTCCCCCTACTACGCCAAGAAGGTGACACAGGATATCCGGGAGAAGACCGATATTCTGGAGAAACTACCCAAAGCAGGAAGGAAGGTGCCGGAGCTAAACGATGAGCATGTGAGGGAGCTGTCTCTCTACTCCTACCGGATCATGTATGAGATCAAGAATCAGGGAATATTCGTACTGGCCGTGGTGCATAAACGGTGGGATTTGAAGATAGAGAATATTGAGCGTAAACCTATGCAACCGGTTAACGGTGAAAAAGAAGATTCCGCCGGGAACCAAGGCATGGATGGAGTTCGGCATGACCTTGCAAAGGAACATTGATTCCAAAGGCGGGATGCGCTGCGCTTTCCCGCCCTACGCGGGCTGGTGCGTGATGCCAAGGCCCGCCAGGCCTATCAGACGAGAGGAACCGTCATGCAGACCCAACAGATTGAACAGGTGGTGCAAAAGCTTCAGGCGTTAACACCGAACCGGATTAACGAAGTGGAAGACTTTATCGATTTCCTGAGCCGGCGCGATAGCGACCGGCAATTGACCCAGGCAGCTATGGCCTCCTCGGAACCGGCATTGAATGCCGTGTGGAACAACCCCGACGATGCCGAGTATGACAAGCTTTGAGTTCGGCCAGATCGTGCTGGTGCGCTTTCCATTTGTCTTTACCGCTGAAAAGACGATTGTCAGGAAAACGCTGGGGCAGCTCAGTCAGAAAGACCAGGAAGGATTGAGGACGGTTATTGGGTAGTGTTCTAATTTTGTTGTTCCCTCTACTCCACCGTTTCATCTTGATTTTCTGGCACCGTAGGGAACGCCCTCCGTGGCGTTCCGGGATTGGGTGCTTCGGAATGGCACGGAGGCCATTCCCTACAGAGGAACGGCACAGAGGCCGTTCCCTACAGGAGGTTTCTAAACAGAAAATCAAGGTGAAGCAGCGTGCGACTCGGCAACAACAAAATTAGAACACTACCCATAAATCGTTCTGATCGCGAATCCTGTACCCCCGGAAACGCCGTTGCCAAATCCCCCGTTCCCCTTTCCGTGCGCGACGCCTTGAAAGCCGCTCGTCTTTCGGAATCCGTGCCGAGAACCGTGCCGTGATGGCGTGCACGGGTGAAGAAATCGCCATCCCCCGCAGGCAGGGTCCACACCGCGTGAAGGTGATCGGGTAAAACAAGGATAGCATCGATGGTGAAGGGTTGGCGACGGCGGGCATCGGCAAAGACGGTTCGCAAGTCATCGATGTAATCCGTCAACAGACGGCGGCGGCGTTCCAACCGGTTAACGGTGAAAAAAAGTTCCGCCGGGAACGAAGGCACGGATGTAGTTCGGCATTACCTTGCAAAGGAACCTTGATTCTAAAGGCGGAATGCGCTGCGCTTTCCCGCGCCCTACGCAGGCTATGCCCATCAAGCACTCTTCTCTTCTTGCATGATCTTCCTGATCTCATCAGCACCGATATCTGACTGTTCTGTCTTTGAGTAAATGGCTACCAGCAAGACATCATCCTCTGTTTGAAGATAGTAGATAATTCGATAACCGCCGCTGGTACCACGTTGGGCATCACGATTGGGTGCCCGCACCTTGTAAAGCGTATAGCTCGTACCGGAGATCTGATCGCCTGGATACTCGCCCGCATCCAATTGCTCAAGGACAGGTGTAATGTCATAACGGATACGCCTGTACTTCCGGCTCAAGCGTCTGAGTTGGCGCTTGAACGCTTCGGTGTAGTGTAGCGCCATATCCGCTAGTCTGCGTCGATACCGTTCCAGAGGGTATTGATCGGCTGCACACGCCAGGCTTTGGCGTCACCTAGTCCTTCTCGGAAGCTCTCAGCTGCCGTAGGCCACGGCTCATCCTCTTCTATGCCTTCACGAAACGAATGGACCAAACGCAACAACAGCGGGCGATAACGCTTCGGTGTACGTTCAATTTCGGCATATAATTGTTCAGTAGTGTCCGGTATCTTGGTTGCCATAGTAATATCTCATGCTTACCGGTCAATAGGATCAGACTCGATTGACCCCGATTTTCTCTCGGTATGCCTTTGACTTCCTGATTGAGGACCGTAGGGCGGGAAAGCGTAGCATCCCGCCGCGTCGGTCATTCCTGTTTGATCGGATTGTAATGGACATAATCGATATGCCACTCAAAATCGTCTTCATCGCGAATCCTGTACTCCCGGAAACGCCGTTGCCAAATCCCCCGTTCCCCTTTCCGTGCGCGACGCCTTGAAAACCTCTCGTCTTTCGGAATCCGTGCCGAGAACCGTGCCTTGATGGCGTGCCAACGGGTGAAGAAATCGCCATCCCCCGAAGGCAGGGTCCACACCGCGTGAAGGTGATCGGGTAAAACAAGGATAGCATCGATGGTGAAGGGTCGGCGACGGCGGGCATCGGTAAAGACGATTCGCAAGTCGTCGCTGTAATCCGTCAACAGACGGCGGCGGCGTTCCAACCGGTTAACGGTGAAAAAGAAGGTTCCGCCGGGAACGAAGGCGCGGATGTAATTTGGCATTACCTTGCAAAGGAACATTGATTCTAAAGGCGGGATGCGCTGCGCTTTCCCGCCCTACCGAGTCACTCCGGCCAGAAATCGCTATCTAGGATCGTTTCAAAGCTGAATGGACATACCTCAGGGAAAGTCGATTCGTCCAGATTGGTTTCCCTGGTAGCTACGAGTACCGCCGTCGTAAAAGCATCCCGGAGGATCGTATCGAGATGCGACTTCAGGCCCGGATTGGACTCCAGCACCCGACGGACACGGTAACGCTGCTCCTTGATAGTCGCTTGCCAGCTCCTTCCGCGCCCCTCGGCCTGGTATTGCCACTTCAGCAGATGAGCCAAGAGGACAATCAACCGATTTTCGAGTTCTCTCCATTCGCTTTTCCCCACCGCTTCGATCTCCTCGGCAACATGTTCCCAGTCCACTTCGCCGAAGCGGTGGGTACGAATCAGCTCCGCATTCCGCAATGCCCAGGTGTAGGCGTCTTGCTCATATAATAGCGATAAGGAAATATCAGACATTGTTTCGTCTTGAAAATTTACCACTACCGATTGCCGTGGACGATCACATGCTGAGATTGGCCAGGGGGGACGAAGCGGGATAGACGGGCCATGAGAATCCATTAAGCGGAAAGAGAAGACAGATTATCGCCCTTTTAAAGCAAAATCAATCGAGTCTGACCCCTCATGCTTACGGGAGATTGTAGCAGTAGGAACACCGTCTTTCTTTAGCTGCTGAGGAACCGGAGCCTTCCTTCGCGATGATCCGTTCCTACCTCTCGACCTTACGCGAACAGTCCGCTAATCTCTTCACATCCTTGGTCCTAGCCTTCCAGGGCACGCTCATGCCTCGCCTTGGGTAATCGGGCGGCGCGTGCCCGAAGCCGGTCAGCGCCACGATGTCCGCGAGCCGACCGTTCAGGGCTACCGGATCATCTATCCGGTGACCACCAACGCTATCAAACCCGGTGACCAACAAGTCGGCGGCTAAAGGAGGTATCCACCATGACTATCCCGGCGCATAGTACACAATCATTGATGGAAAAGATCCGGTCTCTCTCCATTGACCGCATCGTGGAAGTGGAAGACTTCGTGGATTTCCTGCGGGAGCGGGTAGTAACCCGGAAGACAGCCGCCGACAAAGAACCGCTGGATTTTCCGGTGGATGATCTTGGTCCCTGGCCGGAAGGTCTGAGTTTGCGCAGAGAGGAGATGTACGGCGATGACGGACGCTGAACTGCTTTTCATCGATACCAATGTCCTGATCTACGCCAATGTGGCGACAGCGCCATTGCATGAGCAGGCACTGAATGCGATCAGGGAAGCTCATCGGATTGGGCGGATTGGGCGGATTGGGCGGGCTTTGTGGATCAACCGTCAGGTGTTGCGGGAGTTCATCGCCGCACGCACCCGACCGCAGACCTTCGCTCAGCCGTCAACGCCGGATGTGGTGATCGAGCGGGTCCGGTATCTGGTTTCGGAATCCATGCCGAGAACCGGGCCTTGATGGCGTGCCGACGGGTAGAGAAATCGCCATCCCCCGAAGGCAGGGTCCACACCGAGTGAAAGTGATCGGGTAAGACAACGCTAGTACCCCATTTCACCTGATTTTACGAGATCAGAGTCCCCCAAACGCGCCCAGGCAAGACACAGCGCGCAGGGAACAGGGTCTCTATTGCCAAGCGCTGTAACGCCGCCTGGGCGCGTTTGGGAGGCTCCCTTCGGGCGCGACGAGAGGCGGCCAGCTGCGGTGTTGCGCGAGCTTGAAATAGAACTCGCTATTCCTGTGCTCGCGCGCCTCGGAGCCTGTCCGGCTTGCGCGTTCGTCGCGAGGGATTGAGGGACCGAGGCA
>Ga0056113_1000446_pt1 | contig 11317 bp, 14 predicted proteins | sample WorMetilvaeELBA2_FD_55030 | JGI IMG/M metagenome (GOLD analysis project Ga0056113, IMG submission 55030) | Marine gutless worms symbiont microbial communities from Max Planck institute for Marine Microbiology, Germany - Olavius ilvae ELBA.2 ... | reverse complement strand
GGTGCAGCTACAGCGCAATTCAAAGAATTTAGGTGTCAGGTTTCGGGTGTCAGGGAACCGAGTTGCTAAATCCTGACACCTGAACACTGACACCTGACACCTTCAGTAATTTACAACATGTTGTCAGAAAAAAGGAGCTAAGGGCCTAAACCTCTAGAGCATTTAAAAGGGTTATTTCATTATGTCACACCTCAAAGGAAAACCGCATGGAGACCTTTGTAATTATTGCAATAAAATGTACTATTGCGGTGAATGGAGAAATGTCGATGAGATTGACCATAAGTCCATGCCCTTGGAAATAAAAATCACGATATGCCCAAATTGCTCATTTGAAAGATTTCCGAAATTTTATATGAGAAAAAATACCTCAAACGGTAGAAGGACAAAAAGGAATGCGAGAAAAATTTTCGCCATTTTGAAAAAAAGATTTGTGATGAAAATGAGCACCGAAATATAGTTCTTTGCGTATACATTATCCCTACTTTCTCCACGTCCTGGTGCGGTTGATTCCCGAATACAAATTTACTGAAGAGAAAAACGAAGTGTGATAGGTTATCGGTTGGACTTCTAACAGAGTCAAGAAAAAGGATTGCGGACTTCCAAAAATTCAAATTTTTTAAAGTCGGAATCGGCAGTATAAATTTTATGAACACCATGCTGCAGTAGTAAGGCGGCAACGTGAGCGTCCGGCACCAAATTACCTCGAACGGGGAAATTGCCGCTTACTTCGCGGTAAATTGCCAGGAATCCATCGTCTTCCGCCAGCACCCGCACACGCGGCTGTTTAAGAAGACTCTCAATGTTTTCCAATGCCTCTTCAGGTGTAAGCGGATGAGAGAATATACTTGGATGGGTGGAAATCCGAACGTAGGACATGAGCGTTGTCCAGCAAACACAAAAAAGTTCGGGGTCCGACGCGCGGCCTAATAAAAACTGGATTGCCTTATCATACCTTGGATTAGCCTGATCCGAAGCGTATAGGAGCACATTAACGTCTACGGAATAGCTCATTTTAAATCCTGATCCAAGATTCGATAAACTTCATCTTTGTCGCTCAAATCCAAAAAAGACCGCATCGGTCGCGAAATCCAATTGAACCCCGGAGCCTTTGACGATGATTTCTGTTTGGCGAGCGCTTCAGCAAGAAGCTGAGAAACGATCTTTCCCATGGATCGTCCTTCTCTTTTTTGAATTTCCCGAATTTCATTGAGAATGGGATCATCTATATCAATAGTTGTGCGTGCCATGATGATTTGATGTTAATAAATCAAACATCTGATGTCAAGGTCATTTACGATACCAACGTATCGTCTGCCATTTTCCCCTTTATGAACATAGAGAGTAATTTTTGGAGGATCCGTCATAGGCAACTTTTCATTGTTCATTCAATACATGAAGCGATACATCGTGCATCACATCAACCAAATATAACGGCAAGGATAACAATTTGTAGTTAACCGTTTGAACCCCTCTTTTTTGCCGTGCTCGGTAGCTTAAATCCTGAACGCTTGGCGGATTTAAGTCAAAGCGGCAGGTTAATGTGGTTTTTTTATCTATGGCAAACTGCTGCAAGGATTTTATGATACCGCTTTTTCCCGCTTTGACTTCGATGGGAACAATTGTTTTGCCCGCAGATGTGACAAAATCAACCTCGGCATGACCGGTTTTACCCTCTCTTAACCAATAGAAAAGGTCGGGAGGTTCGAGTCCCTCGAATCGATAGGCCAGATGTTGCGCAATAAACTGCTCGGCTAGCGCACCTTCATTTAACAGCGTGCGCTCGTCTAACGCTGATATGTGTGACCACTCCAATCCGTTGAGATAATTTAGCAAGCCGATGTCCAGAAAATAAAGTTTGTAAATTTTCTCGTTTATTCCGGATTTTATGGGTATGCCGGAGCAACTGCTGTGGAAGGCGGGAAGAAGCAAACGCGCCTTGGTCAATAATTCAATGGCCTGTTTAAGATCCTTGGCCCTGTCTTCCCGTGAAATATTTGCATATTTAACTTTTTCGCCAACAGTCCTCGTAATCGCATTGAATACGGTGTGTAATCGACTCAGAGTTGGTTCACGGCTGTATTTTACGAAATCGTCTTGATAGGTTTGAATAATCGAGCGATGAATGTCTCGTGTGTTTAACAAACTGCTGCTTTCGCAAAAAGTGAGGATGCTTTCGGGCATGCCTCCGATAAACATGTATTGCCGTTGTCTTTGCAGCAGTTTTCCATGCGCTGTTTGAGGCAGGGGCTTGCTTAACCGAAAGCCTTCTACGTAAGAAAGCAGCATGTCGTCTCCCATCGCCAGCAGAAATTCCTCAAAAGTCATGGGGCCCAGGTGGAGGTATTCGACCCGGCCCACTGGCATGGAAAAGTCGTGCTTTGCAAGAACAAATTCCAACAGGGAGCCGGCTGCCACTACCGGCAAATTCGGCATTTCTTCACGAAAATAGCGCAGTGCGGCAATGGCATAGGGTGTGCTTTGAATCTCATCAAGGAAAACAGGGTGTTTTCCTGGCGCAGGCTCGTTCGGGCCAGTAATTCCAGTTCCGGAATGATTATGTCGAGGTCATTGGTCCCGAAGATGCTATTGAGATTTCCGTGTTTTTCAAGGTTGATCTCGGCCAATTTCAAACCTTGCGATCTGGCAAAATTTTGGAACAGGGTAGATTTGCCTACTTGTCTGGCGCCCCAAATGACTAGGGGCTTTCTTCCCGGTTTTTGCAACCAACGAGTTAATTGATTTTCCATGGATCGCTTCATAGCGTCACCTCGTTTATTCTCTTGGACCAAATAAGTTTAAATACACCCCTATTTTATCATTTGCCAAGATAAAATAGCGGTGTATTTATTGCCGGCCGCCTTCCCTGTAACGGTATCCCAGCGGATATCCTATTTCCTATAATTGCTGTTTATTGGCCTATGGCGAGTACCCGCCTCTGGCGGACTCCGATTGGGTCTCCAATTTATTTAGTCACTCTCGGCCTTGACCCGATTTCAGAAATGCTTTGAGGAAAAGGCCCGTCCAGAATGACTTTTAAGGTATTTTTAGAATGCAGCCGCCTTTTCCCGAGAACGGAACGCAATGGCTGTTTATATTCGCCAGGGGCGATACTTGGATGTATGCGGGTTGTTTCCTTGGTTGTGAGACTTCAGGCGGGCTTCCAGATCATCAGTCAACCCAGTGTATCTGTGGGTTGCGTCTTTATCATTCAAAAGGATATAAACATAAGTAAAGCCCTTCATTTCTTTCCTCTGGCTTGGGGCTCCGCCTTCGGCTATGCCCTCACAAGTGCCAAGGCGTATCGTCTTCGTATTACTGCGCCGTCTCAAGAGTTCGAAACGATTATCTTGAAATAGTGCGATTAGCCCGGCTTCGCTTTCAGCTTCCGTCTTCGCTCTTCGAGTTACGCCGGGACAAGCCGCCGTGGCAGTCTTCGTTCTCAACTACGTTTCGAACGAAGACTGGTCGGGGCGAGAGAATTTGAACCTCCGACTTCCTGCTCCCAAAGCAGGATTATGTTCAGAAATTCATTACAATAACTATTTAAAATTGTTGCGTATTCTAAGTCACCTGATTTTTCTACCACTCTGCGCATAGTGTGCATGCTGTGCATAATATCAATAACTTAGCATGCTGTCGGCAGAAAAGGGTACCTATTGGGTACCCAAGATTAAAATTTGATCAAAGAATTATTCTGACCATCAGACAGGTAGATTAAGCTCTATTAGAAGAAAACTATATTGTGGATTTGTAAGTACAATCCAATTTCCAGTCCAGGTGCAATGGATTGTGAACTAATAGCCGGAATGCGCAATTCTCAAAATTTGTGTATGCCGTTAGCTAATCTTAACCAACTCGATTCCCACCGTCGAAGACTTCAAAGAATAAAAAGACGACCGAGCAATATTTCTGAGATTCCTCGCAATTCCTATTACCCTTAAAATAAGGACTAATGGTCGAAGTCTTCGTGGTAACGTCCGAGCTAACCGGCCGCGGGCCTCAGAGCCCGAACTGAAAGAGGGCTGTATCCCGCGATCCGGTTCAGAGAGTTGTTATGTTTCGGGTTCGGTTCAGTCGATTGGGTAAAGTTCAAAATCAACCAAATCCTCCCAACTCTTAAACCATTGATAAAATAGTTCGATATCTTTGGATTCCATCAATTGGAAACATAGATTGCTTTCTTTATTTACCCAAGAATTCAGATACATTAAGCCTTCAGGAAACATTCTGCCTTTTGCGTTATATCTCTCGTATATTTTATCAAAGCAGCCTTCTTTATATTTCTCAACAACCATATATTTTTTCATATTTCCTCTACCTTATGCTTTTTTCAACACATAACATTAAATATTATTCGGCTGCACGTATTTATTCGCTGCAATGTGAATCGTGAGACACAATGAAGCAGAGAGTGTCTCAATAAGATACAAAATCAGCCACTTTCTGCATCTTTCAAACCGGTTTTTCTTACTTCGCATGCAGCCGGATAAGCATGACAATCTATTATGAGACATTCCGATCAGCCATTTTTCATTCCAGAATTCTCTGAAATTGAAGGCAGAATATTGCCAACAGCCCTCATCTGGGTCAGATTGAAAACCGCACAAGAATGGATACGGTATTATTCGGTCTGACCTGAGATTGCCAGCAAAGGATTACCCAGTATATACTGCTCGGTCAAATTGAGGTGCGCCCTAAGATATCATACCGGGAAATATACCTATCGCATGTCCCCACAGTCTGAATGTAGCTTGCCATTTCATTGATATATCATCTAAATTCGAGCTATTACGATTTATAGTAGAAATCTATAACGTGCAGATGAGGCTTCCCAATGGAGCGTAGCGGAATTGGGATAGCTTCTATCTGCCTGTTGGCAAATCCTGTTGTTACTTCTCTGGCGCTGCCTGAATGGCAGCCACATCCCTGAACGACAGCTACTCGAATTCGATCGTTGCCGGTGGCTTGATGCTGATATCGTACGCCACCCTCGACGCGCCCGTGTGGGCGGCAATTTTCTTGCCTATCTCAAGGAGCGCCGCCTCATCTATCCGGACCGGACGCGCCAGCTTCGCGGCCTCGCTCTCGACCGCCCGCATGCCGACGACGTACCTTGTTTTCGGCGCATCGTTCGCGCAAAGCTCGAGAAGAATGCGCGGAAGCTCGAGCTTACTCCACGCCTCGACACAGAGCGCGTTCAGTTTGTCATAGTCGATATCGCCGTCGACCTTTATCCACGAGACAGGTTTGTAGATAGGGATTTCGGGGCGCGTTCCCTCTTCGGGGACGACCGTCGTCTGGCTATCCATTTTGAAGCACTCCGCGTTCGCGCCGAGAGTGCTGCGGGCCAGGTCTGCCAGGGCCGGATCGGGTTCCATTTTTGGGTCGAGCGCAATTCCGAAGTACTGAAAGGGCGTTCGGATGCCGGTGGTTTCATCGTAAAGGTAGGGTCTACCGTGTTTCTCAGTGTAATACTTTTCAGTCTCCTGCTCGATGATGTCGGACGCGAGCTGGCCCGTACGGAGCTTCTCTTCAGTGAATTCGCCGACAGTTCTGACGATTTGCGCGGGACCGGGACAGGGGATCCGGTGCGTGAATGACGGAGGGAGGTCGAGGTGCTCGCCGACCTTCCTGACCTGAGGCTTCGCGAGCGACGCCAGCGGCTCGATCTTCCCAACAGAGTAATTCCAGCCGACGTTATGCTGGCTCTTGAAGCCGCCTTCGGTTTCGATAATGTCCGGCGCGATCGTGCCGTCCGCGATCCAGGAGGCGCCCACCTGGTCAATATGCCTGTTTGATACTTTCCTGTAGTTGCCGATAAACGTCTTGCGTTTCTCTTCACCGTCGGAAAGCCCCACCAGTGGCGGGAGAATCTCCTCTCTCACCTCCAGGACCGTGAAATTCAGTTTGCTGAAGATCTCACGCGTGACTTCCCCCTCGGGCTTGTCGTTTATGAGGCGACGGCAACCGTCTTCGATGAAGAACGCATGGAGGTCTTTGCCGACGATACGGTCGAGGAGAAATGCGGCGATCGTACTGTCGACGCCCCCGGACGCGGAAAGAGCAATTTTCTCGCCCGGTTTCACCAGGCTTTTCACCCAGGAAATCGCTTTCTCAACAAAGTCCGCGGGATTGAAATCTGCGGGATTCTCTGGAGTGGCGTATTCAAATCTGTGCGTCTGGATCTTGTTGGCCTGAGTCGACATGTTGCCTCCTGTTTGGATGGGTGGATATTGATATTCTATAGCCGATTTCAACCTCTATCGTATTTGGAATCAACTCTATATCAGTAAATTCGGAATAAAGATATATTGAGAGATGTCCAAATATCAATTCTCACAAAATCATTTCAGGTATAATACGGATACATGAATCACAATCAGCAATCAACCAGGAATTCAAATTTCGGTCAATTCAGCATCATCGGTGCACCCTAACTCGCCGAAGGATTTCGCTGCGTAATACATAAACCAATCCTCAAAAGCGATAGGATCAGAATGTTAAAATTTGCTGAACAAATCTAAAACCGCCGGCCATTGTGGGTTTCCCCTGGCCAATCTACATTCTGGTGAAAGTGTATATTGCGTGCCTGTATCGAATCCGTTGAATTAATAGATTTTATAGTGTATTTGTTTAGTTAATCTTAAATCTGCCCGCCCATTCAATTCAGTCCTAAGAACAGGGCTGAATGATGTCACAGCTTTTTTTGAGCACACCCATTTTTGCCGATTCAGGTATGTGTAAAATGTCAGCTGTTTGATTTATGGTGTTACCTGAATCGCTGCGTGAAGGCACTAATAGAATTATTTGTTCCAAATCAAAGACTGGTTTTCTTTTCAGATTGTTTTCCCTGATAGATCATCGGAGTGACATTGAACTTTTCAAGCGAAATGTTGAACGGAAGATGAAACTTTTGGAATCGCGTTCAAAACACCCTCAGATTCCATACCATGAACCATGTGCTCTCTGGCTGGATAGACTGTATTTTGGGGCTACTTGTAAAATGGCAGATGCACGTTACCCCGAAAGACCGGATTAACAGTCGCATGAATTGAAAACAATGCCATTGAGAATGCCACCGGGCTATTGTATAAAGACATTCAAACGGAACAAAATTTGTATTTGTATGGAACAGAAAGAAAAAAAGTTTTGGGAAACAAAATCACTGAAGGAGATGACGAAGGCTGAATGGGAATCCCTCTGTGATAACTGCGGTCTCTGCTGCTTATATAGTGTTCAGGATGGGAAAACGGTCAAAATTAAGCTGCTTGCGGTCGCATGTCAGTATTTAGACATATCCAATTGTCGATGTGTGATTTACAAAGATAGATTCAAAACCGTACCGGACTGCATCATGCTTTCCCCGGATAAGAAAAGACGATTAAAACGGTTGCCCTATACTTGTGCATACCGATGCCTTGTCGAAGGCAGAAAATTGGATTGGTGGCATCCGTTAGTCTCTGGAGATCCTAATACAATTCACGAGGCTGGTATTTCAGTGCAGGGCAAGGTTGTAACAGCCGAACACATTAATTTAGATCAGTTGGAATACTTCACCGTTGCCCAATAGCGTCTTGCATCTGTCACACCAAATTTTACTTCTTAACAACAGGCTACCTAGGCGAACCTCACCAAGTCAACCCAGGCGGTGCGTTCATCATTACTCCACACAATTCATTACACTCATTTCCCAGGGATCCCTCAACCTTGCGAAACACTATCGAGATCTCTGCATGACTTTGTTGTTCCATTTACTTGACGGATAAAAATCTTTGATAAATGCTTGAGAGTCTTTTATTGAACACGCCGCAAAGTCGCCGGTAAACCGTAAGCCCGAAATTAGGATTTTCCTCAAACAACCTGTTTAATCGATGCGTATCGATTTTGATTACCCTAATATTGTTCCTGCATACAGCGGTGGCAGTATATTGCGAATTTTCAACCATACTCGACCAACCAAAAATATCACTTTCCTCGGTCAGACTATAGACGGTAGTCTCACCTTTAATTTTAAGATCCACTGATCCTTTCACCAAGAGGTAAAGGGATGTGGCCTCATCCCCCTCTTTAAACAAAACAGTATCTTTAGTAAAATTCTCCTCAATACAGCATGTATCGGCGATCGCTCCCATGACATTCAAATCTAGACCTGTGAAAAGGTCCATTTCCGTAATGTGCATCTCCCAACCCTTATTTTGATCTGACATTTTGAATCCCTCCTTTCTCCTAACATCTTATAGGATAGTATTTTTGAAAACCCTTATGCTATTTAGCTTATCGTGATTTCTCAGCCAATAGTTAGGGGAAACCAGCATCAACTTGAAGGAGAAAAAATTATATGTTGTGGAACACTTCTTCGGGAGAAAATTAGCAGTCGGTAGAATTGAATATAGGAATGCGCTCAAAGCTCGAAATTGATTTCCAAATGAGCATAGCCTTAACATTTAAATATTTGAAAACATATATAGATGTCAAGAAAAATTCCTTTATCGCCAGACGGTTCCAAACGAAACCAAAGATACGTTGAAAAATTGGGATAGAATCAACTGCTTGTAATCACAACATTTTTGACTTTTCAATAATTTGATCTGAAAATCCCTGTGTCGGCAGTTCGATTCTTGTAATTCGATATTAAAACTTTAACGATAGGATCAAAATGTTAGAATTTGCTGAAGAAACCTAAAACGCCAGGCCTTTGTAGGTTTCCCCTGGCCAATCCACATAAAGGGCCAAGTTTGGATTTCGTGCCTGTCTCAAATCTTAGTAATCCACTTAAAATTGTTGCATATTTCATTTGGCAATCCTAAAATCGACTCCATCTGAGGTATGACCCTCTATACAGACCAACTGAACAACTACGCCCAATAGACCTTATTTTCTGAAGTTAAGATAAAGATGTTTTGGCTGTTATTGGTGTAAAAAATTGGAGGTAATATGACGCGGATAATTAATTCAGATTATCGTGACCATAAGAAAACATAGGGGTCAAGTCTTCATTCTTCACATATCATATCCACTCAGCTTTGAAGGAGGATGATTATCTTCAGCAAAGCAAATGGGGTCAACCAATATCTAAAAAAGGATCTAATATGGTTCGCACTTTGAGAATAACCTTCCCCGGCGTATTCTATCATGTAACTTCACGTGGAAACGAGCGTAAAGCTGTCTTCAAAAGCAGGTGTGATCGAGATAAATTTCTTGAATATTTTTCCGCAAAAAAGCCGGATAAGGAAATGCTGGCTATAAAAGAGTTGGTTAAGAAAACATCCATTCAAGATGTATGATTGAAGAAGTGGAGTTGGTTCTCACCAAGGATAAGCTGGCGGCAAGGAATGTAAAGATGTATCGTTGCCAATGATATACCGGCAAAAAAATTATTGGAAATCGGTTCGCATTTTGACATCGGGGAATCTTGGGTGTCACAAAATTGCAGGCGTGTAGCCAAAAAGATAGCAAATGATGAGAAGCAAAAAAAAAGATTGTTGGATTAAAGAAGAAAACACATTTGTCAAGAATGAAGACTTGATCCCTGTGTTTTTTCTGAGCAAAACTAAAATCCGGATCCTCGATATTAAGACTGACCTAAAATCGATTGATATGCCAGCTGGAGGGTAGCAACGGGAAGGAAGAGTTCAAGCGGACTATCAGGCAAAGGAATGAAACCGAATTGTTCATAGTATTGCTTGGCAGCCTTATTTTTTGCATCAACAAAAAAGCCGATGATTCCAAGATTTTCAGATACTGTTAAGATCCGCTCGATGGCGTTAACTATCATATGTGTACCATACCCATGTCGCTGATGGGTTTTTGCAACCGCCAATCTTGCAAGCTTTGCGGCGGGAGCCTTTGGTGGATATTTTTTAGAATATTTGCGGGGTAATTTTTCGACATGTATTTCGCATGCGGCTAGTGTGTAAAAGCCTATGATATCTGTCGGACGGCTGTCATCAATGAGTACGAAAGTTCGTGACATGCCTTTATTAAGATGTTGTCGGGCAACTCTTTGCAAATATTTATTTAGTTCATCAACGCCGCAATCGAAGCCTGCCCGATTGTGTTTTTTACTAAGACTTTCAATCGCTAGCATTGCTAAATGACTCTTTATAACCCTTCATCGCCTTTTTGAGCTTGCCTGTTGGTTTTGGCGGATTTTCGATCGCATCAAAAAAGACTTTTGCCGAACGCGCTGACAAATTTATTGTGCGATTTTTTTCAATAATAATGTGTGCTTTTTCAAGAGCAGCTTGTAAAAGGAATTGATTCAGTGTAGCGCCTGAGATATCAGCGGCGTGCACCAATGTTTGGTAAGCGTGTTTTGGAACCCTTGCGGAGATCCGTTCTTTTTCTTTTGAAACCGGCATTTTATGCTCCTTTTACCATAATTCGAAATCCTTACATCACAGATGCAAACTAACACGATGGTGCCAAAATGGCAACCTTGTTTGATAAAATAGGTGCCAATGTGACGCCAGATAAGATTCGGTTCATAGAATCATAGGATGAAAGCCCAGATATTGAGCTATGTTAAGTTTAGGGGTGAGGCAGGGCTTTATTAAAATGCTGTTTGTATGGAATGGCGTGCCGAGCCGTAGCTTTAGTTTGTGGCTTCCAACACTGGCCCGCCTTCGCCTTTGGCTTCCGACTTCGCTCTTCGAGCTACGCCGAGACACGTCGTCGTGGCAGCCTTCGTTTTTCACTGCGCTCAGATAAGTTTCTTTTAGGCTGGCGTGCCGAGCCGTAGTTTGAAGCGAAATTGTTGACCTATGATTCTGGCCCGCCTTCGCTCTGTCGAGCTAGGTCGCGGCAGCCTTCGTTCTCTGCTGCGCTTCAAACGAAGGCTGGTCGGGGCGAGAGGATTTGAATGCGCCTGAGGCGCACAAGCCTCCTTGGAGGGTTGCTTTATCCGCCTCTGGCGGACTCCGACTTTAATTCCAATGTGTCAAGCCACTTACGTCCTTGACCGGACTTCAGAAATTTTTCTCTTATCCTGGCTTTTTTGTAATCAGGAAACTCTTCGGTATGGAGTACAAAAAAATCTTTCAGCAACTGACCACTTTTTGTCTTTTTCGAACGATGTTCTCTCAGACGTCTGGAAAGGTCGTTGGTGATGCCGACATATCGCTTACCTGTTTTGCTTTTTAGAACGTATACCGTGATCATTGGTAGGCCTCGGTGAAATGGTCGGGGCGCCCAGATTTGAACTGGGGACTTCCTGCTCCCAAATTCAGGGCTCCTGACCTCGCGTAATTTCAATTGCAACTTATTGCGCGGCAAATACCAATTTCATTCGGGTGCCGGGGTAGACGTATGACTCCTG
>Ga0056113_1000343_pt1 | contig 13821 bp, 10 predicted proteins | sample WorMetilvaeELBA2_FD_55030 | JGI IMG/M metagenome (GOLD analysis project Ga0056113, IMG submission 55030) | Marine gutless worms symbiont microbial communities from Max Planck institute for Marine Microbiology, Germany - Olavius ilvae ELBA.2 ... | reverse complement strand
ATTTAGTGCCCTAATTTTCTAACACCAGGAAGCTCGAGTGAAACCGCCTATTTCAGAAACGTAGGGCGGGCCACCGTGCCCGCCAAAACCGGTCGGCACGGTGGCCGACCCTACGCTGGGCATATGAACAATGTTTCTATCATTGATCAGACTGGACGCTGGCGGCCAGAGGCAGCGCTCTTATGAAACATGAATCTTTGTGCTATTTTCGTAACGTAGGGCGGGCCACCGTGCCCGTCCCGCTATCGGCGGGATCGGCACGGACTTCGGCGAGCTCAGTCGAGCCGTGGCCGACCCTACGTTGTCAAATGAACAATGTTTCTAACATTGATCAGACTGGCCGTTTTTTCGCCAGAGGCCTCACTTGTATGAAACTTCAGCTAACCGGATCACAGAAAAAAATTGAACATCGAACGTTCATAAGTTTCTTTTCCGATTTGACCGGCCGCTTGTTTGCCGGCGGCTTGCCTGAAACCCAACCCGGCGAAGCCGGAAATGAAGATTGAAGATTGAAAATTGAAGATTTATGGTATCGCTTCGCTCTGTCTTTTTAATTGAAATCGATAGAATTGCTCATATTTTCAATCTGGCTATGACATAAATCCTGCGCAAACATGATGTGATTTCAATAAATAGACACTAGGCTTATTCCAAGACTACGCACGGAATAAGGGGCCCCTGCGGTGCAGCTACAGCGCAATTCAAAGAATTTAGGTGTCAGGTGTCAGGTTTCGGGTGTCAGGGAAACGACGCGCAAAATCCTGACACCTGACACCTGACACCTGACACCATCCGTAACTTACAACATGTTGTCAGAAAAATCCTGCTAAGGGCCTAAAACCAATGACCTGCGCTACTGCTGCCCCGCCGGATCCACTTTTTCCGATCGCGCATAGGAAAAAGCCTAGCTTCTACTCGTGTGCTTTGCCGCTTAAATGTTCGATATTCATTTTTATGACCTTGGTTTCATCCCAATACTTCTTCATATAGTTGTGGCCGGCTTTTAGATAATCCGCCGAATATTTGTTTAACACAGACAATAAGATGTCCTTTTTTTCCGAATCGTCGGTAACTACCGTCGCCTTGCCAAATGCAATTGCACTTTCATAATCCGTGTCAAATTCATTGCTCAAGACGTCGGATTTGGTGACCACACAAAAAGATACTTTATTATTGAAATCAATATTATCGAGTTTATGCCCTTCCCGGGCACAATGAAAGCAAATGCAATTGTCAAAATAGGTATAATTCAACGGCACCCCGTAAGGATATCCATCCGCGCCCATGGTAGACAATACACCATATGAACCTTTGGTTATTATTTCAATTGCCTTGTCATCCGTGACGACTCTGTCTTTTAGTCTGATTTCTCTGAACATGCACCACTCCCTGATTATTGATGGATTATCAATTCACCGTATCGATTTGTTGGGTTTCACCCCTAGCCAGCAATTCGCCTCAAATGCTTGTTTTTCGTAGGTTGGTCCGCCGGAGGCGGAGAAACCCAACATTTCAAACCGGGCTCAACCCAACCTACCTAAAGCCGGAATTTTCGTTCAGGCATTAGTAAGAACTCAGTAACTAGGACTATGGACTGACCTGTAAAGAAAACCAGCGATGAAAACTGCACCACGCTCAGCCCTCAGTCCACAGCACTCATCGCTTTATTTTTATGACTGAGCGAAGCGATTCCACCCTTCGACATTCGACATTCGATATTCGATATTCCACTCGGCCTGAGCTCGTCGCTGGCTGCGGTACGCTTTTTAATTTGGTCGGGATCCATTCGAGGCTCTTGGCTCCATCACACCTGCCGCCGAGGCCTTGAACGCCCGCAGCATTTCTGCGAGATCTTCCTGGGTGTGAGCGGCTGAGAAAAACGCCAGATGCATCCAGGGCAGCAGAATGTTGTTTAACCTGAATTGAAGCTGCAGCTGTGCCAGGGCCTCTTCGTCCTGTTCCACCAGATCCCGCGGGAGAACGGGCAGGTCGGATTTGGCATGAATCTGGAACATCGACCCGATGCCGGTCATGCAGAATGGATAGCCGTTCGAGGCGCAGTATTCATTGAATCCGTTGCGCAAAGATTCGCCTTTGGCCATCATGTCATCATAAATGTGGCGATTTTCCTGAAGATACTTCAACGTGGCGGCACCGGTGCTCAGGGTCAAAGGATTGCCGCTGAAGGTTCCTGCAATCGAGAAACCGTCATCGGTTTTCTGGGCGATGGCCACCATCTCCTTGGAGCAGGCCACGGCGCCGATGGGAAGCCCGCCGCCGATGGTTTTACCGTAGGTGGCGATATCGGGCAGCACGCCGGCTATTTCCTGATACCCGCCCAGGGCCAGACGAAAGCCGGTGATGACTTCATCGAAATGCAGCAGCACTCCGGCTTTTTTAGTCACCTCGCGCAGTTTTTCCAAAAAGGTCTTGTCAACGGTCAACATGCCGCCGCCCAGAACCGGTTCAATCGCCACCCCCGCGAGTTCGTGGGCGTGCTCCTCGATCAAGCGGAAAGCGTTGTCATTAAAAGGCAGCACCAGTACCGTGTTTTTGGCGCCATCGGGGATACCAGCCGATCCGGGAGACGGATGAGGACGATCCTCCGGCCCCATGGTTTTCGGGTCGGCAAAAACGCTCCACTGGGCGTAGTCGTGCCACCCGTGGTAACAGCCTTCAAACTTGGCAATCACCGGTTTGTTGCTGGCAGCGCGCATCAGACGCCAGGCCAGCATGGTGGATTCGGTTCCCGTATTGCAGACCATGGCCAGTTCGGCGCAGGGCACACACTCGATTAAGCGTTGGGTAAATTCCACTTCCCGGGTATGGGGCATGCCGTAGCTCATTCCCAGTTCACACTGTTCGTGCAGGGCTTTTAAGACCGGGTCCGGACCGTGTCCCAGCACATGGACGCCGTACGACATGGCGCAGTCGATATAGCGGTTGCCGTCGATGTCCCAGGTATAGGCGCCCTTGCTGCGCTCGACATAAACGGGGTAGGGCTCCATTTTGCGCGCCCCGCTCATCAATCCGCCGGGAATCAGGTCTTTTGACTGCGCCCAGTATTCGCCTGACTTGGGGGTTCGCTTCCTTAGTTCCTGCAATATCGCCTCTTTATCTAATGCCATTGCTAATATCTCCTTCCAAATCTAATAGTTATATATTCATAATATCTGGACCAGCGATGCCGGAATGCCAGGAGGCTTGGAAGCTTGAATGCTGGGATGCTGGAAAGCTGGAATGCCAGGAGGCTTGGAAGCTGGGATGCTGGGATGCTGGAAAGCTGGAATGCCTGAAGGCTTAAGGATGCAGTCATTTTAATTCTTTTACCGCCCAGCTTCATAGCTTCCCGGCCTCCCAGCCTTCCTGCTTCCCAGCTTTATAGCCTCCAGGCTTCCCAGCCTTCTTGCCTCCCAACCTCCCAACCTCCCAGCCTCCCAGCCTTACTGCCTCCCCGCCCTGGCTTCCGCCAGCAGACATAAAATCTCAAACATCATCTGGGCTCCGGCCCTGGCGGTGTTGGTGGTGGGATCATACTGCGGTGCGACTTCCACGACATCGCCGCCCACCAGATTCAGGCCGCGTAATCCCCTGATCAGGGCCAATGCCTCGCGGGTCGTCAACCCGCCGACCTCAGGCGTCCCGGTACCCGGCGCATAGGTTGGATCCAATCCGTCAATGTCAAAGGAAATATAGGTGGGCCCGTCACCCACCACTTCACGGGCCTTTTGAATAACATTATTGACACCCAATTCTACAAAATCTTCGATATGAATGACCGTCATGCCGGAATCATACGAAAACTCCCAAACCGGCTCGGCCGGCCCCCGAATACCGATCTGGATGGTGCGGTCGGGATCCAGCACCCCGTCCAGCACGGCGTTGCGAAACGGGGCGCCGTGATAGAATTTTGAATTTCCCATCCAACCGTCGGTGTCGCAATGGGCATCCACATGCACCAGTCCCACGGGTGCATCCCGCCCGACGGCCTTGAGAATCGGATAAGAGATGGAATGATCGCCGCCGGCCGCAAGTGGCGTAATCCCGGCATCCTTGACCTGCTGAAAGTATTTCTCGATATCGCGCAGTCCTTCATCAAGATGATAGCGGTTTTCAATCGGCACATCACCGACATCCGCAATTGTGCAAAGTCCAGCAGGGCTTATTTTGCTGTGGTGATTGAAAGATCCGAACATCGCGACATTGCGAATCGCCTTGGGACCCAGACGGGCTCCGGCCCGGTTGTAAACTCCCTGGTCAAACGGCACGCCGATCAACGCGATATCGATATTTTTCAACTCCGGCTGATAGGGCATATCGAGCAGGGTGGATACACCGGCATAGGGTACCCGGTCGTCATACTGATCCTCTGGTTTATGGGTCTGATCATCTGAATATTTTTCACGCAGTTTGGCTAGCTTTTGTGCATCCATCTGTTACATCTCCGTTAAAGAGGTTCAGCGGTTAATGGTTCATGGGTCGGCGTTCAAAGGTTCTGGGTTCAGAGGTTCTGGGTTCAGAGGTTCTGGGTTCAAGGTTCAAAGCTTCAAGATTGAACAACGAACCGCAGAATTCCGAAGTGTGGTTTCGCTCGCGCAGCGCAGGCGCTTGCGCCGCGTGTTGCTCAGTCTTTTTAAAATAGACAGAATACATTCACACGGGCCAACGGGCCAACGGGCCAACAGGCCAACGGGCACTCGGGCTAAACCCATATTGTCAGAATTAATAATATAGATCCGAAGGCCCCTTATACTCCTGGATCGTGTTGCCGCCGTCGATGACGATCATCTGCCCCGTAATGTAGGTCGATTCGTCCGAGGCCAGAAAGGCAATCAGATCCGCTACTTCCTGCGGTGATCCAGCCCGGCCGATGGGGGTGTTCTCGGCCGCCGCCTTTTCTTCTTCCGTGGACGAACCGGTGCCGATCCAGCCCGGGGCGACGTTATTCACCGTGATATTGTGCCTAGCCACTTCGATGGCCAGGCTGCGGCTCATGCCGACCATGGCGGCCTTGGCGGCACTGTAGGCCGTTTCGCCCGGATTGCTCACCAGGGGGCCGGTCACCGATGATACATTGATAATTCGTCCGTATTGATTTTTGACCATTATTGGCAGCACTGCATGCGTCATGTTGAAACAGGTGTTCAGATTGCGGTCGATGGCGTCATCCCATTCATGCGGCGCCAGATCCACCATATTCAGGAAGGCTTCTTCTTTTCCGATCTGCACCATGCCGGCGTTGTTGACCAGGATGTCGATGCGGCCGAAGTCCCTGATGACGCTGTTCACCAGATCCTCGACCTGATCGCGGTCCATGAGGTCGGCTGTATACCCCTTAACATCGGTACCTAAAGCTTTAACACCCTTTGTTCTTTCATAAATACGGTCGGTGGTGGAGGTAAGGGCTACTCCCGCTCCGCCTTGGGCAAGAGTACGCGCCGCTGCAAAGCCGATTCCGGTTTGACTGCCGGCTCCGGTGACAAGGGCAACGCGGTTTTTAAAGCGAGTTTTGTCTGTCATAATTTTCCTGTATCTATGTCTTTTGGTGCCAAATTGAGGAATTGGGGAATTGGGGAATTGAGGAATTGAGGAATTGAGGGATTGAGGAATTGGGGAATTGAGGGATTAGATAGACAGAATACCTTCAATTCCTAAATTCCTCAATTCGCAATTCCTAAATTATTCTTTATCCTAAAGTCCTGATTTAGATCCATGTCCAATTTTCATGCAATTCCGTGACGAACAAAGGTTCTCAGCCATTTTTTCAAACGCTTGCCGTATGGCTCGCCTTTTGGGGTGAAGCACCCTCACGCATAACCTACCTGGAAATATTCGCTGCGCACGACCTGGAGTGGGATGCTGCCGTGGAGGATATTATCCGGAAAATGGCCGGTGATGAGCTTAATTTTCGCGGGATGAGTCTCGGGAAAATAGCTCAATCGCTGACGGCGATGATCGATGGTTTTTGGGTCGAATATCTCATCGCCGGCGACCGGTATACCTCCCAGGATGCCATAAACGCATGCTTTGCTTTTCTGGCGAGGTTTTTTCCTGAATTTGAAAATGTATAAAATAATTTGCTCTCGATGTTGCCGCGTGCTCGGGCATTTTCAGGTGTCGGGTAAAAGGAATGTCGAATGACGAATGTCTAATGTCGAATTATTGAATCGCTCGCGCCGCGTGTCGCTCAGTCTTATCCCCAACGTTGCGAAAATTCCTTATCGTAGGGTGGGCTGTGCCCACCAAATATCGTTGATTTAATCCATCGAAGGTGGGCACAGCCCACCCTACATGGAATGACGAATGATGAATGACGATTGATCCGCCGACCTGTGACGAGCTCAGTCGAGTCAAGGCGAACCACAAATATTCAATCTTCAATTCCGATTTGTTCGCAACTATGCTATTTCATATCAACAAGTCTCTTTAATAAAATATCTTCTATGTTTCGTCTTGAATCTAAAACAGATAAAACGTAAACTTTCATTTCTGCTATTCTAAACATAATTCTCCAAGGTGGTACAATTAATTCTCGATACTGCATAATACCTTGGTCTTTAAGCTCTGGGACGATACGGCATCTTTCTGGCATAGTATAAAGACTTGATGCTTTTATTTTAATTTTTTGGAAAATTTTTAACGCATTTGCTGGACGATCGATTGCGATATAGTCAATTATCTCCTTTAAATCGTTTTCTGCAGTACGAGCCCATACAATTTCATAAATTTGATTCACTTAAGCTTACCTTTCAGTGAGCTTTCTATTTCTTTGAACACTTCCTCTTGAGATTTGATTTTTCCATTTTTAATATCTGATTCACCTTGAGAAAGAGCCTTTAATATTCCTATTGCATTACGCATGTTCTCATAACTTTCGGGATCTTGAAGAACAGCGCGCGGTTCGCCGTTTTGGGTAATAATAACAGGGCGATGGGTGTCATTTATTTGATTTAACAAATCGGCTGCTTTTGATTTTAAGTATGTAATCGGTTTTATATCACTTGTAATACGCATTTTTTCTCCTCCAGTCTGAATATGATACTAAATTAAGACCGATTGTCAAGAATAATTTTATACCATTCAGTTGCGAACGCTTGCGCACCATCTGCGGCCATAAGGAGTTCAATCAACCTAATAATCCTCACAATCCGGAACCATCCAGTCCTCGCCACGCACTGTGGCGACATACTCCGGCCAGGGGTAGTGAACAGGAGCTTTAAAATCTTTGGGCAATAAAGGCGGTATCCATTTATCGCCGCCGCTGCCGCCGCCGCTGCCTTCTTCAACTTCAAACCCTTCCTCGCGCAGTTTGTTGACATACCAGGCGCAGGATTTGTATTCGCGCCAGGCCGGCTCGGCCAAGTGCCAGATGATCTGGTGCCAGTCGGAGAGGTTTTGCCGGTTTTGGTCAATCCAATCGAAGGCCTGCTGTTTGTCGGAGGTTGCCATAATAGCCACCTTAATAAACATTTTAGATTTTAGAATTTGGATTTTGGATTTAAGGGATTCTGTCCATTAAATTTTTTTCTCTATAGTTGATAGAGCGCAGCGATTCCATCAATCCGAAATCCGCAATCTAAAATCCCAAATTATAACTCTTGATGGCACAGGAATAAAAAACAGGATTAATTTATAAATCAGACCTCGGAAATTCGTCTGAAAAAATGACTGTGAACCTTTGTACGTAAAGGCATTGCATGAAAATTGGACACGGGTTCAATTTAGGGATTCAGGAATTNAGGAATTTAGGAATTGAAGGAATTCTACCCGTCGTGAGCTTTTTTTGTCGAACGATCTTTTTTAATTTATTGATTTTATCCTTTAATCCCCCAATCCCNCAATTCCTAAATCCCTCAATTTTTCGCAAATTGACCTAAATCGTGTCCAAAAAAGTTGCCTCATTTTAAAAGTAAGTTACGATATCTGAGGTAACAGTATTTTAATTATGATTCAATAGCAATGCAATTTTTTTCAAGGAGCAAAACGGGAGAATTGGATTAGATTCAGTACCGCCGCTGATAGAAAGGAATGGATATAAGCAGTAAAAATGCATCGACTGCGGAAATCAATGCCGCAGGGTGGCCGAGAATCAGTGTTTAAGAAATCAGGTCAGTTTTATAATCAGAATTTATCCGGTTCTTCAATCCGAAATCAAAAATCCAAAATCCAAAATCAGACTACCAATTCCACTTGACAAACAATCTTTCGATTTCACCGGATTTGACCAGGTGCGGGAAGCGGCTGTCAAATATTTGTTTTAATTTCCGCCCCCTCCGATTATCCGCAAAGACAAGATACCGGTCGAGTTCCAGAACTGTTTCGACCGTATATTGTGAAACTTCGACAATACCCTTATTCAGGACTGATTCAATGTCGTTGCGGGTGTCCAGAAAGAAGTCCACCTGGTCGTTATCGAGTTGGGACAAAATCATTTCCCTGCTGGAAAACTCTTTCTTGATAACGGGTATTTCCAGATATTCCTCGAAGGCGTAGCCCTTGATCCAGGCAACCTTTTTGTTTTGCAGTGACTCCTGGCCGTTCCACTGATTCAGCCCATTTTTTTTAAACAGCGCCAGAATATAGTCCTTAACAAACGGATATTGAGATGTAAGGCCGCCCTGGACCCGGTCGGAATAAATGCCGACTGCCGCATCAACCCGGCTTCTTTCAACGAGTTTGACGGACCCATTGTAGGATTGGATGATAAATTTAGTTTTGATCCCCACGGGTTCGTATACGGCCCTGAATATATCCCAGTATAAACCGGTGCCGTCCCGGTTGGTCGCGTTGAGCCACTCTTCGCTGGCCAATATAATTTCAGTCGGGTTATTTTCGGCAAAGGCCGCAACGGAGCTCAAAATGAGCAACGACAGCACGGAAACACCAATTATTTTTTTGAAAGCGCTCACAGTTTCAGGGTTCGACATTCAAGGTTTCCTTTCGTTGTTAACCTAGTCTTGAATTTTGCACGTAAATAGGGCTCAGCAAAGTGCGAGAGCAAAGGGCCTCGGTTGACTTGCAGCGCCGAATGTTGCGATACCTTCAGGTATCTCAGGGACAATTTTTACTGTATGTGAATTAGCCTTTTGAAAAATAGCCTAACCGGCCGCCGGTAAAATGGATGTTCGCATTGAAACTTGGCAAAAACATTCATATGATTTGAGTACGCCATCTACTTGTATCGTCTGCAATTTCAAAAGCTTTAGCAATAATTCGCAGGTATACGAATATTCGGTCAATCGAATTATTGGAGTGCTCTTGAAAAGATCCGGATCGGGGTTATCTTGAGCTTCGAGTCAAATCTGATATGAAGATTGAAGATTGAAGATTGAAGATTGAAGATTTGTTGATGTCGCTGCGCTCCGTCTTTTTAAAATCGAATTAATGCCGGACTTTTTTTATAGATAAATCCATCGCAGCCATAATGGGATTTCAATAAATAGATACTACCCAATACCCATTACCCAAGTTGGCCGCTGCGGGCCAGGGTACCAATGAAGTTGATGATGAGCTGGGCGCCGGTTGCGGCGGTCAGGCCGTTGATGTCCCGCTCCGGCCGAATCTCAAACAGGCTGATGCCCGCAATATGGCCTTTGGAAGCGATTCCTCGTACCAGGTCGGTGGTTTCATCGAAGGTCAGCCCCCCCGGGCTGGGAAAGAGCACCCCCGGTGCAATGGCCGTGTCCAGGGCATCGGCATCAATGGTGATCAGGTAATGATCGGCGGCCGGGATCTTATCGAGACAGGCATCGATCCCGCGGCGGTGCACTTCGCGGGCCCGAATAAAGACACTGCCGTAGGCAAGGGCATCGTCTATTTCCTGCTGCCGCGCGCTGCCGATGCCCCGCAATCCGACCTGGGCCATGGCTGTTACCCAGGGCATCTCGGAGGCCCGCCGCATACCGCTGCTGTAGCCTTCCAATACCCCGTGGCGCTCATGACGCCAATCGATATGGGCATCGATGTGCACCACGCAAAGTGTAACATAACCACTGAAGGCACGCACCAACGGTATGAAGCCCCCCTCATCCGTACCCAATGCAATAGGTACCGCGCCTCGACTCAGCAGGGTGCGAATTGCAGCCGTGATGTGCTCCGGGTTGGGCCTGCCGCCGGTCATTTTCATATCGACATCGCCGCAGTCCGCCAGGCGAACCTGACGCTTGGCTAGTAGGACATCTTTAAAATCAAAATCATAATGATCCCAGTGATCAACGAATACCGAGGATTGCAGCCGGATGGCTTCCGGACCGGTTACCGGATCTGTCCGGGTGGCGACCGCTGTTGGTCTTTGCGGGTAAGGGCTGACAAAATGAATTCCGATGATGGCGATGTCGGCGGCCAGATCGTCAAGCTGGGTACAGACCGGCATCCCTGCGAAACTCTGCGAAGGCGGTGTGATGTAATCGAAATTATCTGGCATATGCGGGTTCTCTGTTATGGTTGGCAAAGTATCGATTGACGAATGATGATTGTCGAAGGACGAATGGTGGATGACGCTTCGCTCTGGTATTTATTAAAAAAATAAAATCGATAGGATTCCTTAATTCGACATTCGTCAATCAACATTCGACATTCCCAGGTCAGATCTATAGTAGGGCCGAAAATCTCTTGCCTGGTTCAGAAGGCCTATTTTTCGATTTATTCGTCAATCTTTTCTATTCGCACCGGCACTGCCTTGAGCAGCGGGAATCCACTGATGGGATCGTTGACGTCATCCGGGGTCAATAAGTTGACCCGCCAGTCCTCCCAGCCGTGATAGATTTCCACCACCCCTTTGCGCAGTTCAGCGTGGTGTTTGACGGCGGCCCGGATAACAAGCTCGCCCAGCGCAGACACTACCCGCACCCGGTCGCCGTCCGTGATGCCCAATTCGGCGGCATCGACGGGATTGATCTCAACTTCAGCATCCGGGTGCACATCCCGAAACCGCTTAATATTCTGGTGCCGGGAATGATAGATCAATGATTTGCGGGCGCCCGTGGTCATCACAAATGGGTAGTTTTCATCGGGCTGCTGCAGGTAGGCCGGCGGATGATACTCCGGAATTTCGGCCAGCCCCAACCGGCGCAAATAGGGGGAGGCGAATTCCAGTTTCCCGGAAGGCGTCGGCAGTTGATCCCAGAGCCCGTTCTGATAATCAACGGGCTGGTAAACATATCCCTGGGGGTATTGGCGCAATTTCTCCACGGTCAGCCCGGTGGGTTCCAAAAGCCATCGATTAACGTCCCTTTCCGTTGGCCAGGGAAAAAACTCATCGCCGAACCCCAGCCGGTGAGCCAGGTCATGCCAGATTCGATATTCGTTGCGCACGCCGTCCACCCGGGCGACTTTGCAGGTGATATTCACCTGCTGCCGGGTGGGGTAAAAATGCAGCTCTTCACGTTCGAGAAACGTGGCAGCCGGCAGGATATAATGGGCCAAGCGGGCCGTGCGGGTCATAAAAAAGTCGTTAACCACCAGAAGATCGAGGCTGGCCAGGGCCTTTTCGACCTTGCGGGTGTTGGGATTGCTCACGGCCGGATTGGCCCCGGCGACAATCATACCCCGCAGTGGATACTCCCCCTGGCCAAGCATGTAATCCATGGCCGTCATGGTATGGCACTCGCGTCGAATGTCATAGAGCGCCGGGAACTTGTCGGCCCCGATGGGCTGCAGACCATCGGGCAAGCGGTCGATATCCGGCACCAGCTTCCTGATTTCCAGCGGTTTCGGCCGATATAGTCCGCTGGGCTGCCCGAGAGCACCGCTCAGGCAGGCCAGGATCGTCAGGGCGCGGATGCTGTTGACGCCGTTTTCATGGTGTTCCAGCCCGGCACCCGGATAGATGCTGATATGGGGGCGGTTCTTGATGATCAACTGGGCGATCTCTTCTACGACCGAGCCGTATATTCCGCTTTGCCGGGCCACGTATTCGGGCGTAAACTTTTCGGCATAGGCCGTGATCTTGTCAAAACCGATGGTGTACCGGTCCACCAGCTCGCTGTCATAATTTTGGGTCTTGATGAGATACCGGATCAACCCCCAGGCCAGCGCGCCGTCGGTGCCCGGATACGGTTGCGCGAAAATATCCGCGTAGCAGGCAACCGGATTCAGGCGCGGGTCGATCATGACCAGTTTGGCGCCCTGGCTGCGGGCATCGGCAAATTCACGCATGAACGGCGGATGGCAGATCGGCGGGTTGGTTCCTAGCAGGATTATCAATTTCGCCCGGTCAAACTCCGGAAAAGGGTTCCAGAACCCGCATACCAGATGGTTGCCCAGGTAGCGGCCATTGTAGCAGGCCGAGTCATTGGAAAAGTAATTGGGCGACCCGAAGCCGTGAATGAACCTTCGAACATAGCCTTCCTGCTGGTGGAACCCAAGTCCCTCGCCCTTCCAGATTCCCACGGACCGGGCCCCGAACTGTTTTTTGAGCGAAACCATTTTGGCGCTGATTTCATCCAGCGCCTGTTCATAGGGTATTTCCACGAAGCGGCCGTTGTCCAGACGCTTCAACGGCGTCAGGATTCGATCCATATGATAGAAAAGATCCAGGGCGGCCCCACCCCGCGGACACATTTTGCCTTGGTTGACGGGATGTCCTTCAAAGGGGGTGATATCGGTCAGCACCTGATTTTTAATATGGACATTGATGGCACAGCGCGTTTCGCACATGCGGCACAGGGTCGGAACTACCCCTGACGGCACAACCGTTTCGACCTTCATCGCCGATGATCTCCTTTGTGAACTCAAGATTCTTGGCCCTTAGGGTCAGACTTAAATATCACCGCAAAGGGATTTTGTCTGCCGTTAGATGACCAATGGAAAAATGGAATGGTGGAAAAATGGAATATTAGGTATGTCAATCGGTACCATCTAATTCAAATTTGATCTCATTCCGCCAAACCCATTATTCCAACATTCCATTATTCCAGTACCCCACAGGGTTTGATTATGGTAGAGCCGATCATCTCTGGTCTGTCCCAGAGGAACATGTTTTCGATTTTGAGTGGGGCCCGGCCGTATCAGCCTTTGGTCATCTTTTCCCGTTTGAGGGCCGCCAGATCATTGATGTCGCCATAATGCAGGGCCTGGGCCATGCAGTTATGGACACACTTGGGATTACCCGAGCACAGATTGCACTTGGCGGCAACTCGGCGCTGGCCTTCGAAATGGATGCAGCCGAACGGGCAGGCATGGACGCACATTTTGCATCCGACACAGGCGGTCTCATCCACCACCACGGCCCGGGTTACCGGATCCCGTTGGATGGCCTCTGTGGGACATATTTCCAGACACAGGGCCGTTTCACACTGCTGGCAGGTCAAGGCAAATATTGACCGTTTATCCAGATCGATATGAACCCAGATATTGGCATCCTCGCGCTTGAAACTACCGGAATCACGAAAGGAACAGACCCGCTCGCAATTGCGGCAGCCCAGGCAGCGGTCCGGATCGACGAATATGACTTTCATTGGAAACTATGCCTCCTTATATTTCAAAACCGAGCATAATTGATTATACATCAAAACGAATAATTGAGGAATTGGGGAATTGAGGAATTGAGGAATTAAAGGTCAAATTCATTGAGAAATGTATATATGCTCCTCGCATTTCTCCAATCCCTAAATCCCTAACCCGGACAAGCCGGAATTGAAAATTGAAGATTGAAGATTGAATATTTGTGGTTCGCCTTGACTCGACTGAGCTCGTCACAGGTCGGCGGATCTATTTTATGCTGCCGCCACCATCAAACAGCCAAAATCGGATCAACATACAACCGGCGGGGGCAAGCTGGAATCATAAAAATACAAACAGTTGAAATCAATTCCAATCTTT
>Ga0056113_1000338_pt1 | contig 13908 bp, 13 predicted proteins | sample WorMetilvaeELBA2_FD_55030 | JGI IMG/M metagenome (GOLD analysis project Ga0056113, IMG submission 55030) | Marine gutless worms symbiont microbial communities from Max Planck institute for Marine Microbiology, Germany - Olavius ilvae ELBA.2 ... | reverse complement strand
TGATGGAAATGTTCATCAATCCCTATAAATACAGGGAGAAACGTAAATCGGAATGGTATTGCTGGATCTCACCCTTGGTTGAATCCTATGTTTTTGTTGTAAGGTGGGCTGTGCCCACCTTCGACATTTAGATTCAGCGCTATTCGGTGGGCACAGCCCACCCTACAATAAGAAACTTTTGCAACGTTGGGGTATACAGTATCCTATTGATCCCGGTCTTGCTTTCGCGTATATACTGCCCCAAAAAGCAGCCATTTACTTATATCAAATATGCAGGTGACGAATCATGTCGGAAATCCGCAACAAAACCATCCAGGGATTAGCGGTCGGTGATACGTTCGTCGTGACCCGTCGGTTTACGCAGACGGATATGCAGGCCTTTGCCGATGTCACGCGGGACTACAATCCGATTCATTTTGAGAAACGATTTGCGGATGTCAAAAAATTTCGGGATCCAATTTGTCACGGATTGCTGGTGGGCAGCATATTGACCGAAGTCGGCGGCCAAATCGGGTGGCTGGCATCGGCGATGAATTTTCGTTTCAAGCGACCGGTTTATTTTGGCGATACGATTGAGTGCAGGTTAACCATCACCGCAATTGACGAACGCAACCGGGCCCGGGCTGAAGCCATCTACCGCAACCAGAACGGCACCATCGTGCTGGAAGCTGATTTGGGCGGTATCGTTCCCGGACCGGCGGAAAGGGAGGTTCTCGAGGCGATGGTGGCGGAAGGGGATCCGACTAACGGATTGAGGGATTGAGGGATTTAGGAATTGAGGGATTTAGGAATTTGGGAATTGAGGAATTTGGGAATTGAGGAATTAAGGGATTTAGGGATTTAGGAATTGAGGAATTTAGGAATTGAGGAATTTGGGAATTGAGGAATTAAGGGATTGAGGAATTAAGGGATTTAGGGATTTAGGAATTGAGAGATTTAGGAATTGAGAAATTTGGGAATTGAGGAATTGAGAGATTTAGGAATTGAGGAATTTGGGAATTGAGGAATTAAGGGATTTATGAATTATAAAAGATTTGAAGAATTGCCTTGCTGGCAGAAAGCAAGAGAGCTGTGCCGGGCAGTGTTTGATTTAATCAATCAGAAGGCATTTCACAACGATTTCAGTCTAAGAAATCAAATCTGGGAAGCATCGGGTTCCGTCATGGATAACATCGCCGAAGGATTTGATGATGGTTCGACACGCGAATTCATTCGATTCCTGGGATACTCCCAAAGGTCATCCAGCGAAGTTCAATCCCAATTGTACAGAGCATTGGACTGCAAATATATTAATCAATATCAGTTTGACAATACCTATGAGTTGGCATCTGACTGTCGAAAGCAAATCAAGGGATTAAGAAAGTATTTACGTAATTACGACTCCAAAAAAAAATCGTAACAGAATTGAAGAGCCAAGAAATTAAATAGACAGTATACCTTCAATCCCTGAATTCCCAACCCGGCGAAGGCGGGAATCCAGAAAGACCGAATAGTCCGACTTTTTACGAGACCATCAAGATTGAAGATTGAATATTTGTGGTTCGCCTTCGGCGGATCTATTTTATTCTGCCGCCACCGTCAAAATAGCTAAAATCAGGTTATCAGATACCCAGCCGGGACAAGCTGGTATCATAAAAATACAAAAAGTTGAATTCAATTCCAATCTTTAGTAAATGCTTGTTTGTTAGTGCTTTACAAAGATGCCAACAAATATTTTGCGCTTTTCGCGCAAAACTGAATTGATAACTGTCTAAATCCCTGAATCCCTCAATCCCTGAATCCCTCAATCCCTGAATCCCTCAATCCCTGAATCCCTCAATCCCTGAATCCCTGAATCCCTAAATCCCTGAATCCCTCAATCCCTGAATCCCTCAATCCCTCAATCCCTCAATCCCTGAATCCCTGAATCCCTCAATCCCTGAATCCCTCAATCCCTAAATCCCTGAATCCCTCAATCCCTGAATCCCTCAATCCCTGAATCCCTCAATCCCTGAATCCCTCAATCCCTGAATCCCTGAATCCCTAAATCCCTCAATTCCCCAATCCCCCCTATCGTTTCATCGTCGAACGGCCTTCGAATAGTGCGCCTTCCTTTATATCGATGGATTGGGCCGTGCAGTCTCCCATCAGCTTGCCGGAAGACTGGATCTGGAGTTGCTTGCGGGCCGTGACATTGCCGTGGATTTCTCCCTGAATGACGACATTATCGGCTTCGATATCAGCTTCGACAATACCGGTCGGGCCAATGTAAATATCGCCGGTCAGTTTGACGGATCCTTTGAGTTGGCCCTCGATCTGCAGGTTTTCGTCGCCTTGAATGTCCCCCTCGAGTCTTACTTCTTGGCTCAATATAGAGGTGGTACTGCCGGTGTTGCCTTTTTCCATGTACATGTCTCCTTCAAATGGGTTGCTTGACCCCAACCCGGCGAAGCCGGAAATGAATATTGTAAATTGAAGATTTATGGTATCGCTTCAGTTCAGGTTTCAGATTTCGGGTGTCAGGGAAGCGAGGTGCTAAGTCCTGACACCTGAACACTTGTATGAAACTTCATTTAAAGCGAACCGCAGAATATCGAATATCGAATGTCGAAGGGTGGAATCGCTTCGCTCAGTCTTTTTATAAAATAGACCGTTCGACAAAAAAGCTCACGACAAGCCGTTCGACAAAAAAGCTCACGACAAGCCGTTCGACAAAAAAGCTCACGACAAGCCGTTCGACAAAAAAGCTCACGACAGGCCGTTCGACAAAAAAGCTCACGACAAGCCGTTCGACACAAAAGCTCACGACAGGCCGTTCGACACAAAAGCTCACGANAGNCCGTTCGACAAAAAGCTCACGACAGGCAGAATACATTCCTTCGACATTCGACATTCATTATTCGATATTCGATATTCGCTTTTTCAAAGTTTCTTTTTTCGATTTGATCGGCTGTTGGTTTGGCCGGCGGCTGGGCTGACACCTGAAACCTGCAGGTAGTGGTTGCCACCTATATCACCCCTTCACAGCGGACCAATGCCGGTCCCTCAGGGGTAGGATTTTTAATCTTGCCTTCATCCGTTTAAATATCCGGTCAGCAGGTTGACCACATTGATGCCTATTTCATCGACGGCATAACCGCCTTCCATGATAAAAAGGCTGGGGCCGCGAAATTTTTGCGCAATCTTAGAACCTATTTCGAAGAAATGATCACTTTTTAATTCGAATCTCGAAATGGGATCCTTCTCATAGGTGTCGACACCCAGCGAGATCACCAGCACATCCGGTGCATAATTATGGATTTGCGCGAGGGCCTGATCGAGGCCTAATTGATAATCATCCCATTGGGTTCCCCACGGCATCGGAAAATTGCTATTGCAGCCTTCACCGGATTTGCTGCCGATCTCATCGACATAGCCGAGGAAATAGGGAAACTCCTGGCTGGGATCTCCGTGAAGTGATACGTAGAGGACATCGGCGCGGTCGTAGAAAATGGACTGGCTTCCATTTCCATGATGATAGTCCACGTCCAGAAGGGCGACCCGGCCGGCTCCCCCGTCAAGCAGGGCCTGGGCCGCGACCGCTGCATTGTTGAAGAAACAGTATCCCCCGTAGATATCGGCGGCTGCGTGGTGGCCTGGAGGCCGACAGGCTGAAAAAACGCTTTGTTGTCCGTTTTGGATCAAATCGGCGCCTGTCAGGGCCACATCGACCGAGGCCCTGATCGCCGGCCAGGTGCCGGCGGTAATCGGCGTCCCGGCGTCAAAGGAATAGTAGCTCAATTGACCGTCGATCTCTTTGGGCAGCTTTTGCCGGAAAGTTCGACTGGGCCAGCAGATGGGCAGCGCGTCGGTATCGCCGTGTCGCTGTTTCCAGTTGGTGTGGGCGGTGCGCATAAATTCGATAAAATCGTGCGTGTGAATCCTGGCGATGGGATCTGTGCCGAACTCCCGGGGCTCGATTATCTTGCCAAGTTCGGCTTCGCCAATCCGTTCCATGATAATGTCCATGCGCTTGGGGCATTCGAAAGGCGTGACAAACTGGCCGTCAATCAGCTCATATTGGCCGAAGTGCAAACTGTGCTTTTTTGAAAAAACAGTAATCATGGACAATTCCTTAGTTGACTTGATTCTGTAAATCAACTTAATTCTCCCTAATAATGCATAAAATCTTGATAACTAGCCTGGCCGATGTTTTTGAGACCGTTGTTTTTTACGAGCTGATGCTGGATGCTGGATACTGGATGCTGGATGCTGGATGCTGGATACTGGATACTGGATGCTGGATAACTAAAAATGCACCGACGGTGAATTCCAAGAACATCCAGTATCCAGTAACCAGAATCAAGGATCAGTCAATCCTGGTATTGGTTTCCATTGCAGCAGCTAGGTTTATCTTCGATTTTTTATGCAACTAAGGGGTTCTTGATATCGTCAAGGGCAGGGAGATGAGATTTATGTTCGCATGCGCAGATGTGCACTACTATGATGATCATGCTGTGGCTGCATGTATATTATTCGAAAATTGGACGGGTTCAATGCCAGCCGCCCGTTATCACACGACGATCGCAAATATAGCACCATACATCCCGGGGCAATTTTATCTGCGTGAACTTCCATGTATCCTAAAAGTCTTGGAACTTGTTGATGAATATATCGAGGCAATCCTAATTGACGGTTATGTCTGGCTGGACAACCGCCGGTCGCCCGGACTGGGCGCTTATCTCTATTACAAGTTAAAAGAAAAGACACCTGTCATCGGCATCGCCAAAAGTCAATACAAGCAATCTGAAGCAGCCGAAAAGATTATGAGGGGAAGAAGTAAAAAACCACTATACGTGACGGCTGTCGGTATGGATCAAGGTCTTGCAGCAAACTTGATTTTCAAAATGCATGGCAAATTCAGAATACCGACGCTTTTAAAAAAAGCGGATCAGATTAGCAAAAATGTAAGGGCTCCAGAGTCTCATCAAGGGTGAAGTCCGCCGCCGACAACAGGTTGTATGGAAAAGGAGGACATTATTAACCCGGTGACAAATTACGTCATTCCCCGCTAAAGCCATCCGGGATCTTCGACCGGCCGCAGCGGAGCGGAGAGCCGGAATCCAGCAAACGCCCCAATTTTACTGGATTCCTGCCTTCGCGGGAATGACCTGAGGATAATTAGAAGATACTCTATTTAACCGCCGGTTTAATATAATATCGTACGATACGAATCCAAATAATCAACCACGTAACTGAATTATCCTTTTTTAGGGCGGGATATTAGTATTGCAAATTTCCAACCCACCTCAAGTTCTACGCTTATACTCCGATATTACTTTCAGAACGAAAGGAAAATCTCATGATCGGTGAAATTATAGGCGATATATTCGGGGAAATCATTTCCGGGAGCGATCCGTCCAAACGCTCTCAAGCGGTGATTCGGGTTCTCTTCGGCCTGCTGGGCGTAGTGCTCTCCGCAGCCGGTGTCGTAAAAACCTTTTCTTACGACGCGGGGGTGGGTTTCCGATTGGCTGGCAGGTTCCTGTTTGCAATGCTTCTGTGTTTTTGTGGATTCAACATCGTACTGCATCGACATTGGAAATGGCCGGGACGATTATTTCTACTCAGTTTACCGCTGCTATTCGCGGTTCGGATTATATTCGGACCGTAAATCTTATCTGATTTTGAAAACCGGCCTATCTCTTTGCAGTGTGAATAGGGGGCATCCTTGATTAATGGAATCTCCCGATCTGCCTTTTTAATCATTTTTGAGACAACGCAACTCGCAAACCACCCTCCTTCCCGCAACCCGCAAGACACCATCTCAGATTGGGCGGCTGATCTAATTCCAGACATTGTCTGACTGCCTGTTGACATTATTTAAGGCACAGTGATATGTACAAAAAATGCCAATTTCAAAGCACCCGAACCGGGAGTTTTCGAGGATGGTTAATGGTTGGCGGTATAGCAATTCATAGATGCGCAAATATTAACCCTAACGGAAAAAGGAGGAGGCATATGCAAAGGAGAATTTGTCGATTAACCGTTGTGGGCTTGGTCGCACTGGTGGCGATCGCATTTTTGTTCTCACCGGCCTGGGCCGGCAAAAAGGACGACACACTCTATATCTCGCTGGAAAAAGAGATGGAGAATGTCGACCGCTACTTCAACACCGCCCGGGAGGGCATTGTCTTTGCCCGGCACGTTTATGACAACCTGCTGTGGCGTGATCCTGAGACTTACGAATACAAGGGGCTGTTGGCCAAGACTTTCGAATGGGAAGGGAACACGGCCCTGGTCATCAATTTAAGACAGGGCGTCAAATTCCACAACGGGCAGGAAATGACCGCCGATGACGTGGTGTATACCCTGAACTGGGTTATCGATCCCGCCAACGGAGTTCTGGCCCGCAATTATGTGGATTGGATGAAAAATGTCGAAAAGCTGGGCCCTTACAAAGTTCGCATCAACCTGCATAAACCATTTCCGGCGGCGTTTGAGTTTCTGTCCGGCGCCAATCCGATTTATCCCAAGGACTACTATGCCGAAGTCGGGCCCAAAGGCTTCGGGCTCAAGCCCATCGGAACCGGTCCTTACAAATGTGTCGAGTTGGAACCCGGCAAACGCTACGTGCTGGTTAAAAACGAAGATTATTTCAAAGACAGCCCCAAGGGCACGCCTTCGATCGGCAAGATCGTCTGGCGCACCATCCCCGAGGTCAACACCAAGGTGGCGGAGCTGATGACCGGGGGCCTGGATTGGATCTGGCTGGTGCCAAAAGATCAGGCCAAAAACCTGGCCGGGGTTCCCAACGTCAAGGTGGTGGCGGCCGAAACCATGCGCATCGGCTTTCTGAAGATGGACGCCGCCAACCGTTCCGAGGAGGCCCTGGGAGTTGACAATCCGTTCAAACATCTCAAAGTTCGGCAGGCAGTGAATCACGCCATCGACCGTGAAGCCATCAGCAAAAACCTCGTGGGCGGTCAGTCCCGGGTGGTCAACTCGGCCTGCTTTCCGACCCAGTTCGGCTGCACCGCTGACGTCGTTAAATACGAATATAATCCGGAGAAGGCCAAAAAGCTCCTGGCTGAAGCCGGCTATCCCGACGGGTTTGAAACCACCCTGTACGGCTATCGCAACCGTCCATATGCCGAGGCCATGGTCGGCTATTTGAGAGATGCCGGTATCAAAGCCAAGCTGTTGATGATGAAATATTCGGCTTTGAGGGAAAAAAGCCGCGCCGGGAAAGTTCAGCTCAATTTCCAGACCTGGGGGTCTTATTCGATCAACGATGTCTCGGCCATCGACAGTTACTTTTTCAAATTTCAACCGGATGATGATGCCCGCGATCCCCAAGTGCGCGATTGGCTCGATGAGGGCGATTCCACAATTGATGTTGAAGCACGCAAATCAGTTTATAAAAAAGCGCTGCAACGCATTGCCGAACAAGCTTATTGGGCCCCCATGTTTACCTGGGTGTCCAACAACTGCATGAACAACGATCTGGACTTCACGCCTTATCCGGACGCGGTGCCCCGTTTTTACCGTGCTAGATGGAAATAAAAACATGGCCGGTGAGGGTGGGACGGTGACGTTGCTAATTTAATTGCAACGAATGGTCCGACGCAAAAGCCGTTGTGGGCGGGGATAAACAGACTGTCCAATAACCTCCGAATATGCGATTAATTCCCTCCCCCTTGACGGGGGAGGGTTAGGGTGGGGGTGATAAAATAGGAAAGGATTCAAAGTGTTCTCGAATCACCCTCCCCTTGATCCCCTCCCGTCCACGCCGAAGCGGGATCTTCGACAAGGGAGGGAAACGGGAGATTGGAATCGCCTCGGGCAGACAAACCTTGCCTATACAAGCAGACCCCCATCAGAAAGGGTAGGGGTGAGGTTTATCCCCGCCCGCCAACTTTGATATTACTTGACCACTTTTACTCTGGATTTGCCGACATGGGTATACCCCATGCCGGCTTTCACCGGTTGATAAGAGGAGTGTTCGCTTAATCCTTTGACTGGCATGTCGGCCGATTCCTTCAGCCGCACCGCCATGCACACTCAGCCCACCATACCGATTGGGCTGAAACCCCTAAACTGCAGCTGGAAAATTCTATGCTGATTTACACGCTTCGCCGACTCGGTTTGGCCTTGCTGGTGGCCCTGGCCGTTTCCCTGGTCAGCTTTTTTTTGATTCGCATGTCGGGCGATCCGGCGATCGCCCTGGCTGGTGAGAATGCCTCGGCCAAAGAGATCGAGTACGTTCGCAAACAGTACGGTTTTGACCGTCCGCTGATCATCCAGTATCTGGACTGGGGCTACCGGGCCTTGCAGGGTGATTTTGGCGAGTCGCCCTATTTTAACCAGCCGGTGACCACGATTATCGGCGATCGGATCGGGGTCACCATGACCCTGGGCCTGTGTGCCCTGTGCTTTGCGGTCCTGCTGTCCATCCCCCTGGGAGTGCTGGCCGCCACCCGTCCCAACACGTGGATCGATCGACTCGCGCTGTCAATCTCGGTGATGGGGCAGGCCATGCCCTCCTTCTGGTTCGGCCTGATCATGATCATCTTTTTCGGGGTGTACCTGCGCTGGCTGCCCATTTCGGGCGACGCCAGCTGGGCCCATTTCGTGATGCCGACCATTGCCCTGGGATATTATGCCACACCGGCCTTCATGCGGCTGACGCGCTCAGGCATGCTGGAAGTCCTGGCATCGGATCATATTCGAACCGCGAGGGCCAAGGGTTTGCGCTGGCCCAAGATCCTCTACAAACACGCCCTGCGCAATGCGATCATTCCGGTGGTGGCGCTGGCGGCGGTCCAACTGGGCTTTATGCTGGGGGGCTCGTTCATCATCGAATCGGTTTTTGCCATTCACGGCATCGGGTTTTTAGCGCTCCAATCCGTTAACCGTTCCGATCTGCCGGTTGTTCAGGCCATCGTGCTGCTGCTGTCGATAATTTATGTGTTTTTGACCTTTTTAAGTGATTTATTGAATGCGTTTCTGGATCCACGCATACGAGTCAGGTAATCCATGCCAAACACAATTACCACCGATTCCAAGGTAGATTCCGCCGAAGCCGGTCTGGGCCTGGAAGTTGTCTTTCCGACTCCGGTGCAAATCATGCGCAGCCGAATGACCCGCCACAAAGGATTTATCTTTGGCGGTGGAGTGCTGGTACTGGTATTGCTCATGGCTGTTCTGGCACCCGTCATCGCACCTCACGATCCATACCAGCAGGATCTCACAAATAGGCTGATTCCCCCGATTTGGCACGACAACGGCACCTGGCAACATCCTCTGGGCACCGACAACCTCGGCCGGGATTACATTAGCCGTGTAATTTACGGTTGCCGCATATCGCTGTTGATCGGATTTGCCTGTGTCCTGATCGCAGCCGTGATCGGCGCCGGCCTGGGTCTGGCGGCGGGCTACTTCGGCGGCCGGGTGGACATGATCGTCAGTTTTGTCATCATGGTGCGCCTGTCTCTGCCGGCCGTTTTGGTGGCCTTGGCGGTGGTGGCCCTGATCGGCGGATCGATGCAGATTGTGATTATTACGCTAGGCTGCCTCATCTGGGATCGTTTTGCAGTCGTGCTGCGGGCCACCACCCAGCAGATCCGGTCCATGGACTATATCCCGGCGGCCCAGGCTGCCGGCTGCTCCACTTTCTGGATTATGAGCCGGGAGATTATGCCCAACCTGCTCAATAACCTGGTGGTGGTGGCCACCCTGGAGGTGGGCCGGGCCATACTGCTGGAAGCCGCCCTGTCTTTTCTGGGCATGGGCGTGCAGCCGCCGACGCCTTCCTGGGGATTGATGATTTCCGAAGGCAGGGAATTTATGTTGTTTGACCCCTATCTCATCACCATTCCGGGGGCGGCGCTGTTTATCATGGTGCTGGGCATTAATCTGCTGGGCGACGGACTGCGCGATGTCACCGCACCGGAGGGCAAGGCATGAGTGCGCTGTTGGAGGTCAAAAACCTGAATGTGGATCTGCCCTTGCCGGCCGGGCTGCTGCATGCGGTGCGCGAGGTCAGTTTTTCCGTTGCCAAGGGTGAGACGTTGAGCCTGGTGGGTGAGTCGGGCTGCGGAAAATCCATGACGGCCCTGGCCATCATGAACCTGCTGCCAGCAGGGGCTATTCGCCGGGCCGACACGTTGTACTTCGAAAACCGGAACCTGATGGACGCCGCTGCCACGGATATGATCGGCATCCGCGGGGCCCGCATGTCCATGATATTTCAGGAACCCATGACCTCGCTGGATCCCTGCTATACCATCGGCAACCAGCTCGAAGAAGCCCTGCGCGAGCACCGCAGCGTCTCCAAAATGGAGGCGCGCGAAAGGGCGGTTTTCCTGCTGGAAAAAGTCGGCATTACCGGTGCTGCTTCACGCCTCAAGCAATATCCCCACCAGCTTTCCGGCGGTCTGCGCCAGCGGGTGATGATCGCCATGGGACTGATGTGCGGGCCGAGCCTGATTATCGCCGATGAACCGACCACGGCCCTGGATGTGACGATTCAAGCCCAAATTCTGGAGCTTCTGGCATCGATCCAAAAAGAGTTCGACATGGGCCAGATTCTCATCACTCACGACCTGGGAGTGGTGTCTCGGGTGGCCGACCGTCTGGCGGTCATGTACTGCGGCCTGGTGGTGGAGACCGGACGGACCACCGAGGTTTTCCAAAACCCGATCCATCCCTACACGCGCGGGCTGATGGACTGTATTCCCGTGCCGGGCAAGACCCAGCCCGGTCAGGAATTGGGATCCATTCCGGGTATTGTGCCGACACCCATCGGCGACTTGTGGGGCTGCCCTTTTCGCAATCGCTGCTTTCTGGCCCATGACGCCTGCCGCGCCGACGGCATTAACCTGGTTGAAATCGCACCCGGCCGCAGCTACCGCTGTGTGCTCGGTCAGCCGGAACTGGCAGCCGCTTACGAAGGGGAGGTGAGATGAGCGAATCCGCCCTGCGAATCGAAAATGTGACCAAGACCTACATGGTCAGTGCCGGTGCCTTTAAAGGCAAACGAGCGCTGAAGGCCGTCAATGGCGTCAGCTTGGCGGTGCCCAAAGGATCGGTGCTGGGACTGGTTGGAGAATCCGGCTGCGGCAAGACGACGGTGGCCAAGATGGTGCTGGGTCTGGAAGGGATGACCAGCGGCGAGATCTACATCTCCGGACAGTCCATGTCATCGGTCAGCCCGAAAGCCATCGCCCGCCAGGTGCAGCCCGTATTTCAGGACCCCTACTCTTCGCTGAACCCCCGCAAATCCATTGCCAAAATAATTTCCCTGCCCATCCGGGCCCTGGGAGTGGCAGGCAATCGTGCGAATTGGGAAACCAAAGTCGATGAAATCATGGAAGTCGTCGGACTGCCGCCGCGGCTGAAACACAACTACCCCAATCAGCTTTCCGGCGGCCAGCGTCAGCGGGTGGCCGTCGCCCGGGCCTTGATCATGCGTCCGGAAGTGGTTTTGTGCGATGAACCGACCTCAGCCCTGGATGTATCCGTTCAGGCGCAAATATTGAATTTGCTCCTGAAACTAAGGCGGGAGTTGAACCTGACTTACGTGGTCATCACCCACGATCTGGCCGTGGTCGAACACATGGCCACCCGGGTGGCGGTGATGTACCTCGGGCGAATCGTGGAAGAAGCCGATACCGCTGCCTTATTCGAACGACCGCGCCATCCCTACACTCAGGCCCTGCTGACTTCCGTGCTGACCCCGGATCCGACGCTGGGGTTGCCGGAAACACACCTCGGCGTGGCCTATCCGAATCCCATCGATCCGCCGCCGGGCTGTACCTTTCATCCGCGCTGTCCCAAAGCCACTGACAAGTGTGCGAAAGTGGTTCCCCAACCGGAGGTTGACAACGACCGCCTGGTGGAATGTCATTATCCTGATTGAGGATTTCTGCCTCGTCACATTTCGAGCACATTCTATATGATTAGAGTTTGAGTATTTGGAAACTTCCATTAGAAAAATGATCTAAAATTTGAAATGAACTAATCCGCCAGAGGCGGACTAAATTTATTGTATTCTATCCATTTTATAAAAACAGACAGAGCGAAGTGATTCCTTAATTCTTGTCCGCCTCTGGAGGATTAGTCATTTTAGTCATTCCTTTTGCCGATAGCTCGGCCTTTTATAGCCAGGGACTATAGATAGAAATAACTACGATATTTACAGCTACTAGGGAGACCAACATGAGCCGTGAGAATGCGATTGCCCGTGCCGCCGCGATCTTTGACAATGGTGACTTTCTCGATCTGCTGAGCCGCTGGATTTCGTATCCCACCGAAAGTCAAAACGAAACCTGCCAGGATCCTTTGCACGATTATTTGACCGGTGCGATCACCCCGTATCTGGTAAATCTGGGCTTTACCTGTCGGGTGGCGGAAAATCCGGCCAACCCGCGGCTGCCTTTTTTGATCGGTCAGCGATTCGAAGGTGAGGATCTGCCGACGGTATTGACCTACGGCCACGGTGATACGGTGCTGGCCATGGACAACCGTTGGCGCGAAGGGCTTACACCCTGGCAGGTGATTCAGGAGGGTGACGCCTGGTATGGTCGTGGTACCGCCGACAACAAGGGACAGCACGCCATCAATCTGGCCGCATTGGCCTGTGTTCTTGAAGAACGCCGGCAACTGGGTTTTAACGTCAAGGTTTTAATCGAAATGGGGGAGGAGATGGGTTCGCCCGGATTGCACCAATTCTGTGCCGCTGAAAAAGACGGCCTGGCAGCCGATGTGCTCATCGCCTCGGACGGTCCGCGCATCGATCCCGCGCAGCCGACCCTTTTCGGCGGCAGCCGGTCGGTGTTTAATTTTGACCTGCGCCTTGACCTTAGAAAGGGCGGTCATCATTCCGGCAACTGGGGCGGGCTGCTGGCCAATCCGGGAATCATCCTGGCCCATGCCATTGCCTCGATGGTTGATGACCGGGGCCGTATCCTGGTCGATGGACTCCGGCCTGAGGGCATTCCGGATTCCGTGAAACGGGCCCTGGCCGAAGTGGCCGTGACCGGTCGCCAGGGTCCCACGATAGATCCGGATTGGGGCGAGCCCGGGCTCAGCCTGGCCGAAAAAGTTTACGGCTGGAATACCCTGGAGGTTCTGGCTTTCGAGTGCGGCAATCCGGCTGCCCCGGTGCATGCCATTCCTCCCAGTGCCTGGGCCCGCATGCATCTGCGTTTCGTGGCCGGCTGTGATCCGGATGACTTCATCCCGGCGGTTCGCAATCATTTAGACCGCCACGGCTACGCGATGATTAAGGTCGTACCGCCCCGCGAAGGCTGGTATCCGGCCACCCGCATGGATCCGGATAATCCCTGGGCCCAGTGGGCCGTTTCATCGGTGCAGCAGACCTGTGCGCAAAAGCCGGTTTTTTTGCCCAACCTGGGCGGTACCCTGCCCAATGATGCTTTCAGTCATGTTCTCGGGTTGCCGACTATCTGGGTGCCTCACTCCTACGGCGGTTGTTCGCAGCATGCGCCCAACGAGCACCTTCTGGCACCCATTGTCAGGGAGGGGTTGCAGATAATGGCCGGATTGTTCTGGGACCTGGCGGAAACACCACCTGATTGGCGTATTCTGTAATGAAATAGATCCGCCGACCTGCGACGAGCTCCCCTCGACTTGCTCGGGGCCTGAGCCTGTCGAACGGCAGTCGAGTCGAGGCGAACCACATATACTACATCTTCAATTTTCAATTCCCCGAATTAGCGGGATCACCGCTACGCGGCGACCGGATTGTCCGGGTTGGGTTAATACACATCAAGTCCAAGGGCGTTAGACAGTTACCAATTCAGTTTTGCGCAAATTGTGCAAGATATTTATTGGCATCTTTGTAAGGTACTAACAAACAAGCATTTACAAAGATTCGAATTGATTTCAACTTTTTGTATTTTTATGATACCAGCTTGTCCCGGT
>Ga0056113_1000333_pt1 | contig 13982 bp, 10 predicted proteins | sample WorMetilvaeELBA2_FD_55030 | JGI IMG/M metagenome (GOLD analysis project Ga0056113, IMG submission 55030) | Marine gutless worms symbiont microbial communities from Max Planck institute for Marine Microbiology, Germany - Olavius ilvae ELBA.2 ... | reverse complement strand
CGTCAGTGTCGTCTTGCCATGGTCAATGTGACCGATCGTCCCTACGTTCACGTGCGGCTTGGTGCGCTGAAACTTCTCCTTCGCCATGGTCTCACCCTCCCCTTTGCTAGGGCTGTTGTTGAGTCGGTTTTCGTTGCAGGATGCCGTCGCGGGATGGGCGGCGGAAGAATTGCAACATTATTTCGAAGATGCCTACCAGCGGTAATGGGCGAATGCTTTGTTGGCCTCCGCCATCCGGTGCGTGTCTTCCTTTTTCTTTATCGCTGCCCCACGATGGTTGGCGGCATCCATCAACTCCGCGGCCAGTTTTTTGGCCATGCTCTTTTCCGACCGGCTGCGAGCAAAAGAAATCAGCCATCGGATACCCAGGGCCGTTCGCCGGGACGGTCGAATTTCGGTCGGTACCTGGTAGGTCGACCCTCCCACCCGGCGGGATTTTACTTCGATCATTGGTCGCGCGTTTTCTACGGCCTTTTCAAACACCTTCAGCGGGGCCTCTTTGGTTCTATCTTCGATAATGTCGAAAGCACCGTAGAGCACCCTTTCAGCGGTGCTCTTTTTACCGTCCCGCATGATTGCATTGATGAACTTGGACACCAGTTTACTGCTGTGGCGCGAATCGGGCATAACATCTCGCTGGGGAACTTCTCGTCTTCTTGGCATCGCCTACACCATCCGTTCGTTTTTCTTCTCTTCAGGTACACAATCCATGGTGGAACACCCTGGCATCATGCAACTCTCCGTTTTCAGGACTATTTCGGCTTTTTCGCGCCGTACTTGGAGCGGCCCTGCCGCCGATCCTCCACACCCAGCGTATCCAACGTGCCGCGGACAATATGGTAGCGGACACCCGGCAAATCCTTGACGCGGCCTCCACGAACCAGGACGACCGAGTGCTCCTGAAGGTTATGCCCGATACCGGGAATATAGGCGGTGACCTCAATGCCGGTGGTCAGCCGTACGCGCGCGACTTTCCGAAGCGCCGAGTTCGGCTTTTTGGGCGTCGATGTATAGACCCGGGTGCATACACCCCGCTTTTGCGGCGCACCTTTCAGGGCCAGTGTATTCGTTTTCTTGATGGCTCGTTGTCTCCCTTTCCGAACGAGCTGATTGATGGTCGGCATGTTTCCCTCTTCCCTCTGGTTGGGTCGGTTATTCAGAATTTTGCAAAAGGGTTTTTGTAAATACAAATGATATTGTTGTCAAGCAATTTATCGGTATTTCCGGCTGTCTCCTCGGTTTTCCGCACCCTCGACGATTCGCCCATCTATCCCACGTCAATCTCAAGCCCTCGATACTGGACGAGGCCGGTTCCAGCGGGAATCAATCGGCCCATAATCACGTTCTCCTTAAGCCCCCGCAGATGGTCGACGGACCCGGCAATACTGGCATCGGTAAGAACCTTTGTGGTCTCCTGGAAAGATGCGGCGGAAATGAAGCTGTCCGTGCTCAGCGATGCTTTGGTAATGCCCAGAATCAGCGGTTCCGCCACCGCCGCCTTGCCGCCGTCGGCAATCACCTCCTGATTGACTTCCTCAAATACAGCCCGGTCCACCTGCTCTTCCAAAATCAGATCGGAATCGCCCACATCCAGGATCTTGACGCGCCGCATCATCTGACGGACAATCACCTCGATGTGTTTATCGTTGATCCGTACCCCTTGCAGGCGATACACCTCTTGCACCTCGTCGGTGAGGTAGCGGGCAAGGGCCACTTCGCCCTTGATATTCAAGATATCCTGGGGTATGGCCGCACCGCCCACAAGCTCTTCACCGGCACGCACGTAATCGCCTTCGTAGACATTGATGTGCTTTCCCCGGGGGATCAGATATTCTTTCTTTTCACCCACGTCCACCGGCGTAATGGTTATCTTCTGCTTGCCCTTCTTGGTGCCCTTGGAGATGCTGACATACCCATCGATTTCGCTGAGCACCGCAGCTTCTTTGGGTTTTCGAACCTCGAACAGTTCGGCCACCCGGGGCAAACCACCGGTAATGTCCTTGGTCTTGGTGGTGGCCCGGGGAAGCTTGGCCAGAATGTCTCCCGCCTTGATGGCATTGCCTTCTTCCACCATGATCACCGCGTCCACCGGAAGAACATAGCGCGCCTGTCCGGAAGACGTCGGCAGTTTTCGCGTTTTACCGTCGTCATTTTTGATGGACACGCGAGGCCGAACGTCCGAACTTTTAGCTTCGATGATGGTTCGGCTGGACTTTCCGGTAACCGGGTCGACCTTTTCCTGCATGGTTTTGCCCGCGGTAATATCTCCGAATTTCACGGTTCCGCCGACCTCTGCGATAATCGGTGTCGTAAACGGATCCCAAACGGCCAGCAGATCACCAGCCTTCACGGCATCGCCGTCTTTGGCCAACAGATGGGCGCCATAGATGACCGGGTACCGTTCCCGTTCACGGCCGGTCTCACCCATGATGGCAAATTCACCGCCGCGACGGTTCATGACCACGAACTCGTTCTTCTGAACTTCGACCAGGTTTAGATCAAGGTATTTGATGGTGCCGTCGACCCGGGCCCGGATGTCGGCCTGTTCGACACGCCGGCTGGCGGTCCCGCCGATATGAAAGGTGCGCATGGTCAGCTGGGTGCCGGGTTCGCCGATGGACTGGGCCGCCAGGATGCCCACAGCCTGACCGATTTCAACCGGTTGACCGTGTGCCAGATCCCGCCCGTAGCATTTGGCGCAGACCCCATATCGGCTTTTGCAGGTCAGCACGGAGCGTATCATGGCGCGGGTCGCCCCGGCGTTCTCGATAAGTTCGCTAGCGGCTTCATCAATGTCCTCACCGGCGTCCACCAGCACTTCATCGGTAAACGGATCGAGAATCTCTTCGGCCGCCACGCGTCCCAGGATCCGCTCACCCAGGCGCTGAATCACCTCGCCGCCTTCCGTGAGCGCCTCCACCTCCACGCCCAGGGTCGTTCCGCAGCCCGGTTCGGTAATCACACAATCCTGGGCGACGTCGGCCAGGCGCCGCGTTAAATATCCGGAGTTGGCGGTCTTGAGCGCGGTATCCGCCAGGCCCTTGCGGGCACCGTGTGTTGAGATAAAGTACTGCAATACCGACAGCCCCTCCCGGAAATTGGCCTGAATCGGCGTTTCAATGATTTCTCCGGAAGGCTTGGCCATCAGGCCCCGCATACCGGCCAGCTGGCGCATCTGGTCTTTGCTGCCCCGCGCGCCGCTGTCGGCCATCATGTAGATCGGGTTGAAACTCTCTTCGATCAGCTGTTTGCCGTCGTCGCCGGTCACCGGTTGGCCCGTTTTGTCAAATACCGGACCCATCTTCATGACTTCCATCATCTCGTTGGCAACGTCATCGGTGGCTTTGGCCCATATGTCGACAACCTTGTTATATTTCTCACCCTGGGTGATCAACCCTTCGGTGTACTGGCGCTGGATCTCCTGGACCTGGTGTTCCGCGGCGCTCAGAAGATCCCACTTTGCTTCCGGAATGATCATGGCGTCGATGGAGATGGACAGGCCGCCGGTCGTGGAATACGCGTAGCCCAGATCCTTGAGACGATCGGACAGAATGACGGTGGCCTTGGGCCCGATATTCCGGTAAGCATAATCGACCAGTTCGCGGAGAGATTTCTTGTCCTGTACCTTGTTGATCAGGTGGAACGGAATTTCCGGCCGACGCTCGACAACCTGAAATATATGGTAGGCGTCATCAATGGATACGATGTCGCTGGTGGCCCCGGGTTCCTGGCCGAATACCGCTTCGGTGTCCTCATCGCTCGTTCTGAAAAGACGGGTGAATTCATCTTTCCGGAGCCAGCCGATCAGCCCGTCGAATTCCCTGTCGGGGGCGCTGGAGTATTTTTGGACCATGTTCGTGAAATCGGACCCCCCGGCCAGTTCCACGTACACCGCTTCGGCATCGGATTTCTCTTCACATCGAATATGGCGGAGCTTCATGATGCTCTCTTTCGGGATAATCTCCCACATCAGAATCCGCCCGACCGTGGTGTCCACCCGTTTCTCGCCCATGCGCACGACGATCCGGGCGTGCAGGTCGGCTTCTCCGGCGTCATACGCGACCCGGACCTCGTCCGGGCTGGAAAAGACCATCCCGTGTCCCTTTGCACCGGCGATGCTGCGTGTCATGTAGTAACATCCCAGCACGATGTCCTGGGTCGGAACGATAATCGGGCTGCCGTTTGCCGGCGAGAGGATGTTATTGCTCGAGAGCATCAGAGCCCGGGCCTCGATCTGAGATTCCACAGACAGCGGTACATGAACCGCCATCTGGTCTCCGTCGAAGTCTGCGTTGAAGGCTGTGCAGACCAGCGGATGGAGCTGTATTGCTTTTCCTTCGATCAGGAGCGGTTCAAAGGCCTGCACTCCAAGACGGTGCAGTGTCGGTGCCCGGTTCAACATTACCGGATATTCCTTGACGACTTCATCGAGGGTATCCCACACCTCCGGTACTTCCCTCTCGACCATTTTCTTGGCGCTTTTTACCGTGGAGACCAGCCCCTTCTGTTCAAGACGGTAGTAAATAAAGGGCTTGAAAAGCTCCAGCGCCATCTTTTTGGGTAAACCGCACTGATGGAGACGCAGGTTCGGTCCAATAGTGATAACGGTTCTTCCGGAGTAATCGACCCGCTTCCCCAAAAGGTTCTGGCGGAACCGACCCTGTTTGCCCTTGAGCGTGTCACTCAGAGATTTCAGCGGCCGCTTGTTGGTGCCGGTAATGACCCTTCCGTGACGTCCGTTATCGAACAGCACGTCGACAGATTCCTGGAGCATCCGTTTTTCGTTACGAACAATAATCTCGGGGGCTTTCAGATCGATAAGCCGTTTGAGGCGATTGTTCCGATTGATCACACGCCGGTACAGATCGTTGAGATCAGAGGTGGCAAACCGCCCGCCTTCCAGGGGTACTAGTGGTCGCAAATCCGGCGGCAGAACCGGGATGACATCCATGATCATCCAGGCAGGATCCACGCCGCTTTTTCGAAAAGCATCCACGATTTTGAGACGTTTGGCGATTTTTTTGCGCTTCGCGTCGGAGCCGGTTTTACGAACCTCTTCTTTGAGCTCCTTGTACAACGCGTCAAGATCGATTTTTTCAAGCAGGGCTTTCACCGCTTCAGCCCCTATGCCGGACTCAAATTTATTGCCGTACATCTCCAGGGCTTCCATATATTCTTCATCGGTCAGCAGCTGGCAGCGGTTCAGGTCCGTTTCTTTCGGATCGATGACGATATAGCTGTCGAAGTAGAGCACCTTCTCCATATTCTTTAGTGTCAGGTCGAGAAGGTTTCCGATTTTACTGGGTAGCGATTTTAGGAACCAGATGTGGGAAACGGGTGTCGCCAGTTCGATGTGAGCCATGCGCTCGCGCCGCACTTTCGACTGGATGACTTCCACGCCGCATTTCTCGCAAACCACCCCGCGATGCTTCATGCGCTTGTATTTTCCGCAGTTGCACTCGTAGTCCTTGGTTGGACCGAAAATCTTTGCACAAAACAGCCCATCCCGCTCGGGCTTGAAGGTCCGATAGTTGATGGTCTCCGGTTTTTTTATCTCGCCGTTGGACCATTCCCGAATCTGTTCGGGAGACGACAGGGAGAGCCGAACTCCGGTGTATTGTTTTGGATCTGTCGGTTTGGCAAAGAAATCGTATAGCGTTTCCATTGTCCCATCCCGTTTGGTTGAGGCGCCGGGCAATGCATCAGGCACCGCCGGAAACCTTGGATTTATGGATAAATACCAGTCCGCCGAACCTCTAAGAGGCCTCCTCCAGCAGCTGGATATCCAGGCCTAAGGCTTGCAGTTCTTTCATGAGCACTTTAAACGATTCGGGCAGGCCCGGTTCCAGGACGTTCTGTCCCTTGACGATCTTTTCGTACATCCGGGTTCTGCCGGCCATGTCATCGGATTTCACAGTTAAAAACTCTTGCAATGCATGGGCCGCGCCATAAGCTTCCATGGCCCATACTTCCATCTCGCCCAACCGCTGGCCACCAAATTGGGCTTTACCGCCCAACGGTTGCTGGGTCACCAGCGAGTAAGGCCCGATGGATCGGGCATGGATCTTGTCATCCACCAGGTGGTGCAGCTTCATCATGTACATGGTGCCCACAGTAATCTTTTCCTTGAACGGTTCACCGGTCCGACCGTCGTAAAGCTCCATCTGGCCGGTCGTATTCAAGCCGCCCTCCGCAAGCAAGGCTTTAATCTCCGGCTCCTTTGCACCGTCGAAAACCGGCGTGGCCATGTGGACACCCTTTTTGTAATATGACGCAAACTCCAGCAACTCGTCATCGTTCAGGGCACCGGTCTCTTTTCGGATCACCGGGTCGGTAAAGATGTTCTGTATTTTTTCCCGAAGCGCTTGGATCTTTTTCGTTTCCAGGAGTTGGCGGATCTGTTCCCCCAATCCCTTGGCCGCCAATCCAAGGTGAATCTCCAGGATCTGCCCCACGTTCATGCGGCTGGGGACGCCCAACGGGTTGAGGACCATGTCCACGGATCGGCCGTCAGCGAAGTATGGCATGTCTTCCTGGGGCAGAATGCGGGAGACAACGCCCTTGTTGCCGTGACGTCCGGCCATTTTATCGCCCACGGACAGTTTCCGCTTCATGGCAACGTAGACCTTCACCATCTTGATAACGCCCGGAGGAAGGTCGTCGCCCTTTTCGTATCGGCTTGCCTGTTGCTCAAAGGCGATCCGGCAGAGTTCACACTGGTCCCGATACCGCTCGAGGATATCGTGGACCTCCTCGGTCAGCCTGGCCTCCTGGAAAACAACGCCCTCTATATGGGAAACGGGGATATTGGCCAGAAGCTCCCCGTCTATGCGGGTACCTTTGGCGATCAGTACCTTTTTCCCTTTCTTAAGATTCTGGCTCGGTTTTTCCCCGGTCAGAAGTTTTTCCAGCTGGCGTCGCGCAATCTCCTCGGTAATGTTCAGTTCGTCATCCCGGTCCTTTGCCAGAGACGCAATCTCTTCATTTTCAATTTCACTGGTGCGGTCATCCTTGGCGACGCCTCTACGGGAAAACACCTTCGCATCAATCACGATACCTTCAACGCCAGGCGGCACCCGAAGCGAGGTATCCTTGACGTCTCCGGCCTTTTCACCGAAAATGGCGCGAAGCAGCTTCTCTTCCGGGGACAGCTGAGTTTCACCCTTTGGCGTGATTTTTCCGACCAGGATATCCCCGGTCGCGACTTCGGCCCCCAATCGGATGATGCCGCTCTCGTCCAGATTCTTCAGTGCTTCTTCCCCGACATTGGGGATGTCACGGGTGATCTCTTCCTTCCCGAGCTTGGTGTCCCGGGCAACAATCTCAAACTCTTCGATGTGGACCGACGTGTAGACACCGTCGCGAACCAGACGCTCGCTGACGAGAATCGAATCCTCGAAGTTGTACCCGCCCCAGGGCATGAACGCTACCGTTACATTCTTGCCCAGAGCCAGTTCCCCCTGCTCGGTGGCCAGCCCGTCGGCGATAATCTCCCCGGCCCGCACATTCTGCCCCTTTTTAACGATGGGCCGGTGATTGAAGCACGTGTTCTGGTTGGAACGGATAAACTTGGACAGATTGTAGATGGTCACCGGTTTGTCGAATCCCCCGTCCTCCGCTTCATGGGAAAGCACAATCCGGGAGGCATCCACATCCACAACAGTCGCTTTTCGATGGGCAACGATGGTCACCCCGGAGTCCTTGGCAACCACCCCCTCTATGCCGGTCCCCACCAGGGGGGCCTCAGAGACGATCAGCGGGACGGCCTGGCGCTGCATGTTCGACCCCATCAAGGCCCGGTTGGCGTCGTCGTTTTCCAGAAACGGAATCAGGGATGCCGATACACTCACCAACTGATTTGGAGAAATGTCCATCAGCTCGATATCGTCCCGTTTGACCATCATGAATTCACCTTCGACCCGGGACGTCACCATGGGGTTCACGTACTCGTTTGCATCGTCGATGGGTGCGTTTGCCTGGGCGATGGGATGATCTTTTTCCTCGAAGGCGGACAGAAACTTGACCTCCGAGCTGACGGTGGCGTTTTCCACGACCCGATAGGGGGTCTCGATAAATCCGTAGTCGTTGACCCGGGCGTAGGTGCTCAGAGACACAATCAGTCCGATGTTGGGCCCTTCCGGCGTTTCAATGGGACATATTCTTCCATAATGGGACGGGTGTACGTCGCGAACCTCGAAACCGGCACGCTCCCGGGTCAAACCGCCGGGCCCAAGCGCGCTGAGCCGCCGCTTGTGAGTGGTTTCCGACAGCGGGTTGGTTTGGTCCATAAATTGACTGAGTTGGCTGGTACCGAAAAATTCTTTGACAACGGCGGACACCGGTTTCGGGTTGACCAGGTCGTGGGGCATCAGGGCGTCGACTTCCTGCAGGCTCATCCTTTCCTTAATGGCACGTTCCATCCGGACAAGCCCGATCCGGTATTGGTTTTCCAGAAGCTCGCCGACTGCCCGAACCCGCCGATTGCCCAGGTGATCGATGTCGTCCACCATGCCCTGGGTGTCTCGCAGTCGAACCAGTGTCTTGGCGGTCAGAAGGATATCTTCCTTCCGGAGGGTGCGCAGTGTGATCGGCGTGTCGATACCGAGACGCAGATTGATTTTCATGCGCCCCACGCCGGACAGGTCGTAGTAGGAGGATTTGAAGAACAGATGATCGATAAAATCCTGCGCGACTTCCGGTGTGGCCGGGTTGCCCGGTCGCAGCCGTCGGTAGATCTCCACCAGGGCTTCCTCCTTGGTCTCGACCTTGTCCAACAGCAGGGTCTTTCGGATCGAGTCACTGCCGGCCACCGGATCGATATAGAGCAGATCGAATTCGTGGACTCCGGCGGCAGCCAATGTGGTCAGTGTTTCTTCATCGACGGTTTCATTGGCGCGCACCATGACCTCGCCGGTTTTCGGATCGGTAATCGTGCCGGGAAAAGCCAGCCCGACGAGATCGTCCGGTGCAATGGGGATCATGTCCAAGTTGGCGGCGGTAAGCTGCCGAAGCGCCCGTTGGGTAAACATTCTCCCCTTTTTGACCGCAACCTCTCCGGTGTCCGGATGCTTTACATCACGGCTGGCGCGCTGGCCCTTGAGAAACTCCGGAACAAATTGCCGAAATACGCGTTTGCCCCGCAACGTGATTTTCATGGGTTTATAAAAATAGGTCAGCAAATCTTCCGTCGAGTATCCAAACGCCTTGAACAACAGCGTCACCGGGAATTTCCGTCGGCGGTCGATGCGGATATAGACGATGTCTTTCGGATCAATCTCCATGTCGATCCACGAACCGCGCACCGGAATAATCCGCGACGTGTAGATCACTTTGCCGGTGGAGTGGGTTCTGCCCTTGTCGTGATCAAAGAACACCCCCGAGGATCGGTGCAGCTGACTGACGACGACCCGCTCGGTGCCGTTGATGATAAAGGTGCCTTTGTCTGTCATCAGGGGAATCGTTCCGAAATAGATCTCCTGCTCCTTGATATCCCGGATGGTCGACGTGCCGCTCTCTTTATCCACGTCATAAACGACCAGGCGAACAGTGATACGCACCGGTAGTTCGTAGGTCATCCCCCGGTGGATGCATTCATCCACCGAGTGCTTGACCTCCCCGAAACTATACGAGACAAACTCCAGGGAGGCGCTGCCGGTAAAGTCCTTTATGGGAAACACCGACTTGAAGACAGCCTGGAGTCCGACATCTTGCCGCTTCTCGGGAGGTACGTCGATTTGTAGAAATCGACGATACGATTCACGCTGCATTCCGATCAAATCCGGGATTTCAACGATCTGTTTGATCTTCCCAAAATTCTTTCTGTGTCGCCGTGTTGCCGAAAGCCTGCCCGTCATGGATTCTCCACTTGTTCGGTTGTTACGGTTTAGGTCTCCGAAGGCAAGCCCGGGCCGATACCGAAACGGCCGGCCCGGCCCCTTCCTTCATTAGACCGATGGTCACCGGTAGGTGAGTCTCTGCCACAGGTTACTTCAGTTCAACCTGGGCGCCGGCGTCCTCCAGTTGTTCTTTGACCTTCTCGGCCTCATCTTTGGCAATACCTTCTTTCACCGGTTTGGGCGCGTCGTCCACCAGCGCCTTGGCATCTTTCAGCCCAAGCCCGGTAATCGCCCGCACTTCCTTGATGACCTGAATTTTCTTATCCCCGGCGGCGATCAGGACGACATCGAACTCTGTCTGCTCCTCTGCCGCTTCACCGCCAGCGTCAGCACCCGGCATGGCCGCTGCCACGGCCACCGGAGCTGCTGCAGATACACCGAATTTATCTTCCATCTCCTTGACCAGCTCGGAAAGCTCCAGAACGGTCATGTTCGAAATAAACTCAATCACATCTTCTTTGTTGATTTCAGCCATGGGTTGTCTACCTCCAGTTTTAAAAAAGTTCATCTGCTCAGGCGCCGTGAAGGCGCCGACAGTCTGCACCAGGCCAAATGGATTACGTCGCCTCTTTCTGATCTTTGATCGCCTGGAGCACGTTGAGAAAATTCCTGGGTACACCGCTGAGGGCCGTAACGAAACCGGTCGGCACGGCAACAAATACCGAGAGCAGCTTGGCAAGCAGCACTTCCCGGGACGGCAGCTGAGACAAAGACTTGATGGCTGCGACATCCAGCACGTTGCCGTCCATTTCACCGATTTTGATTTCAAGCTTTTTATGCTCTTTGGCAAAATCGGTCAGCACCTTTGCCGGCGCCACCGGGTCGTCATAGCTCAGGGCAATGGCGCTGGGGCCCTTGAAGCTGTCGACGATATGAGCCGCATCGGTACCTTCAGCCGCCCGTTTCAGCAGCGTGTTTTTCACCACTTTGAACTCGATTTCCGATTCCCGAAGCTTCGAACGCAAGGCATTCATATCCTCGACGTTCAACCCCATGTAATCGGTGAGAATCAGCACCTTGGAACGGGTGAATTTGTCATGTAGTTCTTCGACAATGCGTTGTTTGGCTTCTCGCTTCAAACCTTAGTCACCTCCTTTCTGTGACTGTGAAAAACCGGAGGTATGTGCTGAAATTCAATTCTCGGGAACCCCGTTCTGCACGGAAAGCGGGTCGGGTTCCTTTTCGAGCAAGCTCGTTACGAATTTTTCGCACTGTCTCGGTAGGCCGGTCACGCCGTTTAGACACATTCCATCCGATCCAACGAATATGTACCTACGGTCTTTGACAGTTTTGGATAATCACGGGTTGGTCTATGAATTGAACAAGACGCCGTGCCGTAACGCCCGCCCAGGGATTCGGCAGGCGGAATGCCGGCGACTCACCTATGACTAACTTAGCAATTCCTTTACCTGGGCCGTGTCAATTTTGACACCGGGCCCCATGGTCGTTGACACAGCGATGCCCTTTACGTAGGCACCTTTGCTGGATGCGGGTTTCAGACGCATGATCGTGTCCAAAAAAGCGGATAGGTTTTGAACGATCTTGTCGACACCGAAAGACACCTTGCCCATGGGGGCGTGAACAATACCGGCTTTTTCTACCCGAAAGTCGATCTTTCCAGCCTTTAACTCCTCCACCGCTTTGGCCACTTCAAAGGTCACGGTGCCGGTCTTGGCGTTCGGCATCAATCCCCTGGGCCCGAGAAGTCGTCCGATCTTGCCGACCGACCCCATCATGTCGGGTGTGGCTACAGCCTTATCAAAACCGAACCACCCACCTTTGATTTTGTCGATTAGATCGTCATTTCCGACGAAGTCGGCTCCGGCGTCCGCGGCTTCTTTTTCTTTCTCTCCCTTTGCAAACACCAGCACTTTGACGTCTTTTCCGGTTCCGTTGGGAAGCACAACGGTACCCCGGACCATTTGGTCGGCGTGTCGCGGATCCACACCGAGCTTGACGGCGACATCGATGGTTTCATCAAATTTGGCAAATGACGCCTCAATGGCCGTCTGAACGGCCTCCTGAAAGCCGTGTCGTCTCTGGCGATCTACATTTTTTATAGCGTCCCGGTATTTTTTACCCCGTGTTGGCATCTTGTCTCTCTCGCTCCTTGATAATTTAAAATCACAGCTTCGGCACGTTTTCCCAAGCCGCTGCAACAGGTGACCTAAACGACCTCAATACCCATACTCCTGGCCGTTCCTTCGATGATTTTACAGGCGGCATCGAGGTCGCTGGTGTTTAAATCCACCATCTTTATTTTTGCAATCGCCTGGACCTGCCGACGGGTGACCTGGCCGACCCGGTCACGCTTGGGATCACCCGCACCTTTGGCAATCTTGGCCTCCTTCTTGAGCAGCACCGCTGCCGGAGGCGTTTTCGTGATAAAGGTAAACGTCCGGTCCTGATAGACAGTGATCACGACCGGTATAATCATGCCTTCATCGTTGCTGGTCCGGGCATTAAAGGCTTTACAGAAATCCATGATGTTGACGCCATGCTGCCCAAGAGCCGGACCAATCGGTGGAGACGGATTGGCCTTGCCGGCTTCAACCTGTAGTTTGATCTGAGCGATTACTTTTTTTGCCATTTTTTCTCTTAAACTCCCAACTATGTATTAGTCCACCGCGCCGAGGGGCGAAACGGCCAGAAATGGAAGACATCGTGTCCTAAAGTTTGGACACCTGAACGAATTCAAGCTCTACCGGTGTCGACCGTCCAAAAATACTGACCAGCACTTTTATTTTTCCCTTTTCCGGGTTGACATCCTCGACGGTTCCGTTGAAATTGGTAAACGGGCCGTCAATGACACGGACTTCGTCTCCGGCTTCGAACAGATATTTTGGTTGCGGCTTGAGCTTTCCGGCCTCCATTCGGCTCAGGATATCTTCTGCTTCCTTGTCCAGCAACGGGGTGGGCTTTTCACGTCCGCCAAGAAATCCGGTGACTTTGGCCGTGTCATTCACGATGTGCCAGGTCTCGTCATCCAATTCCATGCGTACAAGAATGTAGCCCGGATAGAACTTCCGGGAGGAGGTCTTCCGTTTGCCCTTGACAAGTTCGACCACCTGTTCGGTGGGAACCACGATTTCTCCAAATTTCTCCGGGTGAGGCGCCGTGGCAACGCGTTCTTCCAAGGCTGCCTTGACCTTTCCTTCGTACCCGGAATAGACATGGACGATATACCATCTCAGAGCCACTATTCAGGTCTCCTCATCACTGCAGCACCACGCGGACCAGACTGGACAGCCCCATATCCACCAAACCCAGAAATGCACTGATAATCATCACCAGGACGATGACCACAACGGTGGAACCGATGGTCTGCTTTCTGGAGGGCCAGGTTACCTTTTTCAGTTCGACCTTTACTTCACGGAGAAACTGGATGGATTTCTGCAGGACATTCGGTTCTCCGGAAGTCGCTTTGGAGGGCACTGCAGGCTTTCTCGGTGGAGCCGCCGGTCCTCTCTTTTTCGTGTCTTTTCCATCAGCGGATGCTAATGGTGGGGGCGCCACTGCAGCACCGGACGTTGCTGCACCCGATCCAGCCGGCACCCGGTGCTGCTTCTTTTTCTTTTTAGCTGTACTCTTTTTCTTTGGTAACCGTCCCATTGCGCTCCTAAAGGGGTAAGCGCTCAGAAACGCGGGGCATCTTAATATCTGAGCGATCCTGCCAACTTGGATTTGGCAGGCCAGGAGGGATTCGAACCCCCAACACCCGGATTTGGAGTCCGACGCTCTACCGTTAGAGCTACTGGCCTGCACCCGTCGTCATCTGCTGTCTTCGCAGCTTCCAACAGCGATGTCCGTTTATTTGGTTTCCCGGTGCGGTGTGTGTTTACGACAGAACCTGCAGTATTTGTTAAACGCAAGTTTGTCCGGCGTTGTCCGTTTATTTTTCGTCGTGGTGTAGTTGCGACGTTTACATTCCGTACACGCCAGCGTGACAATGATTCTCACGGCCAGTCTCCTTCAACGCTATTCGATAATTTCGGCAACCACGCCGGCACCGACGGTGCGACCGCCCTCGCGGACCGCAAACCGCAGCTCCTTTTCCATGGCGATCGGCGTGATCAGTTCCGCGGA
>Ga0056113_1000327_pt1 | contig 14123 bp, 10 predicted proteins | sample WorMetilvaeELBA2_FD_55030 | JGI IMG/M metagenome (GOLD analysis project Ga0056113, IMG submission 55030) | Marine gutless worms symbiont microbial communities from Max Planck institute for Marine Microbiology, Germany - Olavius ilvae ELBA.2 ... | reverse complement strand
CTCTGTGTTTTTGAGACCATTATACCGTAGACCTGTGACAGATAAGGTCACAGCTGAATCAATTATTTTTATCACTTGGGCTTTCTATATAACCATATTGAGGATTAACCTACACGAAGGAGAAAAAAGTTATCCATGTTTCTTCCAATCATGGGCAAGAAAAGCAAAAGAAGCACGGGACTTTTAAGGGACATTGTTGACAAAGTTATTTATTTTTATCTCGAAAACTTTCATATTCTTCCGTCATGTTTTTAGTAAAGAAAAAGGCTCTGTTTTTTCTTAGGAAAGGGAACCTACGAGCCTGTATAGTTTTTAGGCAACGCGCCCTATTTTTTTTCAGTATTTTTGCGATAGTCTGCGTTCATCTGCGGCTAATATTTTTTATCGAATCCGATACAACGGATATTCCACACGGGTATCCCGGCAGTGGGGGCAGCGGCCCGGGCGGGTAAATCGGCGGCGGTCCTGGAACACAAAGCCGCAGGACAGACAGGAAAACGGCAGGATTTCCAGCTTCTTTTTCTTGGCGTTCATGGATTTGGCGACATGGGCCAGGTGCTGGTAGACATGTTTCTCCGGGACCCGCAGGGTCTGGGACAGATCCCTGGCATCATGGGCGTCTTCTTCCAGGAGATCGATGATTTTTTGGCGGATCGTTGGCATAGGTTCACCCTATTAAAAGCTGGTTAACCGCAGAGACGCCGAGCACGCAAAGGAGGTGTCTTCTTATCAGAATCCCTGAGAGGGGGATTCTGATAAAGGGCTGCCCTTTAAAAACCGTGGGTTTCTTCGAGTGTTGGTGAAGGATGTTTTTGTCCCGAGCCTTCTTCGCAAAATGCAAAATAAAACACGTCCCTTTGCGACCTTTGCGTCTCTGCGTTGTGATTTTATCGTAGTATATACAACAAGAGTGACGCTTCAAACGTCTGTATCGTGAAAGTCCAGCCATTGTTTCAATTTGCCGTTTTCCTGCCAGCGGCGCAGTTTCTCCACCACCAGAAGATCCGTGGGGAAGGCCATCGGTTCGGGCAGGGCGGTGAGCGGGAAAAAGTCGGCCTGATCGGCATCGGTGCCGGCCCGGAGCTGTCCGCCGGCGATCGTGCCCCAGAACCAGATGCCGACGGTCAGGTGCTCCGGATCGTGGAAGTTTGAGTGCACGGCAAAGACCGGGCCGAGCCGTGCCTGAAGCCCGGTTTCTTCCTCGAATTCCCGACCGGCGGCCTGACGAACGTCTTCCCCCCACTCCAGGTGCCCGCAGGGGATGCACCACATCCCGGCATAGGACCCGTGGCGTCGCACCATGAGCAGCATGTCGTTTTTCATGGCGACAACCGCCACGCCCACCGTGGGATTACGGTACAACGGCCGGCGGCAGCGGGTGCACACAAGGCGCGTCTCATCCCCACGATTGGGGTGATCGAACGGGCTACCGCAGTTTGGGCAATAGTTCAGGTTCATCCGGATTGTCATAGCGTCGCCGGGCGCCCAAGGCAAGGGCAATAGACCGAGCGTGGTATGAAACCGCTTCGAAACAGGGAAAATTACCAACGCTGTCCGTGTTGTTTCAACCATTCCTTTGTGCTAATAAAATCGTGGAACGATTTTATGAAACGCGACGGTGCCGCTCTAAGGGCGACGGGTTTACCCGCACGCCTGAGGCGCATAACCCTATGGCGGCGCCGGAGGCGACCAGGGTTTATCCGCCGTCATTCGCCTTCGCCGGAGCCCACGCCAGCTTCTTGATGGGATGAAAGGGAAATGAAGTCGATCTTCTCCCCCTCACCTTGCCTCTCCCACCAGGGGAGAGGAATAGGTTGAATCCCTGCAGCCCCGGCGAAGGGATTTCCGCCTGAGGCGGACAAGTCCGCTTAGCTTCAACGAACTACAGGGAATATGCAGGTTTAAAAGCCGTTAAACATGACCAAGGAGTCCCCACAAACATCCCACTCGGTATTCCATCTGCTGCTTCAGGGCGATCCCCGGAAGGCCTGGGCCATTCCCGACAACTCCGTCCAAATGGTATTGACGGCGCCTCCCTGCTGGCCTTTAGAGTGGGAAGGGAATCATCAGGACCCGGGATGGTACACCGAAGACTATAACGACTTTCTCGGGCATCTTGACCAGGTCTGGGAACAGGTATTTCGCGTGCTGGTGCCCGGCGGCCGTATGGTCTGTGTGGTTGGAGATATCTGGCTGTCCCGCAAAGATCACGGCCGCCATCGGGTGATCCCGTATGCCGCCGACATCAGCATCCACTGCCGCGACATCGGTTTCGACAATCTCAATCCCATCATCTGGCAGAAAAGTACGGAAACCAGGCAAAGCCCCGGCAATCCGTCTACCTTTTTAGGCAGCCCCTACGAGCCGAACGCCGCGATACGCCAGAATGTCGATTATATTCTCATGCAACGGAAACCGGGGGGGTACCGCAAACCGACGTCCGAGCAGCGGGAGCGGAGCCGGATCAAAAAAGCGGAGTATCATCGATGGTTCCGGCAGTGCTGGACCGTCACCGCGGATTCACGGAAAGCGCTGCAAAATCCCTTTCCGATGCGGATTGCCGAACGGCTCATCCGAATGTTTTCGTTCTGGGGCGATACGGTCATGGACCCGTTCTGCGGAACCGGAACCACACTGGTGGCCGCCATGAATTGTCACCGCAGCGGTATCGGCATCGAGCCGAACAGGGACACGTGCCGAGTCGCCCTAAACCGCGTGCACGAAGCCAGCAATCCGCTGTTCAACACGATCCGTCTCGAATGCCGGCCCATGGCAGAATATGGTGCCCCCATCGTTGATCCGCCCCCTGATGTTCCGATACACCATCCTTCCGAACAACCTCTAAACCGGGGATGACGGGTATGAGAGAACTTCCTGTACTGCTTTTACTTATCGCCGTGACCGCGGGACCGGCCACGGCTGCCGAGAGCCTGCTGGTCGAAAACGCCTACAAAAATATCAGCCTGTCCGGATACACACGGAGTATTATCCATCAGACAATTTCCTCGGAAGTCTCCGGAAAAGTGCTTCAGGTGAATTATGATATCGGCCAAGTGATTGGGGAAAAACCCATTATTCAGATCGACCCGACATTTGTGACATTTGAAATCGAGACAACCCGTCATGCGATCCGCCGGTTAAACATCGCTCTGAAGAAAAGCGCCTCCAGGGAAGACTTTCTGAAAAAAGAATTCGACAGATTCGATGCACTCTATAAAGGCAAGAGCACCGCGCAGAGCCGGCGGGATGCCGCCCTGGAGGAGTATTCACAGGCAACGCTGGAAAGTGAGACGATTTCCGTGGAAAAATCCGCACAGGAAACGCGTCTCATGGAGCTGATGGAACGAAAACGCCGTCACACGATATCTGCACCCAACGGCTGGATCGTAACGGGGAAACACGTTGAAGTCGGTGAAATCATCGCGCCCGACACCCCCCTGGCGGTCGTCGGAGATTACCGACAATTGGTCGTCCCCTTATCGGTCTCGGCAAACGAACTGATCGCGCTGCAACAATTACCGGAGGAGTTTACGGCCACATTGGATAAGGAGCCGGTCCGGGCGGCCATCAACTGGATCAATCCCGAATTTGACGAGCAAACCCGAAAACTGGCCATCGAAGTAATCATCCGGAACTTTCACGGTGAAGGGCGCGGCGGGAGGTTTTTTTCCCTGGCGCTCCAGGTCCTGACCGAGGGGCTTCGCATCCCCAAAACGGCTGTGATCAATCGCTACGACAATCCGCGAGTGCGGATAAAAGCGACGGACGAAGAAATCAGCGTTCTCGTATTGGGCGAATCCAATGATCACGTTATCGTCGCGGACTCGCCCCGCTTGAAGCCGGGTTTGGAGTTAGCAGGGCGCCCGTAACCCCGGAAGTTGCTTCTTCAGGCCAAGCGAGGGCGTATGCTTTTTTTCCGGCTGTCCGTGTCCGGCCTGTCGTCCTGCTTGTCCTGCTTGCCCCGAGCCTGTCGAAGGGAGCGGCGTCGAAGGGAGATCGCTCGAGAGGGGCTCCCGAAAGTGAAAAAAAATCTCTTCGCCGGGATCTCTGTGTCTCTGTGGTAAAGAAGCTGCCATGAAACGAATCGTCGAATACACCATCAAACAGAAGGTCTTCATCAATGTTGTTTTCGTGATCCTGGTGATCGCCGGCGCCTTCTGTGTGTTCACCTCACCACTGGAAAACATGCCTGTCGTGGATATGGGCAACGTATTTGTCCACACCGTCTACTATGGGGCTGCAGCCGAAGATGTCGAACAGCTGGTAACGACGAAGATAGAAGAAGCCCTCGACGGTCTGGAGAACGTCGAATACATCAAATCCGATTCCTACCGGAATTTCTCTTCCATCAATGTGAAATTCATAGATGACTCGGACTATCGAACTCTCTACGATGAACTGCGATTTCGGGTCCTCAATGCCCGGGACGAACTGCCCTCGGGCGCCGACGAACCCACCTTTACCTATGTCGATACCAATGAGTGGCTCCCCGTTATTGTGGTCAACATCACCGGTGATTTACCACGACGCAGTTTGAAGCTGTACGCGGAAGAACTGCGCGTTCGGCTTCTGAATATCGCCGACGTTCGGGACGCGACCATCGAAGGGGAGTACACGGAAGAATTTCATGTATCGGTAGACCCGGGAAAACTGCGCGCGTTCGGAATCACCTTCAGCCAGGTAGTCCAGGCGATCCGCTCTTCCAATACCAAAATACCCACCGGGAGATACCGGAAAGGCAATGTCGAATATATGCTCGATGCCGGTCGGCGGCTCGACTCTCAGCGATCGGTGCTCGATATCGTGGTGCGCCGGGACGGCGACGGCAATTTCGTTCGGGTCCGCGATCTGGTCACCACCGCACGGATGAGCCACAGAGATCCGACCCTGATTCCCTCCGCCAACGGTGAGAACGCCATCCGATTGCGGGTCACCAAAGAGTTGAACGGAAATTCCGTGGCGATTTCCGATCGTGTCAAGGAGGTGGCCCGGGATTTCGAAGCCTTGCACCGGGCAGACGGCGTTCGGGTCGTTTTCACCAACGACTCGATCATCGAAATCAATGATTCCCTCAACACCCTGGGCGGCAACCTGCTTCTCGGGATGACGCTGGTTATCATTGTACTGTGGCTGACGCTGGGCTTTCGAAATGCGCTCATCACGTCTGTGGGGATTCCCTTTGCATTTCTTTGTGCCATCATCCTGATGAAAATCACCGGTGTCTCTCTGAACACCATCAGTCTCTTTGCCTTTGTGCTGGTGACCGGCATTATGGTCGATGACGCGGTCATCATCATGGAGAATATTTTCCGCCATCTTCAAATGGGAAAAGCCAAAACAACGGCGGTGATCGACGGCACGGCGGAGGTCATGCTCCCGGTGATCAGCTCGGCCCTGACAACGATTTTGGCGTTTATCCCCATGCTGATCATGACCGGAAGCACCGGTGACTTTTTTTCCTACATCCCCAAGACCGTCACATACGCTCTTGTGGCCTCGCTTTTGGAGGCTCTGTTCATCCTGCCGATCCATGTTCTCGATTGGGGCCCGAAACAGGTTCCGGCAACCGTCGCCGACGAGGATGAATCAGATCCGTTCCACCACCTGCAAACCGGACTGTTCGCGCCTTTGTGGAAAATTTACCGGCGCCTGGTGGAATGGATCCTCAATCACAAAGTCATCACGTTCACCGGAATGACGATTCTTCTATTTTCCGCTTTAGGGATCCTGATCCTCTCGGTCACCGGTATTGTCCCCCTGATTCGCGTCGAGTTCTTTCCGGGCAATTACTTCCGATATCATGTCACCGTCCTGGCTCCGGTGGGAACCGCCATTGAACAAACCGACAGGATGGTCCGGCACATTTCAAAAGAGATACTGGCGCTGGGTCCCGCCCAGGCAGAATCCGTATCCGGAAGTGCCGGTTTTTATGAGGATGAGGATTACGTGCGGCACACCGGAAACAACTTCGGGCAACTGGTAATCACCCTCCCGGAGAAACGGGACCAGGATTTTCCGGAAAATCCGGGCAACGACCCCATGGTCCACCTGGGTTTTATGCGGAATCGGTTGCAGGGAGTCGTGGAAGACACCTACCCGGACCGTGAAAACCGGCCCTTGGTTCGGGTGTTCGAAGAGCAGGACGGCCCGCCCACGGGCAAGGCCGTCAATATTCGCGTGACCGCCGTCACCCTGGAGCATGCTCTGCAAGGCAGCGATCAGCTTCTGGCCTATATGCGTCGCGAACCGGATCTGGACGATCTTATCGATCTAACCGACGATCGCCCGGAGTTTCACAAAACCTTTGTGTATCAGCCGAAACTCGAAAAAGCCTTCGAGTATGGACTCCGCCCCGGGGACATCACCGGCATGGTGGCAGGTGCCCTCAATGGCCAGTATGCCGGCGAGTTCCGCTCCGTAGATGAAGAGGTCGACCTGCTGGTGCGAATTGCCCGAAGGGACGACCCGGGCAACGTTACCGGCGCCGGCCTGGAAACTCCCTACGACATCCTGGATGTGCCGATCATCGAAGACAGCGCGTCTCCGATTCGTCTCGGGGATCTGGTGGATCTCAGCTTTCAGGGGGAACCGAATGTCCGCACCCGATACAAAGGCAAGCCGACGATTACCATCACGGCGAACATTCGCGACGGCAGCAAGCTGTCACCGGCAAGGGTACAGGTACTGACGAGCACCTACTTCAGATCGACGCCGGATTTCTCCCAAGGGGTGTCCCTGTCATTCGGGGGGGAGTTCGAATCGACCAGCAAATCCTACACATCCCTTACATTCGCCTTCTTTATCGCCCTTCTGGGAATCTATCTCGTGTTGGCGTCCCAGTTCCGGGACTACCTCCAGCCGGTCATCATCATATCGGCCGTGCCGTTTGCCTTGATCGGGGTGGTGATGGGCCTTTTTATTACGCGCACCACCTTTACCGTGGGGAGCTTTCTGGCCATTGTCGGACTCACCGGTCTGGTGGTGAACGATTCCCTGCTTCTGATCGATTTCATGAACGTCCGGCGCCGCCAGGGGAAACCCATGCGCAACGCCGTCATCGAAGCCTGCGCCGCGCGGATGCGCCCCGTGCTGATCACCACCGTTACGACCATGCTCGGACTGCTGCCCATGGCCATCGGTATTCCCAGCCGATCCATATCCTGGGCCCCGATGGCAACGGCATTTGTCGCCGGTCTTTCCAGCGCCACCATCCTCACGCTTCTCATTACGCCGGCCAACTACGAGCTGTTCGAGAATTTCAAGGACAGGTTTCAAAAACTCGGCCGCCTGGCGTTTTCCTGGAAACCGTTCTCTTATAACGTCAAAGATCCGCATCAGGACAGGAAACAGGCTGAATGATGGAACCTGCCACGTCATCACCACATTTTGAACAGGGCCCGATCCGGCCGCCCAACGAGGCCCGGAGCCTGCTGCTCCGATTCACACGCAACTGCCCATGGAACAGGTGCATGTTCTGTCCGGTTTACAAGCGCCGCAAATTTTCGCTGCGCTCCGTAGAAGACATCCGGGCCGACATTGAGACCGCCAGAATCATCTCCGATGACATCACCGCCGCCTCCGTGGATCTCGGATACAATGGGTCGGTCACCGACGCTGTGATCAGCCGCATCCTCAATACTCCCGAAATAAGTACCTCCTATCGCAGCGTCGCCCTGTGGCGATACTACGGGACAGGCGCCTGTTTTTTGCAGGACGCCGACAATCTGATCATGAAAACCGACGACCTGGTGGAGGTCCTTTGCTTTCTGCGGGAAAACTTTCCGGAAGTCCGGCGGGTCACCACCTATACCCGATCCAGAACCGTCATCCGTAAATCCATCGAGAACCTCCGGCGCATCCGGGAGGCCGGTCTGGACAGAATCCATATCGGGCTCGAAAGCGGCAGCGACGCGGTCCTCAAGTTTATGAAAAAGGGGGTTACGGCCGCCCAGCATATCCAGGCCGGGCATAATGCTCTGGCGGCCGGGATGGAACTCTCCGAGTACGTGATGCCGGGCCTTGGCGGGAAGAAACTGTGGCGGGTCCACGCCGAGGAGACCGCACGGGTGCTCAATCAGATCAATCCCCATTTCATCCGCCTCCGGAGTTTACGGGTGCCCAAACGGGTCCCATTATATGAAAAGCTCCAGAACGGATCTTTCCGAATGCAGACCGACGACCATCTGGTACGGGAGATCGGAGTCTTTATTTCCGGGCTCGAGAACATTACCAGTACCATCACCAGCGACCATTTCATGAATCTGCTGGAAGATGTTTCGGGGACCCTTCCGGAAGACAAACAACCCATGCTGGATGTCATCCAGGGGTATCTGAACCTTTCCGCCCGAGACCGCATGATCTACCGGATCGGCCGGCGGGGCGGCGCCTTCCGTTCCACCTCCGACCTGACCCGGGACCCTGAAACAGTAAACAAAATTGAAACCCTCATCTCCGAAGTGGAAGCGCAAGACGGGGTGGCGGGTGTGGAACAGCTCATCGCCGAGATGGTCGACCAGTATGTGTAATCCTTCGATGGGCTCAACGGATCCATCATTGAATCCGAGGGAGGGCTCGTGCCGTGAACATCGAAACCATCGTTGCCGACCAGAACGAATTTTATAGATCCGGTGCCACACGACCATTGGCGTTTCGCCGGAAACAGCTCCAGCGCCTGAGAGGCGCCATTCATCGAAGCGAAGCGAAGATTTTCGAGGCACTCCACCGGGACCTTGCGAAATCCTCTTATGAAGCCTATCTGTCCGAGGTGGGATTCGTACTGGATGAAATCCGGTTTACCCTGCCCTGCCTGTCCAGATGGATGAAATCCCGACGGGTCCGGACACCGCTCTTCGGGTTTCCGGGAGCCAGTCGAAGAATCCCGGAGCCATACGGCCAAGTCCTGATCATTGCGCCTTGGAATTACCCCTTTCAACTGGCGATATCGCCCTTGATCGGGGCTGTTGCCGCCGGCAATTGCTGTGTGGTCAAACCTTCCGAGCTGTCACCCCGGACCTCTGCTGTCCTGGCCGGGATCGTTCGGGATACGTTTCCACCGGAATATGTAACGGTTGTGGAGGGAGGCCCGGAGGCCAGCATCGCACTCCTTGAAACCCGGTTCGACAAAATCTTTTTTACCGGAAGCACCTCCATCGGCCGGAAGGTGATGACAGCCGCTGCCCGCCATTTAACACCGGTCACCCTGGAATTGGGCGGCAAAAGCCCCTGCATCGTGGCCGAGGATGCCGATCTGGCCCTGGCTTCCCGCCGGATTGTCTCGGGCAAATTCATGAACACCGGGCAGACCTGCATCGCACCAGATTTTCTGCTGGTTCACAAAGCAATCAAGGAACCGCTGCTGGCGAACATCCTTTCCGATATCAAGAGCTTCTTCGGTGATACGCCCCGACTCAGCCCCGACTATGGACGGATCATCAGCCGGCAGCATTTCGACCGGCTTGCCGGTCTGATGGATGGGTGCAGGGGAACCATTATTACCGGAGGGGACCGGGATCGAGAAACCCGTTACATGGCACCAACCGTTCTGGATAACGTGGAATGGGACGATCCCATCATGGAAGAAGAAATTTTCGGTCCGCTGCTCCCGGTGATGACATTTGACCGGATCGCATCCATACAGAAAGAGATTTCACAGCGCCCGAAACCCCTGGCGCTCTATCTGTTCACCAAAAACCGGAAAACCGAACATCAACTGGTGACCAACCTGTCATTTGGCGGGGGCTGCATCAACGACACCCTGCTGCACATTGCAACCCCCTATCTCCCTTTCGGTGGCGTTGGAGACAGTGGAACCGGGCAATACCACGGCAAGGCCAGCTTCGACACCTTCAGCCACACCAAGAGTGTGATGAAGCGATATTTCCTCCCGGAGCCACCCGTACGGTATCCACCCTACGGCAAGCGCTCCAGCCGGCTGTTGCGCTGGCTGCTGCGATAATTTAGGGTCATAGCAATGTTTCCTTGGAAGGGTCGTGAGAAGGGCAATTCCTGAAACCAGTGATCAACGCAGAGACGCCAAGCGCGCAGAGAAGATATCGATTTTCCGGAATCCCTGAGAAGGGGATTCTGGAAAAGGGATGCCTCAGGACGGGATTATATTTCATCATGCTTTGACAGGCGCTGTATATAGAAGTTACCGTCGTTGTCGCAAGGACAAGCCGCCTCTTGGTCGCTTCAGCCGGTACGGTGCCCGGCCCTACATTGCGGCTTTAGTAGGGCCGGGCACCGTACCGGCCCAGAAGTAACGATATTAACGCATCCTTCGAATCAGAGCAGGATTTCAGCAATGGACCTTACTACGACACCGGAACATAATGCCAAATAATGTCAACTGTCCAAAACCAAAAGATCACTCTGTTCATCCCGTGCCTTGTGGACACGTTTTATCCGGAAGTCGGCGAGGCCGTGGTCCGGGTCCTCCGCAAACTCGGGATGACAGTCCGTTATCCGGAGGCTCAGACATGCTGCGGTCAGCCGGCGTTCAATGCAGGTTACCGGAAAGAAGCACGGAGCGCTGCCCGTCATTTCATCGATGTGTTCGCCGGCACCGATCCGATCGTCTGTCCGTCCGGTTCCTGTGTGAGCATGGTCCGGAATCACTACCCGGAACTGTTTCGGAACGACCCGGCCATTTTCCACCGGGCATTGGATGTGGGCGCTCGGACCTTCGAATTCTCCGAGTACCTGGTGGATCAACTGGGAGTCGAAGACGTTGGGGCCGAAGGACGGGGCCGGGTGGTGTACCACGACTCATGTCACCTGCTGAGAGGCCTGAGGATTCAACACCAGCCCCGGGAGCTTCTGCGGCAGATCCGGGGCATCGAATTCATGGAAATGGACGATGCCGACTACTGTTGCGGATTCGGCGGCAGCTTCTCGGTGACGTACCCGGCCATCTCCACTGCCATGGTGGAAGATAAGGTGCGCCATATCGTGGACGCACGGGCCGATACGGTGGTGGCGGCCGACATGGGATGCTTGATGAACATACAGGGGATGCTCCACCGCAAAAACCTGCCGGTACAGGCGAAGCACATCGCCCAGATGCTGGCCGAATAAAATCGTTCTACGATTTTATGAAACGCGACGATGTCGCTCATCGGGCTGAAGCACCACACTTTCGCTTTTTTAAGAATTTGAATCAAATCTGATGTCGTCCCGCGCTGCAAGCAGTGGGGAATATTCAAGCTACACGGCCGGAATCCGGTGGCCCGCACACGAGATCGCACCGGCCAAGGCGATGGATCTGTATGATGGATATTTCTACCGAAAAATACCGCAGCAACGCCCGGAAGGGGATCGAGAACCGGGTGCTCCAGAAGGCCCTCTACAATCTTCAGGTCAGATTCGGAAGGGGCACCGCAGAAGCATACCGGAGACTGCCCGAAGGTCCGGAACTTCGCCGGGAAGCCCACCGCATGAGGGCCGAGGCCATCGAAAACCTGGATATTCTTCTGGAACGGCTGGCGGAAAACATCCGCGGCCGGGGTGGTCAGGTTTATTTTGCCGAAGATGCGTCGGCCGCCATCGACTATTGCCTCGATCTGGCCCGGTCCCGGAGGGTCCGCCGCGTGGCCAAGGGCAAATCGATGGTCACCGAAGAAATCGGGCTCAACGACGCGCTCATCGCTGCCGGCATCGACGTGGCCGAGACCGATCTTGGCGAATTCATCATCCAGCTTGCCGGGGAGCATCCGTCCCACATCATCGCGCCGGCGATCCACAAAACCCGGAAGGACATTGGCCGGCTGTTTGTCGAGAAACTGGGCATCCCCTACACCGACGACCCGCCGACACTGACCCGGGCCGCACGAAAGGCGCTTCGGGAAAAGTTTCTTTCCGCCGACATGGGCATCACCGGCTGCAACCTGGCATGTGCCGAGACCGGGCACATCACCACCCTGTCCAATGAGGGCAACATCCGCATGAGCACCACACTGCCCAGGCTGCAGGTGGTGTTCATGGGGATGGAGCGGATCACGTCCCGTCTGGAGGATCACGACGCCCTGCTCCGGCTGCTCGCCCGGGGAGCAGCCGCCCAGACCATGGCCGGTTATGTCAGCTACATCGGCGGGCCTCGTCAAGGCTGGGAAAACGACGGCCCTGAGGAATTTCACCTGGTCATCCTCGACAACGGTCGGTCCCGGATGCTCGCCGATCCCCGGTTCCGGGAAATTCTTTACTGCATACGCTGTGCGGCCTGTCTCAATGTCTGCCCGGTTTACGGCAAAATCGGCGGACACGCCTATGGCTTCACCTACTCCGGACCGGTGGGGGCGGTCGTCACCCCCCTGATGGTGGGCCCGAACCGGGCCGCGGATTTGTGCCGGGGAGAAACCCTCTGTGAGGCCTGCAAGGACTCCTGTCCGGTGGATATCGACATTCCCCGGATGCTTCTGGAACTCCGGGCCATGCTCGCCGAGGGGGACAGGGCCTGGAAGGTTCGCCGGACCGCTCCCCTGGAAAAGATGTTCTACGGGTTGTGGGCGTTCCTTGTAACCCACCCTCGCTTATATCATCTGGTACAGCAGGCAACTTTCTGGGGAGCAAAGCTGATGCCTCGCCATGACGGCCGCATTCGAAAACTGCCGCCGGGACTCGACGGCTGGACTCTCAGCCGCGATCTTCCGGAACCGGCAGCAGAAAGTTTCCGACAACGCTGGAAACGATCCGGTTGAAAAAGGTGCACGATCTCCGTGGCCCAGAGCCCGGAACGGTTCAGCTTGAAAAACGGAGGTATATACTACACTAAGGAAAACCACTCATCGTACCCCCTCCCTGTGATCCCTCCCACCAGGGGAGGGATAAAAAGTCCTCCCCCTCGATGGGGTGTATGGACCGGGGACAAGGGTTACATGTGTTCGGAGACACGGGTAACACTTTTTGTGTTTCATTGTTCTTTTACATTTAGTTGCGAAATTTTCTGGTTGCAAAAATAGACATCACAAAGGCCATCGGCATTGGTCGGGCGGATCGCCACCCGTTGACCATAGAACGCCTTCGGTATCCGATACCCTTTGCCATGGTAACTAATCCAGCCGCCCTGTTGTACTTTGCGCACTTGATCACTGGGCCCGTACCCAATAGCGGGTAGATTCTCTTTAAATTGGCGGCTGCTGGGTTGGTAACGATCAGCCGGCACCTGCATCGCCAAAGATTCATGAGGTCGCTGCAGATTGTATACATCGCGCCAAGCATCAAAGCGCTGCTGGCATTTATCCAGGCTCAATCCGATGCAGTATTGGCCGACCTCGGCTTTAAAGGTGCGATGAAAGCGTTCGTCCTTGCCCAACGTCTGTGGATGAAACGGCCGGGAATGGATCACACCAATGCCTTGCCGGATCAGCCACACCGTAATGGGGTTGTAGACGTGCTTTGTGTCAGATCCCCAGGGTGCTCCGTTGTCCATCAGCATTTGCCTGGGCAAGCCATAGCGCTGAAAGATCCAACTCAGACATCGCCGTACGGTAATGGTTGTTTCATCGCTGCACGCCTCAAGACCCAAGGAATAACGCGAATGGTCATCCAACACGGTCAACGGATGACATCGTCCCTTTTGTGCAGCAAAGTGGCCTTTGTAGTCCATCTGCCAAAGATCGTTGGGTGCCTCGGCTTCAAACCGCTGCCACGCCATGTGCTTGAGCGATTCTGAAGGATCGATACAGCCATTGCGCCTNAATATAGCGGTGATCGTGCTGGCTGCCGGCACCTGTTGAAAACCAAGGTTCTGCAGGCGCTTGCGAATTTTACGTCCACCCCAGGCCGGATGGCGTTGTCGAACCTTTAAAATCGCATTTTCCAAGGCATCGCTGGTTTTAGTCGGGCTTTTCCGGGGCCTGCGAGAGCGATCGGCAAGACCCGAAAAACCTTCTAACAAAAAACGGTGGATCCATTTGTAGCCGGTTTTGCGACTAATTTCGAAACGCCGACAAAGTTCGGTAATATTGGAACCATCAATTAATGCAAATTTAACAAATTCGAACCTCAGAGACATTGTGGTACGCGCTTTCCATGGCATAGTCGTTCTCCCCAGTATAAACGATATGCCTGATGGTAGTGTTACCCATGTCTCCGAACAACTGTCACCTCTCTCCCAAGTCTATACA
>Ga0056113_1000324_pt1 | contig 14145 bp, 10 predicted proteins | sample WorMetilvaeELBA2_FD_55030 | JGI IMG/M metagenome (GOLD analysis project Ga0056113, IMG submission 55030) | Marine gutless worms symbiont microbial communities from Max Planck institute for Marine Microbiology, Germany - Olavius ilvae ELBA.2 ... | reverse complement strand
AACGTCGGATGCGCTTATGTGATACTTCGCCGATATGGCACAGTTTCTTTATCCGATTTGACCGGCCGTTTGTTTGGCCGGCGGCAGCGCTGACACCTGAAACCTGTATCAGGCTATGCCAGGCGAATCACCATGAGGCCGGCGTTCATGCGTTGAACCAGCAGGCTGATGTCGTCGCTGTTCTTATATCGGTCGAGTAAATTTTTGAATTCTCTAACCGATGCAACATTTTTACGATTGACCTCGATGATGACATCACCCTTTTTGACGCCGGCTTCATCGGCCTTGCCGTTGGGTGCAACGCCGACCACGATGACCCCCGCCGTTTCGTTTACGTTAAAGCGCCGGGCAATTTCAGGGGTCAGCTCGGTTACTTCAAACCCGTATTCGCTATTTTTCTGCTGCCGTTGTTTCTGGGAAGCAGCGGCCACTGTCAAAGGCCGTCGTCCAATTTTAACCTGCAGCGTCCTGGTTTTGCCGTCACGCAAAATCGTCACTTCGGCGGTATCTCCGACAGCCAGGCCGGCGGCCAGGTTGGTTAAGTCACGACTGGTGGTAATTTTTTTGCCATCGACGGACGTGATGATATCCTTGGGCAATACACCACCCTGGGCGGCAGGATCACCGGGCACGACATCGATGACCATTACCCCGCTGTTGCCATCGACTCCGTAGTATTCCGCCAGATTGCCTTTCAGATCCTGGATGGTGACACCGAGCCAGCCGCGGGTTACCTCACCATCGGACTTCAACTGGGCGACAATGCCCTTGGCCTGGTCGACGGGTATGGCAAATCCAATGCCCTGGCCGGCGGCGATAATCATGGTGTTGATACCCACGACTTCACCCTGCATGTTGATCAGTGGGCCGCCGCTGTTGCCCGGGTTGATAGAAGCGTCCGTCTGGATATAATCATCGTAGGGGCCGGAGCCGATTACCCGCCCTTTGGCGCTGACGATACCTGCGGTGACGGTATATTCCAGGCCAAACGGGCTGCCGATGGCTGCCACCCATTCACCCACCCGTAAATCAGCGGAATTTCCAAGCTGAACGCTGGGCAGGTTTCCGGCCACATCGATCTTGATCAGCGCAATGTCGGTTACGGGATCGAGGCCGATGACTTCAGCCTCGTGCTGGGTTTCATCTTTAAGGATAACCGTAATTTTATCAGCATTTTCCACCACATGGTTGTTGGTGACAACGTAGCCCGATTTGTCAATGATAAAGCCTGACCCCTGACCGGGCCGCTTGAACTCCGGTTGGCGTTGTTCGCCGAAATGACGGCCGAAAAAATCCTTAAACTGTTTATTGCCGCCAAAGGGATTCTGACCCGGCGACCCAAAAGCGCCTTCACGGCCTTTGACCACTTTTTCTACTTTAATGTGAACCACCGCCGGACTGACCGCATCGGCCAGATCGCTGAAATTTTGCGGCACCATCCGCACGGGCGCATTTTTGGCGGCATACGCCATCGGAAATCCGGTGCCGAGCATCAACCCGACGACCACCAGGACCACAACATAGTTTGAAAATCTTAATGTCTGTTTCATTTGTATTTCCTCCTTGATGTTATTGAGGCCGGATTTGGCCTTTCTTTTATCTGCAATATAGACCGTTAAGTTAACGAAAATATGACGGGAAGATGACCAAAATATCATAATCAGATCTCGGAAGTTGGTTTGAAAAAATGCCTGTGAACCATTGCTCGTCCCGCAATTGCATAAAAATTGGACATTGGGCAATTTAGGGATTCAGGGATTTAGGGATTTAGGGATTCAGGGATTTAGGGATTCAGGGATTCAGGGATTTAGGGATTCAGGGATTTAGGGATTCAGGGATTCAGGGATTTAGGGATTCAGGGATTTAGGGATTTAGGGATTCAGGGATTCAGGGATTCAGGGATTTAGGGATTCAGGGATTTAGGGATTCAGGGATTTAGGGATTTAGGGATTCAGGGATTCAGGGATTCAGGGATTTAGGGATTGAGGAATTTAGGAATTGAAGGAATTCTATCTATTTTAAATTATTGATTTTATAATTTAATTTGTGGAAAAATTAATGATCGCTTCGCTCTTTGTTTATGTTGTACGCAAAGCTGTTTCCGATGGAACGCGAGGCAATAAAACTAGGGGGAGCAATATAGCCACGGCAACTGATAGAGACATTTCCTGCTGCTTATTGGTAGATCCGGCGGTCAACTTGATTTTTAGCTAGGTGAGGGTAGTGGAATTGACGGACTTTCTAAAATTTTCTGACTTACAATTAAACCGAGTGCATATTTTTTATTTTGTCGATGCCTAATAACGCAGAATTGAGCGATTTAAGGATAAATCAAATAAGATTTGATATCTTCAATTCCTAAATTCCTCAATCCCTAAATTCCTAAATCCTTGAATTCATTATTCATTTGAAAGATTCTACCAGTCCCGGCCGAAACTGGCGTCGTCCGTGTCCATCTGGCGTTGCTTGTTGCGGACGGCTTCGCGGCGGTCATCGTCGGCGATCTGTTTGGCGTGGGTCAGCTTGAGGTATTTCTGGTAAGCCTCCTCATTGCCCGCATAGGCACATTCGCAGTCTTTGGCATCCGCATAGATATAGACCAGCTTGTCTCCGTCCTCGTGAGGGACGACCTGCCGCTGGGGAAGCTTCTTTATTGCAGTCAGCTTCTCCGGTGTGTCGGCGATCCCTTTCTTGAACCCGGCCGCCGTCAGCAGTTTTTCCATATCCACCCGTTTGCTGTCACGCGTGGAGGCACATGCCGAAATTGACAGGATGAGAATAGCGGTCAATAAGGATACGATTACTTTCTTGCTGATAATTTTTTGCATTATTTCTCCGTCCTGAAACCCAATCCGGCCAAGCCGGAATTGAATATTGAAGATTGAATATTTGAGGTATCGCTGCGCTTTGTCTTTTTTATTAATTCAATCTGTCACGGTATAAATCCTTCGCAAACATGAGGTGATTTCCTTAAATATGGCCTAAGTTTCGGATTTTAGCATTTCACTGATCCGGCGATATTCCAGATCAGTGCCATCATAGTCATAGGTCGCTTCTTCCCCCTGCATTGGAATAAGTCTGAGCTTACCCCCAAAATGGGCGGAAACGATGTTTTCCACTTCAATGACACTTAAATCCTTATGCAGAAAATACTTGGAATACACATTAGGATATCCCAACCCCCGTGTAATCTTGAACAGTTTAATCTGGACCTTGGGATTCAGACATTTACGGAGCCGGTAAGCCGTATTGGCTGTGTTGACATCAAATCGGTGCGGGTTGGCGGACAGCAAGGAGGAGAGCCTGAAGCCTTGGCGGCCGTTGTTATCCCGGGGGCCCGGTAATTGATAATTTGAATCGTTGTGAAGCCGGAGGGGCAGCCGTCCCAGTTTATCTTTACGTTCGTCGATGAGAATTGCCGGTACCATGATACTGGTTTCTTTCTGGTGGATTTGAACTTCCTCAAGGAAACGATTGACGAACTCGTTGGTGGTCAGCGGTGAATCTGAAGCGACAAATAACGCGTGTTTTTCTTCCCGGCAGGCCTTGCTGGCCGCATATCCCTTGACGAAGTTGCCGGCGACGGAATTGTATTTAACTTTTCTGGCCTTTATATTGAATTGGCGGATAACCTCGGCGGGTATTCTCGTGTTCTGGTTCACAATGCGGCAGGGTTTTTCGTAATTTTTGATAAATTTGCGCAATCTTTGCTCGAGCAGCATTTGATGGCCCACAATCACGATGTCATCAATCCGTTCGTTTTCATAAAGCTTTTCGAGGGTATATTGAACCAGGGGTTTGCTGATTTCGCGGCCGTTTTTTACGGTCTTGAACTCCCGCAGCGGTTTGTAGCCGGCTTCGATAAATTTTTCACCGTAGTGCTCGGCGACAATTCGGCTGTATCTTTTGACCTCACGCTTGTTGTTATATCCTGCCAATACAACTGCACTAATCATTGGTTCTCTCTTTGAGCTGGGATCGACACGATCTGCCGCCGGCAAAACACTGATTTTTAGTTATCCAGATAATATAATGGCGAATTTGAAAAATCAAGCCTGGCCGAAAAATACTGATCCACGATCTTGAAAAGCAGCAAAACCGGTCATAGCTTTAACGCTAACTCAGGTTGAGGGGTTCAGGGTTCAGCGTTCCGGTTTGATAAATCCCGGATAGCTCATATCAAGGGGATTCTGTATATATCGTGTATATAAACCGGTTCACCAAATGGGGTATGTCAGATCTTGATCATGATGGATAGCAGCGTCTATTGGTTGTAACCTTTGAACCCGGAACTTTGAACCTTTGAACCTTTGAACCCGGAACCTTGAACCTTTGAACCCGGAACCTTTGAACCTTTGAACCTTTGAACCCGGAACCTTTGAACCTCTGCGAGGAGAACTATTCATGCGATCGTTTATATCGATTTTGCTGACAATTATGCTGCTGGTCGCCGGCGGCAGCGCCGTGGCGGAAAATTCGTCCAATGACCTCAACCTCGATGTCAAGGAATTCCAACTAGACAACGGTATGCTGTTTCTGGTGGTCGAACGCCCGGCTACGCCCCAGGTTGCCGTGCGACTGGCAATTCGAGCGGGTTCGGCACTTGAAGAAACCGGCAAAACCGGCATTGCTCACCTTTTAGAGCATATGATGTTCAAAGGCACAAAAAATTTTGGTTCCCTTGACTACAAAAAAGATGAGCAATTGCAGGGGCGGATCGAAGCCGCCTATCAAACGATATTGGCACAGCAGAATAAGCGAAATCCCGACAACGCCTTGATCGAAAAAAAAAGAGTTGAGATGAACGACCTGCGGCAGGAAGTTCAAAAAATTTATGAACCCCAGGTTTTTTCTTCCCAGCTGGGAAAAAACGGTGCTGTCGGAGTCAACGCGTTTACCAGCAGGGATCAGACGCAATATCTGGCTTCCGTGCCCTCCGATATGCTGGAACAATGGTTTTCGATTGTCAGCGAGCAGCTTTTCGAACCGGCCTGGCGGGAGTTTTATGTCGAAAAAGAGGTCGTCCAGCGGGAGTGGGCCTTCCGCTATATCAATGATCCGAATGGTGCTGCCTGGCTGGATCTCAATACAGCGGCCTACACGGCCCACCCATATCGTAATCCGGTCATTGGCTGGAAATCCGATATGGAAAAATACAGTACCCGGGATGCCATTGAATTTCACCGGACATTTTACAATCCAGCCAACGCCGTGTGTGTCCTTGTGGGGGATATCACATTGGAAAAAGCCCGGCGGATGGCGGAAATATATTTCAAACGCTACCCGGCCGGAGTGCGGGCTCCGGAGAAAGTGACCCGCGAACCTTTGCAGCAAGGGCCGCGTCAAAGTATTCGCTATTTGAAAGGCGCCCGTACCCCGCTGGTTCGAATCGGTTTTCACGGCGCCAAAATGGGTACCAAAGATTTTTACGCCCTGGATGCCATGACCATGATTCTCAGCCACGGCCACAGTGCCCGCATGACCCAAAACATCATTTTTAAGGGTCTGGCCCAGGGAGCCTGGGCCTACAATCCCGATAATCGGTATTCCGGCATGATCATTGTGGGCGGCTCGCCCAATGAACCCGACATGGCTGAGAATCAAGGATCGAGCGATGAAGAAAAACGTGCGGCCTATCGTAAAGCCTGTCAGGAGCTGGAGGAATTGCTGTTGGCGGAAGTGGAAAAAATGAAAACCGATCTGGTCTCCGCCAGGGAACTGCAGCGCATTAAAAAACTCAATCAGCGTGATTTCATCGATAGGATGCGCAGCAATGAAAGCCTGGCCGGAACCCTGGCCACTCTGGAAGTCCAGGCGGGATGGCGGTATTTGATGCAATATCTGGAAAACCTGGAAGCGGTCACACCCGAAGATATCCGCCGGGCCGCCAACCTATATATCCGCAATGATAATAAGACCAGCGTGTATGTCATCCCGGGAGGCCGGCCAGACCGTCCGCCGGAGAATTACTCGGAGGTGCGTTCAATCACCGGCAGCCGGGCTGCTCAAGCGGCCCGCTCGCATAATTTCGACAACATCTCCATTTATCCGACGCCGGGCGGCTGGAAGCACCCCTTGTCCTTCCAGCGTCATCCCAAAAAAATAGACTATCCCCTGGCCGACAGCCTGGATATCGGCCCCAGCAAGTTGTTTTATTTGCCGGACCGCGAGCTGCCGCTGGTGGACTTGATCTTGCTGGTTAAAGCCGGTTCGGTTGATGTTGATGATTCCAAGACCGGTCTGACCGGTCTGTTGAACGGCACGATTATTCGCGGCGGTACCGAGAGCCACTCACCGCCGGAGCTGGCCCGGGTCCTCGACGAAAATGCCATTCAAATCAGTGTCAGCGTCGGTGAGGAGGAAACCCTCATTCAACTGTCCGTGCTCAAAGAAGACTGGCGGGCGGGATTGAATCTGCTGCAGGAAGTTTTAACCCGGCCGGGATTTGATCCCGGGGTGCTGGAAATCGTCAAGAACCAGGCCCTGACCGGACTCAGGCGTCAGGCCGGCAATGCGCAGGCTGTGGCCGGGCGCGAGAGGGAAATCTGGCACTTCCAGGGCCATCCCTATGGTCGGGATCCCCTGGCGGGATTGCAAACGATCCCCGATATATCCCGCGAGGATCTGAAACAGTTCCTCAGAGAATATATCGTGCCTTCCAATATCGTGGCGGCCGTGGCCGGGGATGTTGATAAACAGGATGTCGTTTCCGATTTGGAGCGTTTCTTCAACGCCTTGCCCCAAACCCCTGCGCCCGTGCGGAAACTGGCCGATCCGCCGGAAACCCCGCCGGTTTTGGCCCTGATCCACAAACCCGGACAGGTGCAGTCTCAAATCTCCTTGAGCCTGCCCAGTGTCAAGCGCACCCACCCGGATTACTGGAAAATCAACCTCTTGATGAGCATCTTCGGCGGCAGCGATTCAATAATGTATACCCGGCTGCGGGACGACCTGGGGCTTGTGTATTCGGCCGGCTTTTTCGAGACCTACAAATGGACGGCAGGGATGCTCATCGGTTATATCGGCTGCAAAGGGGACAAAACCGTACCGGCGCTCACCGAGACCATTAATATCATGCAGGCTCTGCACGCGGATGTTCCCCCCGGAGAGCTCGAACAAAAGCGGCTCGATGCCCTGAACAGTTTTGTATTTAATGTGGATAGCCCCGTGGATCTGGTAAAGGTATACGGCCGCTATTACATGCGTAAAGAGCCCCTCGATACCCTGGACAAAATTCAAGACGCTTTTTTTACTGCCGGCCGTGACGATCTGCGCCGGTTGGCGCAGGAATATCTGGTTCCCCGGAAGATTCAGATTTTCGTGGTGGCGGATAAAATGATTAAGGTAAAAAATGACAGCGGCGATGAAATAACCCTGGAGATGCAGTTGATGCAGCTGGCCGAATCACTGGGGCTGCCTTACCGTGAAATCGCGCTGCGGTAGACTAAATCGGCATTCGGCATTCGGCATTCGGTATTTGGGTTTTTCGATTGCGGATTTTGGATTTCGGATTGAGAAGAAATAAGGCGCGGAGATCGACTGCGGATTCCGGATTTTGGATTTCGGATTGAAAAGAATTAAAGCACGGAGATCGGCCGCGGGTTGCGGGTTTGGGGCTTCGCCCTTCAAGTTACGATCCCACAAGCAGGGTTCAGAGGTTCAAGGTTCTGGGTTTAGGGTTTAGTGTGTTTAGCCGCAAGCAATGGGCCGTTCGCTGAGCGCCGAATGCCGTTTACTCAAATAGTTCTTTATGCCTGATCTTTTACCTTAACCCTTAACCCTTAACCCTACACCTCAATTTTTTATCTTTCAGCTTTGAGCTTTTATAACGCGTGACCGTATCCAACATCTTTCACGCATCTTGCGCCGAAAACCGAATATCGAATGCCGAAAGCCGAACGCCGAATTCTGCGGTTCATTTCTGCCATTCTTTAATTTATTTTCCGCCAGTGCCCATCCGATCGGTGTGTTCCCCACACTTCCACCTTGCCTCTATCCCTTTGATATGATATAAATATTTCTTATCATTTGCCTTTCTTATATTTTAGTCCGGGTCAGAAAGCCCATTTTTGCCGCCTGCAGTGCTGCATTCTTATCAGGGCCAATTCCCCGGGGTAATCAGCATTCCTCATGCCATAAGGGTTCAACAGATGGAAGAATATGTTTGGATTTCCAAGATGGCCCGGGATCCTGAATCTAGCGATCCATCCCGCCCGATACTAATTCGAATGGCTGACTATTATAGGGTAAGGATTTCGATTGTTGATCCCGAATACACCGATACGGGGGCCTATCTCAAGGCCGTCAACGATGCGATCCGGCGCCGGGTTGCCGGCCTGCTGATTGTCGGCTGGGGAGATCCCGACATCATTCCTGCCGTGAATGCAGCCGTAAATAGCGGGATTCCCGTTGTCTGTGTCGATCAGGATATCCCCGCGAGTAAACGGCATGCCTATGTCGGAACCGATTGGTGCCGCATGGGCACGGCCATGGCTGAAAATTTAGCGGCTTTTATTGATCTGAAGGGCAGGGTATTGGTGTTGGGGGCGTTTGAATCGGATCATGTCAAGGACAGCCTCCGGGGGTTTCGGCAGCAAATCGCCCGCTATGCCGATATCGAAATCTTGACAGCGGATGCAATTCCTGCGGCAGACTATGATTCAATCCGCTCCGCTGCCGCGGCCTGTATTGGTGACCACGGCGGTTTGAACGGGTTGGTCGCCTTTGATGGCAGTTACGGCTCGGTAGCAGCCGGCGTTCTTGAGAAGATGGATCTGAGCGATTCCGTGAAACTAATTTGTGCCGGAGCCGACGATTCTCAGCTGCGTCTAGTCCGGTCGGGGGCGATCGATGCGGCCTTTTACCGGCCGAGCGAAGTCTCCACCTGCCGAGCCTTTCAACTGCTGCATGATTACAACCACGGCTCCGAGGCAACCGGCCATACGCCGGGGGGCATCAATATCCCCGGCAGTGTCGACACCGGGTTCATTATTGTCACCAATGACAATATTGACACCTTTGATTCGGATATCAGGCTGGACCAGGCCATTCAGCACCACGAGTCATCCCAGCAGCTGTCCCTGATATCTTCCATGATTGAAAGTGTAGAGGAACTTGCCATTGCAGCCGACATTTCCGGGCGGATTGTGTATGCCAACGCCGCCAGTCTGCGGTTTTGCGGCTATCTGAAAAAGGAACTGGTGGGGCGCAGCATCGATGAATTATTCGACTTCACCAGCATCCAGAGTTCTCAAATAACCAAATGCGTTGAAGATGAGACCGCCAAAAGTTTCGAGGCCGTCGCCATAAGGAAAGACGGGTCCCAATTTCCCGCCCATATCAGTGTGTCGCCTCTGCGATCGGAGACCGCTGCCCGGGGGATTGCCATCATCGCTACCAACATTAGTGAGCGCAATCGTTCCAGAAAAGCGTTGATCGACTCGCATGTTCGTTTTCTGACAGTTTTGGACAGCATTGATGCCGATATTTACGTGGCGGATATGGATGACTATGAGGTCCTGCTGGTCAACAAGCACATGCGCGAAAGCTTTGGCGAAGATCTGGTCGGAAAGACTTGCTACGAAGTGTTTCGGACCGGGACAGCTCCGTGCAGTCCTTGTACCAATGAGCAATTGGTTGATTCGTCAGGAAAACCGGCCGGCCCGTGTGTTTGGGAAGGGGAAAATCCCATCACCGGCAAGTGGTACATTAACTATGACCGGGCCATCAAATGGGTGGACGGCCGGCTGGTTCGCCTGCAGATTGCAACTGACATTACACGCATCAAAGAACTCGAAAAAGAGAGTCTGCGCATTCAGGCCCAGCTTCAGCAGGCTCAAAAAATGGAGGCGATCGGGACGCTGGCCGGGGGCATCGCCCATGATTTCAATAATATTCTTTCGGCGGTTATCGGCTATACCGAAATTGTCCTGGGCGATGTCCCTGAAAGCACCTCGCAGCATCGCAATTTACAGGAAGTGCTGACGGCCGGCAACCGCGCCCGGGACCTTGTGAATCAAATCCTGATGTTCAGCCGTCAGTCTGAAAAGAAGTTAAAAGCGGTCCAGATAAACCGGATCGTCATTGAAGCCCTCAAACTGTTGCGGGCATCATTGCCGACGACCATTCGAATAGAGCCCCGGCTGCTGAGCAATTCGGCCGTGCTGGCTGACCCAACCCAAATTCATCAGGTAATCATGAACCTGTGCACCAATGCCGCCCATGCCATGCGGGAAAAGGGCGGTCTGCTGAAGGTTGAACTCTCCGATGCCAGCCTTGACGGCAGCTTAATTGAACGGTATCCCTATTTGACGACCGGAACTTATATAAACCTGGCAATCAGCGATTCGGGACACGGCATGGAGGAAAACCTGGCCGATCGAATTTTTGATCCTTTTTTTACGACGAAAGAACGTGGCGAGGGCACCGGCATGGGACTTGCCGTGGTGCTGGGTATCGTAAAAAGCCACGGCGGCGCCATTACAGTGGAAAGTGCGCTTGACCAGGGCTCAAGATTCGATGTGTATCTGCCCATAATAGATACCAAAGCGGACACTGCGAGCCGGCAGGAAGTCAATATGCCCACCGGTACGGAAAAGGTTCTTTTGCTCGATGATGAAAAAGCGCTGGTTGATTTAGGGTATCAGATTTTGGATCGCCTGGGCTATGTCGTCACTACCCGGACCAGCAGCCTCGAGGCGCTGGAACTGTTTAAAGCCCAACCCGATAAATTCGATCTGGTCATTACCGATATGACCATGCCCAATATGACCGGTGATGAGTTTGCCGCCGAGATAATGACAATTCGGGCCGATATGCCGGTGATCCTCTGTACCGGTTACAGTGAACGAATTTCTAAAGATAAAGCCCACGAGATCGGCATTAAGGAATTTGTCCTGAAGCCTATCATTATGAGTGATTTGGCGATGACCGTGAGGAAAGTGTTGGATGAAAATTTGCAGCCATGATGATTACCGCCAGCCGGCCGTATTTTGCGCCATTTACCGGATTTTTTTATAAAGCGCACCTGGCCGATGTCATTGTCATTCTCGACACGGTTCAATTCCCCCGGGGAACGGGTTGGATTACGCGCAATCGCTTTAAAAACGACCAGGGCACCTGGTGGATGACAATTCCCGTCTGGAAAAAGGGGCTTGGGCTGCAAATTATCAATGATGTCCGCATTTGCCGGGAAGGCCGCTGGGCGCAAAAATATTTGACGGGCCTGAAACACGCTTATGCCAACGCACCCTATTTTACCGAGCACCTGCAGTTTTTAGAGACTGCGTTCGCCCTGGGTTCCGACCGGCTGATCGAATTTAACCTGATGATCATAGGGCATCTTATGTTGAATCTGGGCTTGGATACAGAAATTCGGCGACTCTCCGAACTGAACATAAAAGCTGCCGGGGACCGATTGCTGGTTGACATATGCCGTTATTTTGACGCCTCGGCCTATCTGGCCCCGGGGGCGGCCGTCCGGCATCTCGATGCCGATCTTTTTAAAAAAGCCGGCGTCGAACTGCGTCCGGTCAAACCCCGGTCCCCAGTCTATCCGCAACTATGGGGTAATTTCATTCCTGATCTGTCTGCATTTGATCTACTGTTTAATTGCGGTCCCAAGGCGCGTGAAATTATGCTGGCAGCCTAATTCCGGCAATAAATGGCCAACTCCTCACTTTTTCGCTGGTCGTCGATTACAGTTTGCGGCTGATAATCGCCGCTGCAACCGCCAGTAAACTGCCGAAGAAAAATACCCAATGTGATGACCACCGGGTAAAAGACGGTGATGCCGATGCTGACAGCCAAAACGCCGGGCCATAAGAGATCGAAGGCGGGAGCGAAGCCGAGCCATAGTAGCCCCACGCCAACAAGGATGCAGGCGGAGACTTCCAGTTTGGAAAGATTGATCCTATTGGCGAATAGACCAGTACGGTCTGCTAATCCGGAGATAATCATTCCATCGAGTCTTTCGCAAGCGAACGTTGTATTTGGTCTTCTGCAGATCCAGAAAAATGTTAGTTGCCTGACCTGGAGAAATTGCGAAAGAAATCTTTCGCATTTTTCAATAGCCTTTCATTCCTGGGATATTTTGCCTTCAAATTGAAAAGCTCTTTTTTGGCTGCATCAAAAATTTTATCCCGGACGCTATCTTGTTCGAGGAAATAGGTTATTCCCGGCTTTTCATGGGGCTTATAATTCAGGTACATCCGGTCGATCAAATGAACCAGCGGATGATCAACCTTTGAACTGCACCATTGGCCCGGGCATGATTTTTGGTAGTAGCAGGCCTTGATTGCTTTAAAATAGGGGTCGTCCAGGCCATACACCAGCCGCGGTATTCTGGCGATAGACATGGCTCCCTGACACATGGGGCATGGCTCCAGCGAGGAGTAAAGGGTATAATTCAGAAATAATTTTCTGTATTCCTTTTTATTCAACCGGCGTGATGCTTTTTGTAAGAGCCTCAATTCGGCATGTTCTATGGCACTGTTTTTTTCGAAATTGCGGTTCAGACCAAATTCCAAAATCGTGTCATCAAAATCATGTATCAAAAGTGCGGCGATATTATGCCCGCGCCGATTTGCCATTTGGCCTTGGTGCTGCCACGTTTCGGCGACCAGAGCAAAGGCGGCCAGCAGGCCGATTTGATCCCTTTCCTTTTGAACCTCGGCATCTAAAGTCTTACTGGTGTCCGTGCTCTGGCCGTCTGCCGGGGCGACCGGTCCATCAATGTGAAATATTAATAGTCCGATGCCGATTATGAACATGGCTATTTTACTTTTGGTTCTCATCCTGCGCATTCTCCTGCAATAGTCTGCCATCAGCTGCTACACTTGGGTGATACCGGCCAAACCCGCCAAGATAAATGAAAGGAGCAGCCATCCGATCAACTTGTGAAAATAAAAATATCGTCTATGCCAATCAGGCAGTTCAATTTCTTCATTTTTGGGCCGCAAATGGATCAGGGGAAGCAGCATATCAAAACTGTAGAAAAAGAAATGGAATTTAGATGTAAAATTTTCCTCTTTTTTCAATTTATTTTTTGCCGCTGGTCTCAGACAAACGAAAGTGCCCAAGAGAACAAAAATAACAATCCAAATCAAGGCAACGAAGGTATACAATCCAATGCCGTAGCCAATCGTATATTTTAAAATAGTAAGTCCGATCCAGCGCGCATAATTAACATTGTCCCAAGCATCACGGCGCTGGATTTCTTTGCCGGCAAACAGGACCGCATCGGCTTTATCGGGCATTCCGGCATCTCGCAGAGCTTTGGCGCATTGTTTATAAGGCTGCGGCGAATAACCCTTAATATTATCCAGCCATTTTTCAAAAAAATCTTTTTCTTTCTTTATTTCTTCGGGAGTGGATTTTGCACCGGTATACTCCCCGATGAACAGATTATAAGTGAAACCGTGCAGCTTCATTTTTTTTGGAAATTCCTCGAAGTCATCGACTTTTACAATTATTTTTTCAACATTGGTACCTCTTAAACTCATGGTTTCCGGTATTGTGGAGCCCATGTACTCCACCGATCCGATTTGGGCCATTTCGATTTTAATTTCGTTTTTGAAACTTCCTTTTCGGATGACGAGCGTACCACCGATAGAAGTTCCCTTCATATTTAGAATTTCCCGAAATTGAGATTTTTCTGTGTCAACATCGCCTGCAATTTTTGCTCCCTCGATTAAGACTTCGTCAATGAAATTGCTCTTCTTCATGACGAGCTTGCCACCGATGTCAATTCCATTCATATTGAGAATTTTCTGGAATTTAGCCTTGTCTGTATAAACATCGCCTGCAATTTTGGCTCCTGCGATAGAGACGCCTCCCAAGAATGTGCTCTTTCTCAAATCCAAAATGCTGCCTATTTTAGAACGCTGCAGGTGCAGTATGCCTTTGCACGTACTATTTTTCATTTTAAAGGTGTTTTTTACCGCCATTCCATATGTTCTCACCTCTTTTAATTCAGCATTCTGAATCAGCAAACGCCCTCCTATATTAGCTATTGCAAGATTGACATTATTAAAATTTCCATTGTTCATAACTAGTGCCTGAACGAAAAGTGGCCGTTTTTCCAGTTAGCCCGGCCGCTAATTATCACTCATTAAATTACTGCCGTTCAAAACGATGGCGAACAAT
>Ga0056113_1000222_pt1 | contig 19020 bp, 9 predicted proteins | sample WorMetilvaeELBA2_FD_55030 | JGI IMG/M metagenome (GOLD analysis project Ga0056113, IMG submission 55030) | Marine gutless worms symbiont microbial communities from Max Planck institute for Marine Microbiology, Germany - Olavius ilvae ELBA.2 ... | reverse complement strand
TCTATGTTTTTGAGGCCATTGTACCGTAGACCTGTGACAGATACGGTCACAGATGAATCAATTATTTTTATCACTTGGGCTTTCTATATAACCATAAAATTCAATTCTAATTGATATAACTAATAGTTTCATTCTATCTGTTTAATTTTCTTTTTATTAAGTTGTTTTATATTTAAATACAGTATCTTATGTCTTAAATCGAAAGTCTTAATATTATTTCATTATAAACAAATATCAGAAAAACATTAATATTTTTACCATAAATTACAGATAGATAAATCTAATTGACATATGTAACTTTTTGTAATAAACAAATAGTTACATATTGGCTCCAAACAAATACAATCTGCAATAGGCTTAACGATAAAGGGCATATGAAGCGTTTCATATTTGATTCGATTCTTGATGAGGAAAACATCTGCAACCTCAAAAATGAAAAGCACAAAATCACGAGGGGCGTCGAAAATGGATTAAAACTGTTGGTCTATGGCAAACGCAATACGGGTAAGACATCTCTCGTGAAAAATGTGGTTGCAAAATGGTGGCTAAAGGATCAACCTTCCGGATTATTCATGTATGTAGACCTGATGGGAGTCAGACAACTATCTCAAATTTCCGAACGAATGACCATAGGCTTTACCGAAGCGTATAACGCATGCTTCAGAATGAAATCTGTTTTTAACAACATGCTCAAAATCATCAGGGGGATAAAACCATCTATCGAGCTTGATGAGACGGGCAATCCCAGATTGGCTTTTGGCATCGCGGGCGGCGAAAAAATGAGGTCGTTTACAGATATTTTAAAACAGCTGGACCTGATCTATGCATCCAACATACCAGTTCTCCTGGCGTTGGACGAATTTCAAGAGGTCGCTCTGATTGATGAAGCCGGAGCGTTGTTTCGCAATGGTCTGGAACACATTGACTCACAAATACCGGTAATAATATTGGGGTCCAAACAACATTTGCTAAACCGCATTTTCGCACGCCCCAAAGCACCGCTTTTCAATTGGGGCACCCATATATATTTCGATGCAATTGATTACCATGAATACTGGCAGTATATGGATGAACGCTTCAAACAGGCAGGATACAGGATATCATTCGAGAATTCCGTATATCTGCAGGACAAGATGTCACGGATGCCGGAAGCGATAAACCGACTTTGCTTCGCCTTAATTTTCCATGACATCGAGCAAGGGGAGATCACAAAAGAAGATATTGACTCGGGGCTGTCCAAAGTCGTCTCTGATCGACGAAACGAACCGGAGATCTATTTATCCGGTTTTACGGCAGCGGAACAGAAGGTAATATTTAACTTAGCCAAAAGCGAGCCTGTACTGCACCCCCAGGGTAAAGACTTTATTAATAGAGTCAATTTATCCGCACCAGGAGTTCGAAAAATTATGATGAAGCTCGAGGACGAGGCGGTTGTTTACAAGGAGGATTCCGGCTACGTTTTGGCAGATCCGCTGTTGAAGCAACATATATTGGAGTTCAGGCTCTAACCAGAAAATCAATCAAGGAGCAAATTAAAATGATCACTGCACTGGTACAAATCAAACTCCAGGAAGCGATTACCCTCGATAAGGCCCGGGCCGTCTTTACTGAAACCGCGCCGAAATACCGGGAAGTAAAAGGGCTTATTCGCAAATATTACCTGCTGGCAGAGGACGGCCAAACGGCCGGCGGAGTATACCTCTGGGAGTCGAGGGCAGAAGCGGAGCAGCTCTATACCGAAGACTGGAAAACATTTATTATGCAAAAGTACGGAACTATGCCGACTGTAACCTTTTTCGCCAGTCCGGTGATCGTAGATAATCTGGTCGGTCAGATCATCAAGGATAATCAATAGTACCTCCATGGCGTTATAACCAGTTGGGAGTTGTCACCTGATATTTTCACCTATTAAGTGGCTGTAGATGACTAGACATAGTCTGATGCAGTTTAAACAATATTCACCGCCGAGGCCGGGGTCGGCGGTCGCCCGTTGGATCATCAACTATTATCCAATAATATCACTTCGAACTTTTCCCCCAGGGCGTCTCTGAATTTCACGGCATCCTGATCCCCGCCGACGATGGATGCTGCCGTAATGCATGGGGATGACGATCCCGGGATCGATCGCAATAGCTGCCTCAACGGCTTCATCGGCCGTCATCATGTAGGTCCCCGACACCGGCCGGAGTGTGATATCCGTCTGGAAATCTTTCATTTCGGGAATAAAATCGGTGTCGCCGGCATGGTATACGCGCACGCCTTCGATCTCGACGATAAAGCCCGGCCAGCCGTTGGCTTTGGGGTGAAAATTTTTATTAACGTTGTAGGCCGGGACCACCTCGATTTTTACCCCTTCCACCGTCAATTGCTCCCCCGGGCGCAACCGCTCGCACGTCGCCGGAGAGTTTGGCAGCGGAGCCTTTATCCGTGACGATCACCGTGCCGTCCTGCTGAATTTTCGACACGTCATCCGGGGAGCAGTGATCAAAGTGCTCGTGGGTAATCAGGATATACACAATTGACCGTTTTCGATTCATCCACTTTGAAAAAGCAACTTCTTATGTTTTACTGCCAAAATCTTGCTGAAATTGTTCTGGCAATTCTGGATATGATCATGCCTGAAATGGATAGTGCTGAGGCCTATGAGCCCACTGATTTCGGATTTATTTTCCGAAAGTTGGTTTTAGCCCCCTTCGAGAGGGTTACTTAAGGCACCCCGCTCTGCGGCAAGAGTCTCACTCGTCCTAATAGTAGTCATAATAGTCGTCATCCTGGGGGTCATTGGGATCCGTGGCGCTTGTCAGCACTTCTTCGCCATCCGTCACGCCACCGCCATCCGAGTCAGGGTTGAGCGGGTCGGTCTCAAAGGTGTTCACCTCCTCACCATCGGCCAGGAGGTCGTCGTCCGAGTCATCGTCCCTCACTTCCGTTCGAAGTGCGATCTCCTGAAGGTTGGAGAGCCCGTCGTCATCAAAGTCGCCAACTGCGTCGCTTCCATCGTTTGGGTCGAGTCCATGCAGCAGTTCCAGGCGATCAGGCAAACCATCTTGATCGCCGTCTTCTTCGCCGTCAGGAACACCATCTCCATCGGTGTCGGGATTGTCGGGCTGGGTTCCGAGCAGCAGCTCCAGGGCGTTGCCAAGTCCATCCCCGTCAGGATCTAGATTGAGACGATGGAGGAAAACCTGCGGCTGCCCCGAACTTTCATCCGTCCACGTAATGTAAGTGGACCCGTCGTCCACCGCCACGTGCGCAAGGGTCAAGTCCTCCGTCGTCGTGGCTGTTCGTCCTTGGGTGAGTTGCTGCTCCTCTATTGCAGGAGCGCCGCTGGCGTCAACCACGCGGAAGCGAAGATCCCCTGGCCCACGAGGACTCCAGTCATGGTAATATGTGACATGCACCTTCCCCTGTATATCGCTGGTAGCCGCGGGATGGTTCGATTTGATCCCGTCATTGGGTGTCAATGGTGTCTCAGCCAGCACCCGGATTTGGCTCGCGTCGGCTGCATCACCATTCTGATCATCGCGGGATGGATCGATGCGGAGCATAAAGATCTCCGTCTCTCCACCTGTCAGTTTGAACCGGAGGTCCTGGAAAACCACGGTCACTTCGTCCTCAGGGCCGATGCTGACTGACGGGAGCTTGCTGCGCGACCCGTCATTGCGCGTTAGAGTCGTCGCATCTATCAGCGTGGCCCCGGTTTCGCCATCTAACATCCCATAGACAATCTCGGTATCGAAGGTTGCCACACTACCGCTCCAAACGACATGCACGTCATTCATCGAGTCGACAGCCACCGCCGGGCGCCCACCGCCAAAATACTCATCAAGCGGAAAGACGATCTGATCCGCCACAGCCGTGGACCCATCGCTGTTGAGCTGCACATAGTGTAATACCGCTTCGTCCTCCTCGAACCAGACTACATGCACATGATCCCGGCTGTCCACGGCCAGCCGGGGGTTGAGCTGTGGGTCATGGGCAGGTATAGAGATCTGGTGATCGTCAACAAGGACAATGGCTGCATCGGCAGCGGGCGAGCCATCCTGATCATCCAGCGCCGGATTGATCTCTGTATGGAAAATCTCTTCCTCTCTACCGGAAGGGTCGAAAGCCGACCAGACGACGTGCACATGTCTCTGGCTGTCGGCTGCAATGGCTGGCGTGGTAGGCCGGACAAACGCGCCGGTGCTCAACTGCGTGTCGTCGATGCGTGCCACACCGGCCGGGGAGAGCATCGTATAGAAGATCTCCTCGTTGCCCGTGCGATCATCCACCCAGACCACATGGAGGTTGCCATCGCGGTCTACTGCGGGCATTGCCTGGTCTGAGACACCCGTCCCGTCAGTCAGGGAGAGTGGTCTCTCTCTGATCACAATCTGGCCCACATCGGTTGTGCCTCCGGCCACCGGTACGACTGCTGCTGACCTGCCGCTCACGGGGAAACCAGCCGTCGGCGCAGCAGCCTCCACGCTGATGTTGCCCAGGACAGTTGGAACCCCCGCAATCAGGAAACTGCCATCGGCGTCCGTAGTCGCGGAGAAGTCATTGAGCGCCGTGGCGGAGGCGCCATTCACCGGTTTGCCAAGCGCATCCACGACCGTGCCAATTACTGTTGTCAGCGGATCTGGCGTCACGGAGAGGGTAAGTTCCGCGGCACCCACATTCCCGTTCGTGTCCGTGGCTTCGACCCGGACCTTCACGGAAGACACCCCAACAGGCGCAGGCGTCATGAATTCAAATGGACTGGCTGCCGTAGACCCCACGAGCGTGCTATCCAAGAACACCTCGATAGCGGTCACGAACCCGTTGTCCGAGGCGGTGCCGGCAATGGTCACGGTCTCTCGCTCGATCACGGTCGCCCCCGGACCCGGGCTATTCAACGTGACGGTCGGCGGCGTGGTGTCCGGCGTCAGTGGATCTTCACCGAGCAGCAGCTCTTCTCCGTCGGACAGCCCGTCATCATCGCTGTCCGGATTGTCAGGGTCTGTCCCGAGGGCCTGCTCAAATTTATCTACCAGGCCATCGCCATCCTGGTCAATACCCAGTCGGACGGCTCGAACCCGATAGTTAAAGGAATCAGCAATGAAGAGGTTCCCGGCTCCCTCCACCGCAATCCCGAACGGTTGGCTCAACTGAGCAGCCGTGGCAGGACCTCCGTCTCCCGAAAACCCAAACTGGCCGGTTCCGGCCACGATCGCAACGGCCCCTGTATCGGCATCAACCCGCAGAATCCGCGCTCGCGTTCCGATGAAAAGGTCGCCGTTTTTATCGACCGTGACCGCATCGGGGAAGGAGAGCGAGAAGCCCGGTCCACCAAGCACCGTGGTAATGGTCCTGTTCTCTGCATCGACTCGGCGAATTCGCTGATTGCTCCTGTCGGCAATATAGACGTTACCGTCCGTGTCCACCGCAACGTTTGTCGGGTGATTCAGTCGGGCCTGAGTCGCGGGCCCGCCATCTCCTGAGTAGCCTTGACTCCCTGTCCCCGCGACCGTGGTAATGATCCTGGTTTCGGCATCGACCTGCCGAATCCGGTGACCCGCGAACTCGGCCAGGTAGAGATTGCAGGCGTGGTCCACGGCGACGGCGTTCACGCTGCGCAGTTGCGCGTCGATGGCGAGCCCGCCATCACCGGCGGATCCAAAGGTTCCGTTCCCCGCCACCGTTGTGATCGTTTCCGTCGCGGCATCGATCCGGCGAACCCGCAGATTCCCAAAGTCGACGACGATGAGATTGCCTTCACAGTCCACAGCCACGCCGATGGGCTGATTCAACTGAGCCCCGGTCGCGGGACCCCCATCGCCCGAAAAACCAGGCTCCCCGGTGCCGGCCACAGTGGAAATGATGCCGGTCGCGGCTTGCACCTTGCGAATGCGATGATTGGAAATATCGGCAATGAAAAGGTTGCCGGTTGCATCCATCGCAACGGCCCGAGGAAGGTTGAGCTGGGCATCCGTGGCCAAATCGCCATCGCCGGAGAAGCCGGCCACTCCAGTCCCTGCTACGGTTGTAATATTTCCGACCAATTCCTGATTCAACGCCCGGTTTAAGCCGATGTTCCCGACATTTGTGGTTCCGCCGCGCACCGGCGCAACGCTCGAGGATCTGCCGGTAAATCGCGTGCCGTCCGGAGCAAACAACGTTGCCCGCACTTCGATGTCACCCAGGATCGTCGGAACGTTGGCAACAGTGAATGATCCATTAAAAGTAGTGAGGCCGCCTCGGTCACCGGCAGTGGTCACGACTGCTCCTTCAGCAGGCAACCCATTCGGATCAACGACGATACCAGTCACAGTGGTCAGCGGATCAGGGATCACGCTGACCGTGCGGGTAACCGCGGTCGTTCTGCCCAGATTATCTGTAGCTGCGACTTCAATATTCAGTTCGGTAATCCCCCGGGGAACCACGAACGACGTACTCAAGGAGGATATGGTCTCCAGGGGTAGATTCACGCCATTGACGGTAAGACGTGCCGACGCTACCTGTCCGTTGTCCTGAATATCAGCATTGATGGTGATCACATCCCCTTCAATGGCCACGGCGCCTTCCTCCGGCGAGGAAATGACCACAGTAGGCGGCGGGTCGGGAGTGACGGTGACGACGACTTCCGGGGCAAACGCCACATTGCTCCCGAAATCAACGGCGGCGGCGCCCAGGGTCAGACTGGTAACATCCAACGGAACGTCCAGGGTGAACTCATAAGGGGCTGCAGTTTTCGTGGAGACGACCTCGCCATCGACGACGGCGTTGACACCTGCAACGGCGAAATCATCCTCGGCGTCCACAGTCATGACAAGCATGGTGCCCTCGACAAACGCATCGCCATGAACCGGGGTGGTAACACGTACCGTTGGAGCAATGCCTGCCGTATCCTCGATGAAAAGGTATTGACCGATGTAAAGGCGGGTGTCGCCCGTGGAGCCGTTTTCGGTGATCCTGCGACTGGCTGTCAGGTACACAAACCTGCTATCCACCGCGATGCCGGTGCCATTGTCGTCCCGGTAACTGCTGAAGTCCAGGATGGCTCGCGGGACCGGATTTTCCGGGACACTGATATCAACGACGGGCACCCCATTCACGAAGAACACATCCGCGCCGAAGCCAAACTGGCCTGCCAGGGCAACGTCCATCAGAAGCCCCCCATTCTCCTGAGGGGTCGAGCTGCGCACCACGGGGTTGGCAGGATCGCGGAGATCTACCGCGGTGAAGCTGCTGGAGAAATCCGCCACAAAGCCAAAGGACCCACTCTGGGCCAGGACCACGTCCCGCGCATCACCTGTGTCTACGCCCCCCATGATGGATGGGTTCATGGGATCTGAAATATCAACCACCTGGATGCCTGCGGTCCCATCAGCGACAACGGCGATCGACATGGCCTGCGCCACGTCCACTCCCTTGGCCATGCCCGGGGTATCCGCGGAGCCGATGTGGTCAGGCGCAGTCGGATCGCTGATATCGATCACTTGCAGTCCTGCTGATCCATCAGCCACAAAGGCCAGATTCCCGCTCACCACCACATCCTGGGCAGTCCCAGGCGTATCGACCACTCCGATAATCTCAGGGTCGAGCGGATCCGTGATATCGAGGACTTGGAGTCCCGCTGAGCCATCTGCCACAAAGACTGTGTTGGCGACGACCTTCACATCGTTTGCGTTCCCCGGGGTGCCTTGAGACGCTACAATCCGGGGTGCGCCACGGTCAGAGACATCTACCACCTGAAGGCCTCCTGAGCCTGCGGCCAAATAGGCAAAGTTCCCGCTGACATCCACGTTGTTGGCAAAGCCCGGAATGTCCACATCAGACAGGGCCGTTGGAGCAAAGCTTTGCACAATCGTGTTGGCCGCCGCTGAAAACCCGCTATTGCTGGCCGTAACGGTGCAGGTGCCAGCCAGGCCGGCAGCGATCCGTCCATCCTGTTCAGCGACACAGATGTTCGTATCACTCGAGGTATAGGCAGTCGGCTTGGCCCCGGTTGACGGGGTCAGGTTGATCGTGGTTCCATCTTGCAGATGGCCGGTCACCGTCAACTGCTGGAACGCCTCGCCAATGATGGTGTTGACGGTCAGGACAAAGGCAAATGGCGTCACCTCGAGCGAGGCAAGTGCCTGGGCCAAATTGAAGCTTGCCGGATCGGTGGGATCACTTCCCGTTTGGACCTCGAGCCCATCCGGGATCTTATCATCATCGCTATCAGGATTGTTAATGCCCGTGCCAAGAGCGATCTCCTGTGCATTGGTTAATCCATCCCCGTCCAGATCAGCTACAGCATCCTCGGGGTCGTTCGGATCAAGCCCATTGGCTAACTCTACTCCATTTGTCAATCCATCCCCATCCGAATCCTCCAGAGCGTCTACGGGGTTGTTGGGATCAAGTCCATTGGCCAACTCTACATCATCGGGAATGCCATCTCCATCCGAATCACCAGAGAAGCTGACCTGCAGCTGGAGAAAGCCGAGGGCCCCCTCGTTTATAGCCGAGACCAGCACCGTGCCGCTCGACACCGCCGTGACCAGACCATCGGCACCGACTGTGGCAATCGCTGGATTGGTGGTAGTGTAGTTGGTGCCCGTCCCGGCCGCTGTCAAATCAGCGGTGCTCCCGTCGGAGAAGGTCGCGGTCACGGCCAGCTGAGTAGTCGCCCCCTCAGAGGTGAGCGTGTCCGTCGGGGCGGTGACGGTGAGGGACTCTGGAATTGGATCAACCACACCGATAGGAATCTCCGCATTAAAGCCGTTGACGATAGACGCCTCAAGGGTGAAAAAGTCCGACTGCCCACTCCGAGTGACCCCATTTTCGACGCACGTGGCGCGCGCCCGGACTTGTCCAAAGTTCGCCGGCACATTGTCAATCCGCCAACTCCCATCCGCCCTCACATTGGCCGTGCGGTTGAGGATGCTGATGGTACAGTTCTCGTTGAGCTGGGCGCTGGCCGTGGTCAGAGGAAACCAGAGGACCAAAGCGAGCAACCCGGCGAATGCGCGCCGTGTCAACACTCGCTGCCCTACTGTTTGACTCGACCTGATATGGTTCCGTATCGATCCCATCACCCGTTATCCTACTTATTCCTGTGCCAATTGATTCGTAAGACTCTTAATCCCTGCATCTATGCAAGTGTAAAACGTCAAGGCCCCCCTCCCAACCGTAAAAGTCGAGCGACTCGTCGAGGTCGCCAACCCGGAGTATGGTGTCCTTGTACTTCATCGCGCCCCTCGGCTCTCGATGGCTCCAGCCCGACTCTACCTGGAATCCTTCGCCTGATTCTCGGTGATGTCCCGGAGATCGCCGAGAGGGCTCTGGTTCTGAATGTCACCCCCCCCGTCGAGCATCAGATTCCAGACCAAGTTGTCCGCGACGTGTGAATTCGTGTTCATCAAGTAGTGACCAATCTCGTGGGCGATCGCCCGCCGGAGCTCCCGTAGCCGGTTCGGACCAAGACCCGGACTGTTCCCGGCGATCAGGACTCCCGGATTGCTGTTAGTCAGGAACGCCTGCATGGGCGTAATCGTGTTGCCAGTCGCCGTCCCACCGAGAGTAAGCCCGATCGTGTTGACGAAGTAGATGTCGATCGCGTTCGCCGTCGGCGCCAGCGCCGTCACCCTGCGAGAGTCGATGATGGCGCCCGGGTTCACGAGGTTGAGCGGCTGCCCGGCGTGGATGATCACGGGGCCCTGGACCGTGAAACCGATCCCGGCCTGCGACCAGATCGTGGTCACGTCCACCATCATCTGTTGCACCTGTAAGGGGGTCAGCCCGGGGCCCTGGACCGGGTTCTGAACGATGTGCAGTACGACCGGACGATTTTGATGCTGAAGGACCTTCGCCTTGATCGCTCCGATGTTGTTGAGCTGGATGCGGGGGATCTCGGGCCTACGGCTCGAGCTGTGCCCGACGAAGTAGCGGACCATTGTGTTGTCCTGAAGCTTGGGATTGAGAGACGTATCCGCCATCCGGAACCCGGTCACGGTATCGGGCTTCCGATCGCGGGCTCGCGCCGGGGTTACAAGCCCCGGGTCTTGGACCGAGTCTATAATCTGCCCGTTCACCTCACGCGCCCACAAGATCTCGATCACGTCCGGCGTTATCTTCCTCGAGGTGTCCAGTGCAGGCGGCAGTGCGAAGGGGCCGTCGCTGATCGGTCGATGTGCCTGCGGATTGCTCGGGTCCGGCACGCGCCTGGTCGTGCCGAACAGGTTGCCGAATACGTTTGCCTCAACCGAGTTCACGATTGCGGGATTCAACGGCGCACTGCCCCTCCCGTCGGTCTCCTCCGGAAGCTCGACCTGGATGACAGTCATCAACTCCTCCGAGGCGACCAGGTTCCCGAATTTTGCCCGCACGAGGACGTCCTCGGGGAAGCTCGAGACCTGCCCTCCAGTGATCTCGAAGCCGGCGGAGGCCTGTCCGCTCGCGCCCGTGTTCAGCCTCCGCAGGGCCGGGAGAATGGTGATCGAGCCCTCACCGAGGGTGGTCGAATCGAAGGGATCGGGGGCGTGCTCGAACGAGAGGTCTACGTCGATCTGCGTGTTCGGCGGTCCGGCTACGCGGACGAAGTTGAAGATCCGATGGCCGTTCGCCCCGACCCAGTCGTCGGCCGTCGACGTGTCGGTCTCGCTCTCCGCCCCGATCAGGAGATCCACGTCAAGGACGTTCAGCTTGATCGTGTCCGCCAATGTGCTTTCGCCCTGCGCGAGCTCGAGGGCCAGCACCACCTCGCCAGGATCGACCCCCTCCACCCGATACGTCGCGCCTTCCTCCTTCAGCACTTTGAAGAGGTCGTCAGATCCGACCCCGTCCGGGGCGAGGATGACCGAGCCGGACTCGTCGAAGATGCGCACGCGTCCTGATCCGCTGACCTTCTTCAGGCGCACCGTTCCCGACTCGAGCGCGCCGGGCTCGAGCTTCCGCAGTCGCAGGGTCGCCATGTCGTCGGCATCGTCGGGGCCGTCGATCCGCTCGTCGGTGTTGTCGACGACGGAGTTGCGGTCGCTGTCGTCGTCGTTGACCATGAGGAGCAGGCCGGTTGTACCCTCGGCGAGGTCGGGGACCTCGGTCTCCGCCGAATTAGCCGCTTTCGCCTGCCGGATGTCGAAGTCGATCCTGGTGACGATCACCCTGATCTCATCGAATACGGAGCTCGGTCCGCGAACGTACTGAAACGCCAGAACCGCCTCCCCGGGGCTCACCCCCTCGATGCGGACGGCGCCATCGCCCGCCGTGAGGGTAGCGAGGAAATTGTGTGACACGAGCTTCGTGATGTCGGTCGTGTCCACGAGGAGGGAGTCGTCCGCTGCATCGAACATGCGAACATTCCCGGTCCCGCTGCGCCTCCACACGAAGAGGGCGCCATCGGTGAGGGTCGCTGGCTCGACGCGGCTCAGCGCGAAGGTCGCCAAGTCCTCGCGGTCGCTCAACCTCTGCTGCGGAGTTCCGGTGACAGACGCGTCGGCGTTATCCGAGACGCCGTTCTTGTCGTCGTCATCGTCGTTCAGCCCGAGCAGCAGGCCTTCCGTCCTCTCCGACTCATTCGGAACCTCCGTCTCGCGTGGGTCAGCCGCTTTCGCATGCCGGATAGCAGCGTCCAGCTTGACGACCGTGAGCCTGACGCGGTCCTCGAGGATGAAACTGTCGCGCTCATACGCGAGCGAGAGGAGCGCGTCTCCCGGTTCGACCCCCTCGACCCGATACGTCGCGCCTTCCGCCTTCAGCGCCTCGAAGAGATCGTCCGACATGGCCCCGTCCGGGGCGAGGATGACCGAGCCGGACTCGTCGAAGACGCGTACGCGTCCTGATCCGCTGACCTTCTTCAGGTGCACCGTTCCCGACTCGAGCGCGCCGGCATCGAGCCTCCGCAACTCCAGGGTCGCCATGTCGTCGGCATCGTCGGGGCCGTCGATCCGCTCGTCGGTGTTGTCGACGACGGAGTTGCGATCGCTGTCGTCGTCGTTGACGATGAGCAGAAGGCCGTCCCGGTCTTCGTCCTTCTGCGCGAGCTCCCCGCCGGGTGGCGTCGACGACACTCTGGCGTGCCTGATGTCGAGATCCACGTTCACGAAGGTGAGCTTCACGCGGTCCGCCCGCTTGATCTCGTTGCCGCCCGGCAGAGCAAGCTTCAGGACCACCTCCTCCTCGCCTTCGGCCGGGCTCGCCCCGACGGCTTCCACGAATACAGGCGTCTCCGTAGCGCCTTCGAACTCGGTGTCATCGCTCAGCACCGGTTGGGTCTTCTCGCGGTCCTGCCAGACTCGGATCCGCGGACTTGAGAAGACGAGTCGGTACTTCGCTCCCGCAGCCGAATCCTCAAGCGTTCGCAGACGCAGCTCGACCAGGTCGTCGTCCCCGCCCGGCACGCCGTCCAGATCCGCCCGGTCAGCCCTCCCGTCGGTGTCGTCGTCGTCGATGTTCACCCGCACGAACCCGCCCGGCGACTCTTCCGCCTGGCCCGCAATCTCGCTTCCGTCCGGCTTGAGGATGTCGAGGTCGGCCTTCACGACGGCGACGTGCAGGCTGTCCTTTGCGACGTCACGCCCGTCGAGGTCCTCGTAGAACAGGGTGATGCGTACGTCATTGAACGTTCGGTTGCCCTCGAGGAGCAGGCTCATGTCTCCGGCCGCGAGCCCACCCAGCGGACCGTCAGGCGCCTCCAGATCGACGCTCACCCCGGGCGACTCCCTCAGCCCTGAGGTCTCCGGACCGATGAGCTGCACGTCCGGCGAGAAGATCAGGCGCATCGTGCCCTTCAGGACTCCGGGCGACTTCAGCGTGACTACGGCGACGTCGTCATCGTTCGCCCCGACCGTGTCATCCGCGTTGTCGGCGTCCGAGCCTCCGTCGTCCTCGTCGTCGTTGACGAGCAGAACGAGATTGGACGGATCGTCCTCGTCAACCTCCGAGATCTCAGCTTCGGCGCGGGGCTGCCGTTCGAGCCCGGGCTGGTGGCCGACGATGTCGATCAGTGCCACGTGCACCACGATCTTGTGCTCCGCCTCCTCCGTATCCAATTTCCCGTCCGCGTCCCGATCGAAGCCCGCCTCCGCCACGAACTCTCCCGTCCGATCGGGCAGCGCCGCCTTCGGCTCCTCCGCATTCGCAAAGCTCCCCGATGCCACTCGCTCCCCGTTAGCTCCCCTCACCGCCCACAGTACGTGCCGCCGCGCTCCCGCCTCGGCTGGCAGCACCGTCGCCCCGAGCGTGAGCTCCAGCTCCCCCTCTCGCGGCTGCGCGAGGAAAAGGTCGTCGCGCGTCGCGCCGTCGAGCGTGAACGCAGACAGCGGCAGGCCGTCCACCATCGACGAGACCTCGAGTCGATCCAAGTTCACCACCCGCACCTTGATCTCGCGCTCTTTCTCCCCCGCTTGGACCGTCCCGTCTCGGTTCTCGTCGAAACCCAGCAGGACCTGGAACTCGCGATTCCCACCCGTCGGAGTGAGGGTGACCTCGTCGGAACTGGCCGGCGTCGTGAAGAGGCCGGAAGGCGGTTCCACTCGGTTTCCTTGGACATTCCAGGTGAGGGGTCTCGTGCTGTCTATATCCTCTTCCTTGAAGGCGGCCCTGACGACCACGAAAGCGTTCAGGGCGTCGGTTTGCGGAACGTAGAGGACGGGATCGGGCAAGGGGATGACGTTCGACGGATCGATTCTGCGCAAATTGACGTTGTTTTTGTCAAAGACGATCAACGACTTGTCACCAAGGACTTCCACGTCGACACTGTCCGTTGCCAGCGCCCCCGACCGGCACACGAACTGCACCGTAATGGTCGCCGTCCCCTGTTCCTTGGCAAAGATAAGGCCGTCGCTCCGCCCACCAGAACCGGCTTGCGTAAAGCCCTCGAGAACAACGATTTGGGGATCGCTCGTCGTCCAGGTGAAAATTCCAGGGAGCGGTCCGCCTTCGGCCTGAAGCGTCGTTCGGTCATCTTTGAACAGAAAAATGGGGGTGCCTGCCTCGAGCAAAACACACTCGGAAGAGCAGCGCGAGTCGATCACTACGTTGGCGTTCTCCGCTCCACCTGTGGTCTGCGGATTCCCCCCGCAGTGCCAGCCGCCCTTGATGATACCCACACCAGGATCGGAACGGATGATGGTGCCGTCCTCGCTCACTGTGCCCGTGCCAATGGCGACAAACTGTCCCAAATCGTGGTCAAAGGAATACATCTCGGTCACTTCCCCGGGAGCCAGGCCGTCCACGTTGGGCAGGGTGATGGACGCAGGCGGATCAAAGTGCACGCCTGCCGGCTGAATCGTCACAATGAACCGCGGCTGCTGCCCGAAGTTGGGCGTCATCGGGACCTTGTCCGCATGGACCACCGTCACAGAGACAAGCCCACTTGTACTGCCATCCGGGAAGGTGGCGGAGCCCGGCTCGATGGTGAGTGAGAAGCCCGGAACGTGCGGCAGGGTCAACGTGCCTCCGGTGGCCTCATTCACGAACAAACCGTTGGGCAGATCCAGGGGAAGCAGATAGATGGGCATGCCGATGGTGTTTTTCTGACCGGCAACGGTCACAAGGTCGTATTCCAACCTCGGCCAGGTCCCAGGGCGCTCGGCTGTATTTCCATCGGCAATGAGTACGACGTGCCCCACCGGTGCCGGCTGGAGCACAAACTGTCCCTGCTCATCGATCTGGGTGGTCAGCCCCGTGTCTTTGATTCGCATAGTGACGCCCGGGATGGGCCGATCGGTGTTATCCAAGACGACGCCGGTTATCGTCGTGGCAGCAGGATCACCGGCAACCTTACCGGACGCGACAAAGATAGCCGGGAACCCCGGGTTGTTGGGAAAGGTCGCCTGCACCACATTGTTGTCGGTGCCTTCCTCAGGCCCGAGGGTCAAAACAGCCAGCGCGCGACCATCACTATCGGTCTTAACCGTGATAGTCGACTGGCCATCGAAGGTCCCTTCACCTTCCGTGACAGCAAAAACGATCGGAACATCGGCCAACCGGTTGTGCCCGGCATCTGTGATGACTGATACCAAGGGACGGGCCAGTGGCTGGCCTGCAACCCCTGTCTGATTATTGCCGGCATCCACATTGATCTTGTCCGGCGCGGCAGGGAGGGCCGTGGCCGTAAAGATGGCTTTTCCGACAAAGCCAACAGCCTTGGCCTCCACCTTGTTGTTCCCCGCTCCGGACCGCTTACCCAACGTCCAGCGTACTATTGCTCGGCCCTGGGCATCGGTTGTGACGGCGAGGGCCCTCACATTGTCAGGGCTGTTGCTGAGGGAGCCATTGTTCTCCGTCACCTTAAAAATGACAGTCTCCCCCGGCACAGGGTCCCCGTTCCCATCAGTGAGGGTGACCGCTAGTGGCTCAGGAAGTTGTGCACCGATAGGGCCGGTCTGGTTGTTCCCGGAAATCGACAGAATCCGGGGCTGGTCGATAATCTCTTCAAACTTTACCGTGATAATGGTTTTGGCGATATTCCCGGCCTTGTCAGTCCCGATGGCCGTGATCGTATTGGGACCAGGGCTGAGGGGCACATCTGGGGCCAGGAAACTGCGATTGGCCACCTCGGCCGCAATTCCATTCACCTTGACCTGGGCCTGGCCGCCATTGACCGTGCCCACCACGATGTCGTTGATCATCCCGGCCACGGTGATCAAGGAATCGTTGGTGATAAACCCCTCCGGGGGCGAATCTATGGTCACTCTGGGCGGTTGGGTATCCAGGGTCACCTGGAAGCTGGCCGTGCCCACGTTACCGGCGGCATCTTCGGCCACTGCGGTAATCGTATTGTTCCCCTCGTGCAGGGATATTGTGGCCGTCCATGTCCGGCTTTCCAGCGTGGCGGGTACGCCATTCACCGTCACGGTGGCATCTTCAGACACTTTTCCTGCAACAGAAATGGAAGAGCTATTGAAAAAACTGAGAGGTTCAGGAGCGGTGATGGTCACCACGGGCGCGGTCTTATCTTGTTGTTCTCCTACTGGAAACCCACTCTGCCCAAAGCTGCCCGTCACATAGTTCAGATCATCGAAATCCACATCCCCATCGCCATCCGTATCCGCCACCTGGCACTGGGGCAATGATGCCGGGTCCTGCCCATAACAACTGCCCACCATGGAGACATCGAGGATGTTGACTGTCCCGTCATTGTTGAGATCCGGGTCTGTGGCACGCGCCCAGGCTGCGGCCGGCATCAGAAGCAATCCTAGAATGCCGATCACCATGATCATCCAGACTTTATTGATCGCCCTGTTCATGAATCGTCGACCCAACGGGGTCCCTTTTCCTCGCCCGCTCTACCGGGTTAATAACGAGGCTTCCGTCCTTATCGACGAGGTGCGAAGCCCTCAAGGGATGAATCGTCGTCGCTTGCGCCATCCGGCCAGTACTATGATTCCCGAACCCAGCAGAAACAGGGTAGAGGGTTCCGGGACCACATTGACACTGCCATCATTCACCCCAGCTAGATCAATGGGTGCCCCAAACGGCGCCGATAAAATGACCTCACTCAATTCCAACGCACTGGTCCCGAGGCCAATGGTATCAAAAGTGATCGTTGCCAGCCTCCCATCACCGGAAAAGCCTGTAGGTACAAGGGAAGTTTCGGCATATCCAATATCCGGGCCAGTTATGTCCGATTCCACAAGGAACGCAGTTCCGGAGGGGAAAAACGGCCCAAGGAATCCCCCGCTCACAACATCGGTTGGGCTCAAAATGGTGGTGTCGAGGTGAAGCTCAAATTCAAAGGCATTGAGGGGCAAGAGTGGGTCTATGCCTGAAACGACCACATCGATCGTGAGTGGGTTTCCCAAACCGGTCTCGACGGCCGACTGGACGCCGGTCGTAAAGGGATCCGTGTCGACAGAGACAATGGGTAGAGCCGTCACCGATGCCGCGTTAAAAAGGATTGCCATGCCGAGGATGGTCCCCATTATGAGCCCAAAATTTCTGTGCTTTTTTTCCATCTTTCATCCTTTTACTCAAGATTCGCAACCCTGCGATGGACCGAACACCCTCTGGACCGGGTTTTCAGCCCCGATACAGCTGTGCACGAGAATTTCGAGTCTCCTGGATTCCCGCTCCCCGATCAGGTCGAGCATTCTTCCCTTCAATATTAGGTACCTTCTTGCCTGAATCTTGCCGAAGTCATTCAACCCGAATTTCGCAAGACACTGAATTCATTATGTTACAGTCGTCGAAACTTCAAGCGTCCAGTTTTATTGCAAATAAGGGATATACGAACATCTACAACTGCTCAACGACTCGACTATTCGACCACTTAAAGATCTCTGTGATCCTACTTTTTTTTGTCCATCTGTCTTATATAAAAAGTATCGGAAGAATGCGGTAGGTAATGCCAGGCTAGGCCCGCCTCTCATTCAGAAATGAAACTCGCTTCAGGTCAGGTGCAGAAGGAATTGAGGAACAGCGAATTTTATGTACTACATTGTGATACTATAAGTCAAGTTTTTTTTCAGATTGGGCCAGGATTGGAAAAGTCCGGCAACAGGCCCACCGTTGAGCTATGCCTAACCCGGATAAACCGGAATGATTAGCCACAAAGGCACCAAGACACTAAGAAAAAATGCTTATTTATATTAATCTTAGTGCCTTGGTGTCTTGGTGGCGAAAATATTTTGTTTGATAAATCCTTCGCAAACATGATGTGATTTCAATAAATAGACACTAAATTGGCTAAAAAGCTCGATTCTTCCTCAAAAAATCAATGTTGACAGGAAAGATCGCAACCGTTATCAGGTTGGGTAATGGTTCAATTAAATTGACGCCTCAATAGTCGGGCCAAAGCTGATGCCGATACACAATTGACCATTTTCGATTATTCCGCTTCGAAAAAGCAACTTCTTATCTTTTCAGAGGATACAATCGATCATATTGAATTTCTTTCGGGTAAAAAGAAGGGTTATAGCGCGAATCAGAAAGGAGGATGTTTTATGAAATTAAAGGACAAGACCGCCCTGGTAACCGGCGGTGGACGTGGGATTGGAGCGGCAATCGCCGTTGCCTTCGCTCAGCAGGGAGCTGATGTGATCGTGGCGGCCAGATCTGTTGAGCAGTTGGAGGAGACGGTGAAAGAGATCGAAGCCGCCGGGCGCAAAGGCCTTGCGATCCCCGCTGACCTGTATCGGCGGGAGGGCATCGCTACTTTCGTGGAATCGATTTCGGCCAAAATTCCCGGCATCGATATTCTTGTAAACAATGCGGGGATCGGCAGCGGCACGAATGCAAAATCGGTGGTCGATTTCGATGATGATTTCTGGGATATATCGATTGCCCTGAATTTAACCGCGCCTTATCTGCTGACAAAGGCCTTTTTGCCGGCAATGATCAAAGCCGGCTGGGGGCGGATTATCAACATCGCTTCCATCCTCGGCAAAATCGGATTTCCAACCGGCGCGGCCTATAGCGCGTCGAAGCACGGGCTCATCGGGCTGACCCGCACCGCGGCCTTGGAAACCGCCACCACGGGTGTTACCGTCAATGCTATTTGTCCGGGTCCCATCCGGACCGCGATGCTGGCCAGCCGGTTGCAGGCCACCGCCGATTTGAGCGGCCAATCGTTGGCTGATATCGAAAAGAGCATGAATCCCATGCAGCGGCTGCTGGAACCGGATGAGGTGGCTGAGTTGGCGGTTTATCTGGCCTCCGACAGCGCCAGGAGCGTTACCGGCCAGGCCTACAACATCTCCGGCGGCGCCATAATGCACTAGCAAGGTAATGTCAAAGTATTTGTGCATATCACTGTCATTCAAAATAACCTCTCGCAAAGCCGCCCAGGCGCCAGGACCTCGCAATTTTTATCTGCGTTCTTGACGCCTTGGCGTGAGAATCCAATGAGATCTTCTTAATACGGTGATTTCAGATACATTCTCAACAAAATGAATTAGCCCTGAATGCATTAAGGCCCTTAGCAGGATTTTTCTGACAACATGTTCTAAGTTACTGAAGGTTTTCCGCCGGCGGATCAGTGTTTCTGCCGGAGGCAGATCAGGATTTAGCAACTCGGTTCCCTGACACCCGAAACCTGACACCTGACACCTAAATTCTTTGAATTGCGCT
>Ga0056113_1000209_pt1 | contig 20009 bp, 25 predicted proteins | sample WorMetilvaeELBA2_FD_55030 | JGI IMG/M metagenome (GOLD analysis project Ga0056113, IMG submission 55030) | Marine gutless worms symbiont microbial communities from Max Planck institute for Marine Microbiology, Germany - Olavius ilvae ELBA.2 ... | reverse complement strand
TGTGTTTTTGAGACCATTATACCGTAGACCTGTGACAGATAAGGTCACAGCTGAATCAATTATTTTTATCACTTGGGCTTTCTATATAACCATATAAACTATTTTTGCTTATAGACAAAAATTATTGACTGTATTTAGATTTGAGGTCATACTCTACCCATGACCGAGCAAGATACCTGACAAAATATGTACTCGAAGATCTTGCCGATAAAATGGTATTTGTCGGAGGGCCGCGACAGGTGGGTAAAACGACCCTCGCCCAAAACCTGGTTGCCAGTCATTTCAAGCATTTTGGATATTACAACTGGGATAATCGGCAGGATCGGCGCGACATTATGAGGTCAAACTGGCCCGGAAATGCAGATTTGATCATCCTGGATGAAATTCACAAATATAAAAAGTGGAAATCCCTGGTAAAGGGAGAATACGACAAACTGAAAGACAGATACAGATTTCTGATTACCGGCAGTGCAAGGTTGGATTTATATCGCAAAGGCGGAGACTCGATGCTGGGCCGGTACCATTATTTTCGACTGCACCCATTTAGTGTGGCAGAGCTTACCGGGGACGAGTCTTTACCGGATATATTTGATGAGATACCCATCCACTCGCAGAACATTCAGAAACTGTTGTTGTCCCTGGACAAGTTTGGGGGATTTCCCGAACCGTTTTTGAAGCAAAACACGCGAACGCTTCGAAGATGGCACAACGAAAAAGTCGATCGATTATTCAGAGAAGATATACGCGATATTGAACCGGTTAGAGATATCGTCCACATGCAGTTGCTGGGCGATATTCTGCCTGAAAGAGCAGGATCTTTATTATCTTTGAATTCTTTACGCGAGAATCTCGAAGTCAGCCATCGCGCTGTATCAAACTGGATGGATATTTTAGAGTCATTTTACTACTGCTTTCGAATTTACCCCTTTGCAACTAAAAAATATCGATCACTTAAAAAAGAGGCCAAACTTTATCTCTGGGATTGGTCGGAAATCGATCAGGAATCGACAAGATTTGAAAACTGCATTGCTTCTCACCTTTTAAAATTTGTTCATTTTCTTCAGGATTGGGAAGGATACAGAGCTCAATTGTACTATCTTCGCAGCATTGAAAAAAAAGAAGTAGATTTTTTGGTGACCATCGATGAAAAACCATGGTTTGCTGTTGAAGCCAAGATCAAAGACGTCAACGCCTCACCGCATCTGTTTTATTTCAGGGATAAACTAAACATACCATATTCCTATCAGGTCATTAAACAAGACGGCATCGACAGTTTCGTTAATGGTGTGAGAGTTGTTTCAGCCAACAATTTTCTGACTGGATTGGTTTAGAAGCGGATCCGAATCTCTCGTGCACTGATAAATAGCATAGTTTACGGCGATGTAACGTTCGGGGACATATCGGTACACCAGCAGTGATAGGACATTCCCGATGCACCCGGCAACATAGGCCGGTCGGTTTTCAATGTTCGGCGTATACATCTTGATAATCGTGATAACTAGCAAATTCGCTTTCATCAGTTAGTAAATGGGGTCAATGAACGCCTTGCGTATCGATTTACTGTCCCGATGTATGGCCAATCGTATTTTCCGTATCGTCTCCACTGTAAGCATCTCCTGGCTGGCCCCCTTTGCTGGTTGTGACCAGCAATCTTGGGAACCTGCTGTGGACTATATCAGATAATGCGCTCCTTTTAGCTTATCAAGATATTGAGGACGAATGGTTGCTTTCCCGATTTCAGACCGGACTTGGCAACACCCAAAAACGATACCCAACGAGTTCACCATTAGCTGCCATCCGGATCCGTCCCATCTTCCACACTTTCATTCTCAACGTCTGATTGAACTTCCAGAGGTGTTCTTGTGTATGTCGAAACAAAGCCACGTCGCCATCCTTCCTGGGGCACTTTTGGATATTGTTTAATATGGTATAGAGTGAGCAGCAACAAAAACAGGTAAAGCAGACCGAGAAATATAAACAGTCCTTTGGGACCGATTTGTCCCATTATCAAGCTCGCAAAAAAAGGGCCGAGGCTTGAGCCAAAGCTAAAGACCAATAACAGGCTACTTGCGGTCGAAAGGACCTCGTCTGTCGAGATATTATCGTTGGCGTGGGCGACACATAGGGCATAGAGGGGTTGACCAAAACCACCCAAAAGAAAGGCCAGCGGAAGCAGAGCGCCATAGGCGGAGATAGTCCAGCCGACAAAACACAAACAGACCATGCCGTTTGCCAATGCCACCAAAGCGATGACAAACCGCCGATCAACCCGATCAGAGAATCGACCGATAGGCCAATGGAATACCAATGTCCCTGTCATAATAGCGGTCATAAAGACTGAAATCCCCGCCGTATTGAAACCCGTCTTTTGGGCATATGTTGGCCCCATTCCTAGATACGCGCTCATCGTCATTCCCGTGATCATAGTGCCGATCACCCCCAGTGGCGTTAGTTTCAATAGCCGGGGTAGATTAAAGTGTGACGAACCGACAATGGTTGGTGCCACGGAATGTGTTAGCGAGACCGGAACAAGTGATAGCGAAATGATAATGGACACAATGCAGAAGAGAATAAAACGACTCGGATCTGCAATATTGAGTAATAGCTGCCCCAGTCCAATGGCAGCGACTACAACCAAACCATAAATTGACAGGATTTGCCCACGATTTTCTGTCACAGCATGGCCATTCAACCAACTTTCGATAACGAGCGCCAACCCGGCTATACAGAAACCATTGACAGCGCGGAAAAATGCCCAGCTAATTGGTTCAATGATGAGTAAATGGGATAACGTCGCCGCAGATGCGATCGAAGCCATCGCTGCAAAGGTTCGGATGTGTCCTACGCGTTCTACATAATTCGGTACAATTACTGCCCCGAACATATAGCCAACGAAATAGGACGACATAATTATGCCGATGGTTTCTTCGTTAAAGTTTTCCAGACCAGCTCTGATGGCAACAAGCGTACCTTGAAGGCCATTGCCCAAAGCAGCCAAAAACAAGCTTATAAGCAAGGCCGAAATAGGAGCTATTGCCAGCGGTTTTCTATTTTGTAATTGAGTCAAAGGCGCTGCTTCAGTCTTTTTGTCATTTTAAATATAGAGTCGTAACGTTCCGGACGGATTTCATTAAATCCCCCCAAATTGCAGGTAGCTTGGCGATATCACAAATCCGTCAACACTGCAGGTACGTTTAGGATATCTGAACTGTGGAATATTGCCAACAGTCCTTGGTTAGGACGGTTTGAAATCCGTACCAGAATGAGTTCGATATTATTCAGTTCGACCTGAGCATTGAATAAAGGGTGGTCTAACATATAGTGGTCGGTCATGATGAAGGTGGGATGGCGATACCATACCAGAAAATTGGATATCATATGCTGTCAGGACATTACGATATTCAAGATACCAACGTTGATTAGGTTTTCTGGAGACAGAATTCCACTGAATCCCGCGTCCCTGATAAGACTAAAAATAAAAACCCCCGAAAACCATTGCTTTCGGGAGTAAAGGAGAGATTGGACCGCTACTTTCCAGTCGTTTGAAGGGGCCTTCTGGGGACTGTATTTTGGAGGTTGAAAATCTCTAACTTCTTGTTATTTTTACAGTTATTATTGTGGTGGAGGCGGCGGGAGTCGAATTGACCGCATCTACTAAAACGTAAATGGTCGATATTAGTGGCTTTACCCTTGATTTCAGTCAGTTATTCAATATGTTACTGTAGTTCAATAGTTGCAATAGAAGCGTTTTATTTCAACAATAATCAATAAATTCCACCAGGATTCTACCAGACCTCAGGTGAAGATTACACACATACGGACGTTGATTATTAACCTAAACGTTTCATCATAGAACCTACAATTATTAATGTTCTCCAATTTTGACGTAATCTTGAACTTCTGGAACCATCTGAACCTATTAATTGCCATTCCAAGTCTTCGATTATCTGCCGAATTGTCATATATCCTCAAATTGGTGGTTTGTAACATATTCATAGAATTGTAATAATTTTTCACCATGCTAAGGTAATTAAATAAACATTTCAATTTGTAGCTGTTTCAATTTCCATTTTCCCTGCACTATCGAAAAAGAGTTCAAGATCAATAACAATAAAGTTTCGGATACAGCTTGTATCCTTAATTCATGTTGGATTTGCGTATTATGCAAGTATCTTTGAGTTTTTATTAGATCGGTTATGCCATTAACCGCAACAGGGCCCGACAGGGGCCAAGGATCACAAGAATGGCGGAACTGCTCCCTACAGTATGTTACATTATCAGATTCAAACCCACCCCAAAGTTATCCTTGGGGTACCACAGGATCGAGCCCGGTTTGTTCTGGGCGCGCTATGTGTTCTGGCCCTTCAAACTAGCAGAAGGCTCGCAAAGGCAAGCTGCGCCTGCGCGCGGACGAGGTCGGGAGGCTCTCCCGCCGCCATCTGAACCAGCACAGTCGTTAGCTGTGTATCGAGGTAGTAGGCAGCCAAGTTTGGTGAAACCGTTGTGTTGACCTCATTGCGAGCCCGAGCTCTTTGATACCAGGCCTTATAGGCTCCGCGCATCTCATCCCTGAGTGTCTCCACGCGGGCCGTGGTAGCCGGTCCAAGCCGAGAAGGGGAGGAGCGCATTTTGACGAAGAGGCACCCGGCAGGCGTGCCATGGTCCTGTGTTATCCAGGAGACCAATTCTTTGAGTACTTCAGCGAAGGGCCGGTCGGCTGAAAGCATTGAGAAGATCTCTCCTACTACCACCTCCCGATAATGGTTTAGCACCGCTTCCATCAGGCCGTCCTCTCCGCCAAACTCGCGGTAGAGACCGGGCTTTGAGATTTCGGTTCGGCGGCAGATCTCGTTCACCGATAGGGTGTTCAGGCCGTCTCGCCAGTAGCTCTCCATGGCGAGCTCTACCGTGCGCTGACGGTCAAGCTTCTTCGGCCTGCCGCGAGTCTTTCTTTGGGGGGGCTGAGTCATTTTTTTGAACCAGTCGGTATTTTATTCTTGACAATCAATTATCTATTCCAATAATTACGTACTACATGGTACGAATTGTGTCAACCCCTGAACAGTCCGTTCCTCATGATAAGCTTAAATCTCACTAACTATAACTAGGAGAATCAAACATGAAAAACGTCATCATCACAGGAAGCAGCAGCGGTTTTGGGCTATTGGCAGCAAAATCATTTGCTATGAGCGGATATAAAGTCTGGGCAACCATGCGTAACACAAACTCAAAGAACGCTCAACACAAGGAGGAGCTGGAAAGCTTCTCAGAAAACATCAAGGTCTCAGAAATGGATGTGGGCAATGATGACTCGGTAACATCGTGCATTGAAGCGATTCTGGCAGAGGATGGAAAAATTGATGTCCTTATCAATAACGCAGGGATTATGTATGTGGGTATCACGGAATCATACAGTATTGATCAGGCTCATCAGCAGATGAACATCAACTTCTACGGAATTATCCGCACCTCACAGGCTGTTCTGCCTGCTATGCGCAAAGCCGGTAAGGGTCTGATTATTAACTGTACCCCACAGCGGGGCGTGTCTCTTGGCCGTTTATGGGTACATACAATGCCAGCAAATTCGCTGCGGAGGGGTACTCCCAAGCGTTGAAATATGAGTTGGCACCAAGTGGTGTAGATGTAATTTTAGTTGAACCAGGTCCGTTTGGTACCAACCTGATTGGATCTATTGCACAAGAAGACAGGAAAGAAGTATTAGCCGATTACGCTGAATTGAAAACGGCTCAAAACCAGATGCTCGAAAACTTCGGTGTCTTTTTGCAATCGGATGATGCACCTAGCCCGCAAATGGTCGTTGATGAGTATTTGAAGTTGGCGGAAACCGAACAAGGCAAACGCCCTACTCGTACTCAGGTCGGCATTGCTCATGGTGTCGATAAAATCAACGAACTTACACAACCAATACAGGACAATATTATCAATGAGCTAGGGCTCGATTCTGTTCTGAAATAAGCCAGTTAAAAAAAAGGAGATAGCAATGAGCAAAAAAGAAGCAGCAGTGGCTTTTGTAAAAGCCGTAGTATTGCAAGATGTGGACAAGGTCAGAGAATTGGCCAATTCAGACTACATCCAGCACAATCCTTTCATTCCTACTGGCTTAGAGCCTTTTATTGGGCTATTCCCAGTGTTGAAAGAACATGGCACTTCAGCTAAGCAAGTTAGGGTAATAGAAGATGGAAACTATGTGGTACTTCATCAATTATGGAAAGGAGCAAAACCTTTTGGTGACGATGAAATGGTATCTTTTGATGTTTTGCGTTTTGATGGAAACGGAAAAATCGCTGAACATTGGGATGCTATGATGCCCAACACACCTCCTAATCCGTCGGGTAGAACTTTGCTAGATGGCGAAACTGAAATCAAAGAATTGAACAAAACCGAAGCCAATAAAGCGCAATTGACAGAATTGTTTGATGTTCTCATCAACGGAAGTCAAGAGGAAGCAGGAGCAGCTGTTATGGCGAACTTCCAACCCGAATACATACAACACAATCCCATGGCGGCTGATGGTTTAGAAGGCTTTATGGCAGCAATGCCAACGGAACAATGGGTATTTACCAAGCAACATAAAGTGATAGGCGAAGGTAACTTTGTACTTTCCATCTCCGAAGGCACTCACAAAGGGATTCCTTCCGTGTTTTATGATTTGGTTCGTTTTGAAGATGGGAAAATCATAGAGCATTGGGATGTGATTCAAAACATACCGAATGCGAATCTGGCTAATGATAATACTATGTTTCAATTTTAATCGTATATTTTGAAAGGAAATAGCAATGAGCAAACTGTTTGAAACTACAGGTCACGGGGTCGCCCATTAAAGGGCGTGTCAACCGAAAAAACACCTCACCGTCAGGAAAATGCGGAAACTTTTCCTTTGTCACCTGTGCGTTACGATCACTAAAAGCTCTGTTCTCATTTTGAACCGCATCCGCGATTTCAAACAATGGATCGCGAGGTCTTTGCCCCGCATCAGTCACCCATATGGTTCAAGGCAAATACACCAAAGCACGCGGTGATGCCCCTGGCCCCTGTGGACCCCAGAAATACGTCGGTGCCATACCGGTTCCAATTGGTTTATTGCAGATCCTGTGGTTTGAACCAACCCCTTGATGGCTGCCGGTATAGGCGGAACAAAATTTGGAACAGAAAGTGGGTGCACGCAGGTTCCAATCAGACCAGATGGCTTTACACCAACCCCACGATCGGTTCCCTGCCGCACCCGAACTTATCACCGAAACAGCCGTGTTTCGTCAAAAGGCACCTGGTCTCGCATGATGTAATAGGTGGCTTTGGTCAGCTTGTTGGCCAGGGCTTTGGTCGCCAAAGCCCGGTTGCTCTTTGACATCTTTCTCTGAAAGAATCGTTGCGCTAATCTATTATGGCGCGCGGCATGATGGGCGGCTTCAATATACGCCCATGCCAGATAGCGATTTCCGTTTTTCTTATTGTTTTCGCCTTTTTTCTTGCCGTTTGACATCCTTTAGCTCTCAACACAGCGGCAATAGGAAGAATAGTTGCCGGCCTTTTTGAAGCGGCCGACATCGCCGACCTCGAGCATGATCGTTAATCCTAAGATCTGACCGATACCAGGAGTGGTCAGCAGTAATTGGTATTCTTTTCTCAGAGAGATCTCTGATCGAACCTTCGACTCGATCTCTTGGATGATATGACTCAGGTGGCGAATGGTGGCCATTTGGCTTTTGGCAAGAAGGGCCAGGTATGGATCATCGAATAACCGCTCGATGAATGGATCCATGAATCCCTTGATGGTACTGCCCGAAAAGTTTTGTCCTCTGTGTCTGGCGATCATACTCTGCAGGCTGAGGATTTGAGTCGTGCGTTGCCGTACGAACATCAGCCGTCTTCTGAGCAGATCCCGAATTGGCCGTTCTTGCTTCGGGTAAATATATCCTTGTGTAAGCAGTTTTAAACGCAGTATGTGCGCTAACCAGAAAGAGTCCCATTTGTCGTCGGTATACTTCAATCCTTTGTATACCTGGATGGCAGTAGGATTGGCCAAATGCACCGTGAAGCCGGCTTCCTGGAGCCCATCGACAAGCCAGTACCAGTTGAAAGTGGACTCGACCACAACGCCTTTAAGCGTTTTTTTAAACGGAGTAAGGGCTCGAACAACGTGCTTGATATTGTTGTCATGCCTTCGGCCGTAGAGCCGTCTGTCCTTGGAATTGATGACTCCGATATAGTTATTGCTTGAGTGCAGATCGATACCGGCGTATGTTGCCATAAGACACCTCCTAAATCCATTTGCGTTGTTGTGGAAACCACGCTGGTATCATAGCAAGCCTTGGCTGCTATGGTTAGGGAGGTGTCTATTTTTTAGCGATACTCGTTGGCAGCCCTTTAATGTATATCAGACCGCGCTAAGTGATCGATATTGCAATGTTTAGATCGAAATGGCACCTCCGAACCGGTCTTAATCGGCCTATTTTTATACTAAAAATGGCTCATTAAGAGAATTCTTCTACCATGACTCGCGCAAAAAGACTCTCCCCGCGATGCCTTTTAATTCTGTTTTTAGAAAACTCAAATTGTATTTGAAATAAGTCTATTGGACGGCTAATTCTCAGCTTATGAGCGCAAAAGCCGTATAATGTCAAATTGATATGGTTAAACTGATGTTATTGTATTGGATGTGATGGATTTTACCAGAGGCGTTTGTTGGCGAAGGCACGACCAGAGCCGGATTTTAAATAGCTTTCAAACTCGCTGGCTTTTTTTATCATCTGTGAATGTAACTGATGTCACAAGTTTCCAGGGCCGATATTTAGAGGTGTGAGGCGATTGCCCGTTATTATGGTCTGTCAAACGGGTTTTTAGATCGGCAGTTATACCGACATACCTTTGTTCTGGGTGGGAAATGCTTTGAATTAGATAGACATGTTTCATAAGTGCTTATACGCACGCTACCGTAAAAGCTATGGCGCACAGGTTGGCTGATACGCAACTGAGATAACAGGTTGTATCAGATTAGTACGCCTTCGCATAAAGCTACGGCGCACAGCCTTCGCCTATCTGCATGCAGCGTTAGTGGTTTGCCACATAAGTTGCTATTTGGGTAGCTGGCTTGCCAGCCGAAGCCTTGGCGAAGGCTGGTGGAGGCGGCGGGAGTCGAACCCGCGTCCGGAAGCATTCCACTTAAACATCTACGCACATGTCCCGAGTACTGGTGTTCGCCCAACCATGGCTCCCCCGGGCAGGATTCGAGGCGGGCTAGCCTGTAAAAGTATCACCGGCTATGAAACAGGCATCCATCACCGGCTATCCTGCTAGTCGACGCCCTTGACGGGTTCACAGGAAAATCCCGCCAGGACGCTGGCCTTAAGCGGCCAGAGCGTAGTTATAATCGTCTGCGATTATATTTAGTTCCCACCGTTTTTACGAGCTGGCAGGAGCTCGGTACGCAGTTTAAGCTTCCTTGCCCCCGTCGAAGCCGTTTCGCCCCCATAATCGACATCCGGAACCGGGGGTTCCGGGATAACAGGACGGCTCAAATAGGTTAGGAATATGTAAGAGAACCATCTCTAGGATAGGCGGCAAAGCCACAATTGTCAATCTTTGACAGGTGATGACAGCAATATTTAAAACATGTATGGAAATATGGTAAGGATTGACATATAACCATATAAATAATAATCTACATCTATGAAAACAACACTAAATATCGACGATTCGGTCATGGCGCGGCTCAAAAATGAGGCCGCTCGCAGAGGATGCACCATGTCGGAGCTTGTGGAAAGCGCTCTTCGGATGCTGCTCCAAGCACAGGAAAAGAAGCGGGAACTCCTGGAACTCCCCACTTTCAGAAGCGGCGGGCCATTAGTTGACGTAGCAGACCGAGAAGCGCTGTATCAGGCAATGGAAGGACGCTAAATGTTCGTTGTGGATACGAACATTCTGATTTATGCGGCCGATCAGGATTCTCCCTTCCATGACCGGTGTTTCAAACTGTTGAATGACTGGCGGGAGCAGGCATCGGCGTGGTTTGTCACCTGGGGGATATTGTACGAGTTTCTTCGCGTGAGTACGCACCATCGTGTATTTCGAAAACCCTGGAGTGCCGCTGAAGCCTGGCAGTTTGTGGAGGCCCTTCTCTCATCATCGTTTATCGGCATTTTGGGCCACACCGATCGACATATAGAAGTGGCTGCCACCGTAATCCATGAAATGACCCACCTGAACGGAAATCTCATGCACGACGCCCATACGGCCATTATCATGCGTGAGAACGGCATCCAAACGATTTACACCCGAGACACAGATTTTCATCGTTTCGCATTTTTAACGCCCGTCGACCCGGTTGCCTAACTTCCGCCGCCTCCCCGCTGTTTAATGAATCCCATAATCTCATGGCCGATCCGTTACTCAATTTTAGGGGACGTTGTTGATAATTATGACTTGTAATGTCTTTCTATAATTTTGCTGATAGCCGATGTCGATATGCCCAGTTGGCGTGCACTCTCCGCGTGGGACAATCCGAACTCATTAATCAGTATCGGCGCCACATCCGCTCGCAATTTGGATATGTCCCTGGCCCGGCTTCCCGCTTTTACCGCCGATACGGAAACTTCTCTCTTTCCACACTCCTCGTGAATCAATGCCGACACCTTCTCCAGTACATCATCCGCTGCAAACTGGTAGCGCCTCCGAAGGTCCGATTCTTTGATCATCTTTTCAACAAAATCTGAACTTCCAAGAATCCGCGCATCACCTTTCCGGAGCTCTCCGGTCCGTCGCAACCCCTTGACCGCCGACCATCCCCCTGCGGAGCGGATCAGCCCGCCACCGACCAGATCCGGGCGATGGCCCTGTTTGAGGCCACGTTTTATGTATTTCCGATATTTCCGCCTGGCGCCGCCCAATTTTCGGCCGAACCACTTCAGCACGTAGTCGACATCCTGCCAATCGTTTTCCGCATAACCCAGCAATGCCCCATGACCGCACCATGGGTACCGATCCAACTGGGACAACTTGTTCAACACGCCGGCTCGAATAGGGTTCAAATGAATATATCGGACCAACTCCCTGAAATAAGCATCCTCCTCACAAACTATGGATTTGTAACGGTTCTGGAATAAATGCCCATGGCGCCGATGCCTTAGATTGTAGGTTACAGCATACCCCGTTAGTAATTTGCGCATAAAGGCCGGGAGCCCCGCTGCACCGCTGCGTACTAAAATATGGGCGTGATTTTTCATAAGGGCCCAGGCATAAATCGACGTCTCGGTCTTTGTGGCAACCCGACCCATGCGGGAGACAAAATGCCGCCTGTCCTGATTATCCTTTACAATTTTTCGTTTCTCGATACCCCGAACAATCACGTGGTGTAACGTGCCCGGAGCATCAAGCCTTGCGCCACGCGGCATCGATTCGCTCCTGTATTATAGGGTTTGTTAGACTTTATCAAAATTATCATCAAAATCAACAACGTCCCCTAAATATACCTAATAATGTTTAGCAAGTCTGTCAGGATGTGGGTCAGAAGGACGCCGGAAAGGCGCCCACGGAACAAACAGTATCTTTGAAACGACGGTTGATAATTCCCCTACCGCAGAGCCCCTCTATCTATGGCAGGCGGTATTCCACGGATGGAAAGTAAAGATTAGAGACACCTACCGGGTGGTGCATTCGCCGAAGACGACAAAACCTTCCCCATCTCCGGACGCGGTCATAACCATTTTACCGGTCGTTTCGCTCAGGGAGAGGCTCCAGCCACGGCCCTGTTCAACCCCCTGGAGAATCAACCGTCCCTCTGTCCGTTTGATGTTCTTAATTTTAGTCACGACATCCCGTTCAAATTCTTCTGTGGCGCTGATGGTTTTCTTTTTAACGTTGATCCGTATAAAGGTGGGGAAATCGACATCTTCCGCCGTACCTGTGATACAGTCGGAGCCATAACCGCAGGCGGCCGTTTGCATGGCCGCGCAGACCAATTCCCTGGAGCCGTCAAAATTTCCGGCAAGGGCGGCACTCGGGATGATGAACCAACAGAGTAGGAAAGCAATAGCTACAATCTGAGTTCGATAAACCATGGGTGATCCTCCCTTTGACTTACTTTACCGTGTAACCGCGCCCTTCCAGGCAGGCGGCATAGGCTCGGTTATATTCATTGCGGCTCCCGGCGTATTGGGTTGCCTGTTGCTGGGCCCATTGCTGCTCCTTTTGTTGCTGAGTCGCTACCTGCTCGCGACGCCGAATGCCTCCGATGACTCCCCCGGCAATTGCCCCGGCGGCAGCACCTTTGCCCATCTCGCCATCCAGAGAGCCGATAGCAGCACCAGCCGCAGCCCCCCGTGCTGAGCCACAACCAAACCGCCTCTGCGTGGTTCCTGCTGGGGGGGTGGTGTAGATGCGGTCGGCATCTGCATGGGGTCGAACCCGGTTTGCTTTTTAGCCCAGGAGTAACATTCATATTTGTCCTTATCGAGTTGCTCCTGACTCTGCCCCTTGGCCGGGTAAATGATCATATCCTGCGCCGAAACAATACCTGTCAAAAAAAACAAACCGACACCGGTCAGAAAGATGGTAATTGCCCTTTTCATCCAGCCACTCCTTTCATCAGTAACTTCAAGAGCTAGTAAAATTATTAAAGATGTCTCAAAAAACAGGCGCCCTTTCCCCAAAGTGACAACTCGAGAATCCGTGTTGTCCTCGAGCGTTCTATATATTAGTCATTATTGATCGGATGTCATGTGATATAGACGCACAACAAAGGAGTCCACACATGAAGCGCATGTCGCTATATCGGGTTGTAGTCATATTAAGACTTTTATGGGACGTTGTTGATTATACTGACTTATTGAGTCGTTCCAAGATTCTGCTTATTGTCGATGTCGATACGCCCAGTTGGCGCGCACTCTCCGCGTGAGACAACCGAACTGACCAATTAGGACAGGAACCAACTCCGCTCTCAGTTTGGACAGGGCTCTGGCCCGGCTTCCCGCTTTTAGCGCGGTTATGGACGTGTAGCGGTTCTGGAATAAATGCCCGTGGCGCCGGTGCCTTAGATTGTAGGTTACAGCATACCCCGTTAGTAATTTGCGCATTAAGGCCGGGAGCCCCGCTGCACCGCTGCGTACTAAAAAATGGGCGTGATTTTTCATAAGGGCCCAAGCATAAATAGACGTCTCGGTCTTTGTGGCAACCCGACCCATGCGGGAGACAAAATGCTGCCTGTCCTGATTATCCTTTACAATTTTTCGTTTCTCGATACCCCGAACAATCACGTGGTGTAACGTGCCCGGAGCATCAAGCCTTGCGCCACGTGGCATCGACGCGCTCCTGTAGTATAGGGTTTGTTCGATGATATCCAATTTGTCGGTAAAATCAACAACGTCCCCTCTATTGAAGAAAACAAGTCTTTATGTTTTTTCGCCAAGGGCTTCAAGATCTGCGAGGTCTTTGTATCGTGCGAGAGCTTTTTTATTTCGAACGAACGGATCACGTCCGATATAGTGCACAGGAACTGATCCGTAGACCCCCGCCACTCTATCGGATGATACATCCTCCCAAGTTATTCCGGTCAATGATGTAACAATATCGATTCGGACAGGCGGAACCCCGAACGGATGAGCAACCGGCTATTCTTTTTCGAGCACCGCCCTCAGGGTATCTTCCTCATCGGCCGTCAGGGATGTTTTAAGGACTTTCCCCTTGAACTGGCTGAGGCCTTCGAGGACCTTATCCGGCGTGGCCTTGCGCACAAGCACGAACAACGCGGATGTATTCGGCTTGAAGGTTTCACCGAGCTCTTTCATGAATTTGTCGTCGATGCCAATATCCGAGAACTTCCCGGACAGGGCCCCGGCGCCAGCCCCTACCGCCATTCCCAGAAGCGGATTCAGGAAAATCATGCCGATGAGCATCCCCCAGAATCCTCCCCCCACTGCACCGGTGGCAGTCAGATTGACGGCCTGGTGAAGCTTCACTTTGCCCTTTTCGTCCTTTGTGGCAACGACCACATCCTCCATCTTGATCAGATACTCCTTCTGCATTTTCGCCAAAGCGGCGCGCATTTCAAACGCGGTGGTCTCATCATCAAATCCAATTACAACGAGATCGCTCATGTTATCCTCCTTTTAGTTTGTGTATATCGCAGACGCCACGACGCCATGTCGAAGCGGATTTCATATCTGTTGAGTGGGTTACACGACTGCATGCCGTTCTGAGATCCCGTATTCAGCGGGGTTCACGTCCGGCATGACGGACATTTATTCAGTGCCCTTTGGAAATCGACTCAGCGCGCGGATTTTGACGCTGTTATCACGGATATGCGAACCAGATAGTACGCGATCAGGCTGCCCATCGAAGCCGGCGTTATCAAGAGTGGGGTAAAGTTGTACCCTGCGATTTAGTATGGTAGTTATTAATGATGGGTTGTCATGCTGCGCTATAGACTCCATTGCGAAAATTCCATGAAATCGTGTCACTCCTATTTCAGGAATACATAAAGGAGCCTGCTGATGAAGACTATCACCTTGAGTGTCATCATTGTTCTGATCGTTGTCGTACCCTGGGCGATGGCCGGCCAGGTATACGAATGGATCGATGAAAACGGAGTAAAACACTTTACCAACGAGCCGCCGCCGCCAGGCGCCACGGTCGTCGGACAGGACAAAGAGATCCAATACGATGCCGAGAAAGACAGGCAGCGCAAGGATAGCGACGAGCAATTCATTCAGCAGCAGCAGCGAGAGCAGAAGAAAGCAGCCGCCTCCGCTCCGAAGGCTGCAGATGCACCCCCCGCTGCGGATGTTGAGGTGGACAATACCGTCCGCGGGAGCGAAAAGGGTAAAACCTATCACCAACGCCAGATCCGGAAAGAGCAGCGGATCAAGCAGGAAGTCCGGAACCAAGGCGGGCGGCCCGCGGCCAAGCCGGCGCCGGCGCGTAAGTCAGGCCCTGACTGATTCCCCCCGGAGCATTTCCTATACTCCGGACTTTACATCCTGAATCCCGGCGACGATCTCCCGGCTCAAATCCCCCAGGGCGCGGCTCATGGACTTGGCGATGGCATCGTAGCCGGTTCCCGACACCCGGCTTTCTACGGTCGTTCGCCGATTGATGTGAAGCTCTTTGCCATTTTCACCATAAACCGCCCACTGCGCAACCAAGGTCACCAGTCCATCCGGTGCGGCATCAAATTGCAACACCTCCACAGCGGCCTGATAATCCACCCTCAGGGATCGCCGCCATGGAAACAGGAAGACCTGCTCCGATCCGGTAAGTACAGACACATTTTCCCGAATCACCCGGGCGATATTGTTTTTCAACGGTTCCGCCCACTGTGATAGTTCGGCGGCCTTTAATTCATGGGGCGACACACGGGTCACAATCTGAGGGCGATCCAGGTAGGCCGCCAGGGAGACTGGACCAATCCCAATTACCTCATCTCTCAGGGTTGACGTCACTTCCTGAGGTTCGACTGTCGCACCGAGCGTAAACAGCCGGGTCGACGGAGACTGGACGGAGCCTAAAGAGCATCCGGTGCCCATCAACAGAAGCGCAACCACCACGCATCGAATCCCATCCCGTAATTCCATAACTATTCTCCAGGTTGTCCCCGACCGTGCAGTAACGATTCCGGGTGTTGGGCCAGAAAATCGGCCAGAAAACGGATTGCTCTTGCCGCTGCCGCAAGCTCTGTTAAGGCGTCATCGGCCTTATACAACAACGGTGATTTTTCTCCTGTGATTTCCTGCAGATCGGCAAACAGGACCTTGGCTTCCGTAAGGGTCTCCTGGGCAGCCGCCGCCGTCTCTTCAAGGTCCGCTACCAACGGTTCTACCTGCTTGTCCAAATTCTGCAGGAGCTTCCGGGCGTCGACCGCGGCACCGGAAAACTCATCGGTCAGAGGCTCCAGATCCGCAAGAGGTTTTCGGGCATCGGTTAGCGTTTGGTTCAAACTGACGGTCAGTGCGTCCGTTCGGGTATCCAGATTGTCTGCCAGACGACCAAAGCCCTGCATGGTCGAAGCGGCAGATCGAACGGTTTCCATAAGTTCCGGAGCGGTAATAACTTCCTCAACACCATTAATGATGTTTGTCAGCTTATCCGCCAGCTCTTCAAAGTTTATTTGATCTAAAATCTTGGCAAATGCTTCGAGATCGGAAGGCAGGGTCGGCAACTCCTGAATCTCTTCTTCTATGCCCAGAAGATTCAACGGTGAATCCGGGAAGAAATCCAGGAATACGAACACCTTACCCGTTAAAAAACTCTGAAGCACCAGTTTGGCCCGGAGGCCGTTGTCGATCAACCGGTTGACAAGGACCTCATATTCTTCGTCTGTCTGGATCTGGTCATCCCGAAGCTTTTCGGAGATGATGAGATTGCCCGGTGCCGTTTCAATGATCACACGGTTAAGAAACGACAGATCATCCGGGTCAAATACGATGCGGATATCCTTGACGGTGCCGATGGTAACCCCTTTGAGCTGAACCGGCGCCCCCAGATCCAGTCCGGTGACGCTTCCCTTAAAGAAAAGCACGGAACGATAGCTTTCCTTGAAAAACGTTCCGGAACCGAACAACATAATGCCCACCACTGTCAGCACCATGGCTCCGACGATAAACGCCCCTATGCGGGTTTTGTTGGCTTCTGAGGCCATAATCGTATTCCTAGTTGGTTAGCCCGTTTGCCCGTGGATCCGTTAGCCCGTTGGCCCGTGCGCCCGTTTGCCCGTTGGCCCGTTTGCCCGTCTGCCCGTTGGCCCGTCTGCCCGCCTGTCCTGAGCGAGCAGAGCGAGTCGAAGGGTTTGCCCGTTGGCCCCGTTGCCGGTTTGCCGGTTTCGCCGGTTACCCTGAGATACAAGATCCAAGACTCAGGATTCAGGGAAAAGAAATAAACATCCGGATGCCGGTTTCATGCGTCTTGCATCCTGCATCCTGTATCTTCGATTGTAGTATCCAGTATCCAGCATCCAGCCCGCCAACTGCGGGCAAGCATCCAGTATCCAGAGGCAGGCCTATCTCTCTCCTCGAGAGAGAAACCGTCTCACATTCCGGTTATCCGTCGTCTCCAGAAGTTCCTTCGGCGGTCCGTAGGCGGTGATGGTCCGGGCATCGGAATCCAGAAAGATCGCGTTGGTGCCGACGGCAAAGATACTGGCCAGTTCGTGGGTCACCATAACGATTGTCGATCCAATGCCCTCCTGGATCTCAAGAATCAGATCGTCCAGCATTCGGGAGGTCACGGGATCAAGTCCCGCCCCCGGCTCATCGAAAAAAAGAATTTTTGGATCCAGTGCCATGGCGCGTGCCAGACCGGCCCGCTTGCGCATGCCGCCGGACAGTTCGGAGGGGTAGTATTCCTCAAATCCTGCCAGGCCCACCAGGGAAAGTTTCAGAGACACCAGCTCGCGAATCTCGTTTGGCATAAGGTTCGTATACTGCTCCAGGGGAAGCGCCACGTTCTCCGACAGCGTCATGGAACTCCACAAGGCACCGCTCTGGTAAAGCACCGAAGTTCCGCATCATGGCATCCCGTTGCCCAGGTTGTTTCTCCCAGAAGCTGGTATCGCCATAAAAGACCCGGCCTGCGGCAGGTGACTTGAGCCCCACCAGAACTTTCATGAGCGTACTCTTTCCGCACCCGCTGCCGCCCATAATAACGAACACGTCTCCCCGTTGCACCTGAAAATCAAGATCCTTCATCACGATTAAACTGCCATAGGCGACCGTCAGGTCCGTTACCGTAATCAGTGCATCGCGATGCAATCCGTTTTCTGAAACCATCTTTCTTAGATACCCAATATGTTCAAAACTACGGCAAACAGGCCGTCTGCGACAATGATTCCCACTATCGCAATGACCACGGCAGAGGTTGTCGCAAGGCCGACATCTGACGCGCTCCGGCCGCTTCGCATGCCCTGCATACAACCGGTGACGGCAACGATCAGACCAAAGACGATACCTTTCACCAGACCGATGGAAAAATGGGTCAAGGTAAGGGCTTTGCGGGTCTGTTCCAGGTATTGGGCCAGGGAGATGTCCAGAACCCCCACACCGACAATAAGCCCTCCCAGAATGCCGATGAGATCGGCGTAGAGCACCAACATCGGCATCATGATCACCAAAGCGAAGACCCGGGGCAACACCAGGAAATCCACCGGGGAAATTCCAAGGGTCCGCAATGCATCGATCTCCTCATTGGTTTGCATGGTCGCAATTTGAGCGGCAAAGGCGGCACCAGTCCGACCGGCCATTACAATACTCGTCATAATTGCGCCCATTTCCCGGGCAATCACAATACCCACAAGATCCGCGACATAGATCTGGGCACCGAACAGTGCCAGCTGAATGGAGCCGACAAACGCCATGATCAAGCCGACCAGGAAACTGACAAGCGCGATGATCGGCAGCGCATTGGCCCCGCACTCCTGGATGATTCCGAACAAATCATCGCGCCGCACACGGCTTTTTCCCCGCACCACCCGGCCCGTAGCCAACGCCAGATCTCCGAGCAAATCCAGGGTGTCCTTTACGGCCCGGATGAAACGAAGGCCCATGTCGCCGACACCCGTTAGAAAAGATAACGGTCGAGGTGTTTTCCGAACGTCTTCCCGTTTGGGTACCGCCTTAGACAACGCCATCAATCGAATTATGCCGCCGGGTAAGGAACTATAATCCACAGAGATGGAATGGGCCCGGCAATAGCGGTCCAAACGGGCAAAAAATGCCAGCAGGCTGCTGTCCCATTCCTGAAGGTCTACAGCGCTGAACGTGATCCGTTGAACAGGCGCATCATCCGGCAATCGATCAAACACCGCATCGGCAGGCGGAATTTTCTCACCGACCCGCCACGTACCGGCGAGTTCGACCCGCCGCGTCTGGTCTTCCCCACGGTTCGCAGTCAGTTTCGCTAAAGAAGGGCGGATTTTCACTACAGGGGGCCTCTGTGTTGACGGAATTTACGCCAATCAACCCAGTCAAAGTAGAGATAACGTGACCAGGGTACGGTTTCATAGCATACCGGAGCATGCAAAATCGACCGGAAAATCCTGCCGACGTGCTCCGAAAAACGGCCTTCATTGACGGGGGGCTCTCTGAAAGGTAAAATGTATGGTCATGGGAGCGTGTGAAATTCTGTATGTCATCGAGTTCAGCGCAGTTGATCGGAACCTATTAGAAAATCTCATCAGCAAAGGGGCGCCGCCATCATGTTCGACGACATGACCAAATTGAACATCGTTCGCCTCGGGAACGTCATGACGTTCAGCAGCATGCAGAGCATCGGCAGCACCATCGTGGAGTCTTTTCCGGGTATCATAGAGGAATTTCGGCTGGCCCATCAGGATTCGCCCACCGTGGACAGTATCGATGCCTATTTTTTGACCATGGTTCTCAATTCCGAAATAGGTGGACATATTCTGGGTATTACCGATGCGGATCTGAAGATCGACGATGAAAACGATTTTTACAGCAGCATTATCGGTGGTAAGAATCCAAAAAATCACGTTGCGGTTGTGTCCACACGTCGACTCAGCCCGAAGAAAATCGAAAGCGACCGGGATTATGGGATGTTAATCAGTCGAACGCTAAAGGTCGCCCTCCATGAAATCGGACATAATCTGGGACTCACGGATCACGGCTCCTACGCCTATGCATCCGACGGCGCTCTCTGTCCCATGAGCAAAGGTGAAACCAACCGAATCGGGTTTCGGGGATATGTGCGGGCCGTGGTGGACGGCCGTGGGTTCAGGTTCTGTGGCGAGTGTTGCGGGTTTTTGAAGGCCATTTACGGAACCGGCTGTTGAATTGAACCCAGGCCTCAAGATACAAGATTCAAGATACAGGTTGTCGGGCACCGGAGTATGAGAGTAATGGAGTGGCGGAGTCTTGATTCTGGATACTTGCCCGCCTCTGGCGGGCTGGATGCTGGATACTACAATCGAAGATACAGGATGCAGGGTGCAAGACGCATGAAACCGGCATCCGGATGTTTATTTCTTTTCCCTGAATCCTGAGTCT
>Ga0056113_1000163_pt1 | contig 22843 bp, 24 predicted proteins | sample WorMetilvaeELBA2_FD_55030 | JGI IMG/M metagenome (GOLD analysis project Ga0056113, IMG submission 55030) | Marine gutless worms symbiont microbial communities from Max Planck institute for Marine Microbiology, Germany - Olavius ilvae ELBA.2 ... | reverse complement strand
AACCCGCTGGATGGGAATCGCTCATGATTTTTTTTTCACCACTGTTGACTTTCAGCCTCAACCCATTCCGGGTTCAGAACTCAGGGTTCGTTTTTTACTGATCCGCCTCCGGCGGAAAACCTGACACCTGAAACCATTATGAACTTGGACAGATGGCATAGCCGACTGTCTCTGACTTGGCCCAGAGGACCAGGTTTTCTGCGACAAAATAAATAGGAAATGTTTGTCACACATCGCTTTCCCCCATCGCTATTTAATTCGCAACTATTTGATATTTAAGTTATTTATATTTTTTTCCAAGTTTGCATAGTTTTTGCTCTGTCATTTTTAGAGACCGAACAGCTATTTATAATTTGGGATTTTAGATTGCGGATTTCGGATTGGTGGAATCGCTGCGCTCAATCAATTAAAATGGATAGAATTCCTTAAATCCGAAATCCGCATTCTGCACTCCGCAATGAATATGGACCGTTCGACACAGAAGCTCACGACAGGCAGAAATCCTTAAAATCTAAAATCCAAATTCAAAAATCTAAAATTGCAGCTGCAACACATATGATTCCTGAAGCCCGAATTTCATTGGCTTGAATTAACCGCTCCCCGAGAGAATCTATTCCCTATTGCTTTTAGCGCCATTTCTGCTTTATAATGATCTTTTGTAGTTCCTGCGCCCTGGACATTAGCAGATTGATATCATCGGGGCCTCGCAATTAGATTGGAAATCCTATCCTTATTGAGGAAAATGAAATGAGAAAATTTAAACTGCTGGTTTGCATTTTGGCAATACTGATTGGATGCATCGGCATGTCACATGCCGCCGATTTAAAAGATGGGTTTTTGGGAATCAAATGGGGAACCGACATCGCTGAATTGCCGGATTTCGTAGAAGTGGCGCAAAAACATGATGTCGTCTATTATGGCAATCCGAAAAAATCCTATACCCTGTTCGACGTCGATGTACCGTATGTGACCTATGCCTTTTATTCGGCCAAATTTTTTGCCGCGTATGTGGACGTAGCATCCATCGATGTGTTCGGCAAACTCAAAGATCACATTACCCGCAAATACGGCGCACCGCGCACAACCTTGATTTTTAACGAAGGACAAAGAATATACAACTGGAAGTATCGGGACACCAAGATAAAGCTGAAGCTGTATGAAAATGAGGGCAAGATGAAGCTTGGCTTTTACTATTCGCCGCTGACCAACAGAGTCAATAAAGCTCAGCGGGAGGCATTCCCGCCACCCAGCAGACCTGTCTTTCCTTTGGATGAACGCCGCCTGGGCGAGGCCATGGAAGTGTTTGGATTTTAGAAAGGCAAGCGGACTCCGATGAAAACCTCAAGGGAGCTTTAAATGTCGCTTAAAGAACATGAATATGTCAGACAGACACTGGAGAGGTATACCAACTGCAAACTGGATCAATTCAATGAACATTTGATGATCACCAACTTCAAGCAATACATTAAGCGTTTTCAGGAGAAGACCAAAGGCAAATATTCCGAGGGCAACTTCCGGATTGTCAACGCTCCCGAGAAAAACTGCACCATGATCGACTTTGGCATCGGCTCCCCCCAGGCCGCCCTGATTATCAATTGCCTGGCCTACCTGGACAACCTAAAATCCGTTATCATGCTGGGGATGTGCGGGGGGATCGACGATATCCTCGAAGTGGGAGACTTTTTGGTTCCTTCGGCCGCTATCCGGGGTGAAGGCACGAGCCGCCATTACCTGCCGCCGGAGTTTCCCGCCATACCGGCCTCATCGGTGAATCTATATTGCATCGGCGCCGTTCGCAAGATTGGGTTGACGCCCAGGTGCGGCATTGTGTACACCACCGACCGGCGGCTGTGGGAATATGATGAAAAATTCATCCAATATTTAAGAAAACAGCGCATTCTGGCGATCGAGATGGAATTGGCAACCCTTTTTTCCGTTGCTTACCGCCATGAAGTTCCCATTGGGTCGATCATGCTGGTCTCTGATATGCCCCTTCAGAAAAGGGGTATCAAGGATAAAAAACTGTACAACAAGATTTTTTCCTCTTACATGGAAACTCATATTGATATCGCCCTGGACGCCGTCTCGAAAATACATTCCAACTGGAGTTCCGTATCACGCAAGCTGACCAGTGAATGGTAGTGATGCCGTCACCCTTCCGCTTTAATACCTTCTATGGCTGGTATATTCTGGCCGCCTGTTTTTTTTTGCTTTTTTTCCAGGCCGGCGCCCGGTTTTCCTTCGGCATTATGTTCAAGCCAATGATGACGGAACTCGGCTGGAATCGAGCATCGATTTCGTCGGTATTCTTTTTGAACATGGTCTTTTTTGCGCTGACCTTGAGTATTGCGGGCAAAATGTATGACCGGTGGGGGCCAAAATGGGTCATCCTCGTTTCAACTCTCCTGTTGAGTGTCGGCTACGGCAATATCGCATTTATCGACACGCTGGGGGAGTTTCACCTGTACTATGGCATCTTAGCCGCCGTTGGGATGGGCGGCGCCTCGGTGCCGCTGATCGCGGCATTGATGAGCAAATGGTTTGAGCACAATCGAGGCCTGGCGATAAGCCTGGCTCTGTCCGGAAATTGTGTCGGGCAATTTATACTGGTCCCGGTATTTAGCGATCTCGTATTGGAATTTGGCTGGAGAGTATCCTGCATTATCATTGCGATATGCATTTTAGTGGTCAACACAATTCTTGCCGCATTTGTCATTAAGGATCAGCCTGGCGATCTGGATCTGAATAACTGCGACCGTCAAGGGTCAGCCGGCAATCAGAAAATACGCGATCCGGCTTCCTCAATCCCCAATATCCGGGACCGCGACTTAAAAGAGGCCATGAAAACAGCATCCTTCTGGCTGTATCTCATGGTCATGTTCGTCTGCGGCAGCGGGGATTTTTTGGTGACGGCCCACCTGGTTCCCATGGTAACCGACTTCAATATCGGCCCATCGATGGCAGCCAACATGCTGGCCTGGTTTGGTTTGCTGAGCATGGGGGGAATCCTGATTGCCGGTCCGGTTTCGGATCGTATCGGCAATAAAATTCCCATCGCACTGAGCTTTGCACTGCGCCTCATACTATTTATTCTGATAATAAGTCATCAGAATATTTATAGTTTTTACATTTTTGCCGTCATGTTCGGGTTTACCTTCCTGGTCACCGCCCCGCTGACGACCACCCTGGTCGGAAAACTCTACGGCTTTTCCCATATCGGGCTCATATCAGGTTTCATCACCATGATTCACCACATGGGTGGCGGGTTGTGGGCCTATATCGGCGGGTGGTCCTTCGACTATACCGGCAGCTATCGATGGTCCTTTATCATGTCGGCGGTTATGGCAGGGGTTGCCTTGCTTTGCTCCCTTATGATAAAAGAAAAATCATAGTCAATCTGCCCTGGGCTTAATCGATTCCCGATTGAAGACCATTCTCTTAAAACGACAGATGCAGATTTAATTTTTAAATAATACCAAATATCAGGAATTTATCGCCAACCTGTCAAAGGAGGAATTTAATATGGAGAATACTGAAAAGGTCGTCAACGGATTTCAGTTCATGCCGCCCTCGTTGGGAGCATGGATCGCAAAAGACATTCCCGCGGAATCTTTTGGCGGGGACATACCATGGACACCGCTTAAAAAGCCGGTCAGCGAAACAACCTTTACCCTGATGACCTCGGCCGGCATCAGCATGAAAGCCGACCCACCCTTTGACGTAGAAAGAGAAAAGCGGGAACCGGCCTGGGGAGATCCGTCCAGCCGGCAAATTACAAACGCAGCCGGCAAAACGGATATTGATGTGAATCACCTTCATATCAACACGGACTACATCAAGCGGGATATCAATGTGATACTTCCCGTGAACAGATTCGACGAATTCGAAAAGGAAGGCACAATCGGGCGTCTGGCCGCAAACTGCTACTCTTACTATGGTTTCCAGCCGGATCCAACCGAACTGCTGACGCATACCATGCCGAAAGTGGCCGACCAGATGCGGGCCGAAGATGTTGAGGCGGTCTTGCTCACGCCGGCTTGACCGCTGTGTTGCCGGTCCGTGGGACTGGTCGCCCGTTTTCTGGAAGAAAGCGGCTTTACAACCGTCGTATTAACCATGACCCCTGAGTTTAACCGGGAAATCGGAATCCCGCGAGTGGCGGCCATCGAATATCCCTATGGACGTACGGTGGGACAGGTAGACGATGTTGCGGGGCAACGTCGGGTGCTGCTGAAAACCCTGTCGTTTCTGGAAACGGTGAAAAGGCCCGGGCAGGAGTGTCATCTGCCGTTCACCTGGCCCGAAGCGCCCAAACAGGCCAAGTGGCAGCCGCCGGAAATCTCCCCCATAATAAAACTGCATCTGGATGAAATAAAAAAGATGGGGGCCAAAGCCAAGCGACCCTAGAGAATTCTGACCAGGAGAATCGAACTTTGATTCCGCCCCAGAGGGGTTGGGTCTGCCTTTAGTCACCCAATGGAATATTGGAATGGTGGAAAAGTGGAATAATGGGTATCAACATCGGAGGATAATCTAATGTCAGTTTAAGTTTAACGCTCCGTCTATACTTAGATTTCATTTCGACGCACCCAGCTTTCCAATATTCCACCATTCCATTATTCCAGCGGCTCAACTCATTCGATTATGGTCGGCGCATTAATCAGAAACAATCCGCAACCGGGATATTAGGCGATCATACTCGTCCTGGGCGAGCTGCTGCCAGGCGGTCCGGGGCGTAAACTGAAGAACGGATTTGACATCCGGCGCGAAGACTTTACCGGACTGAAGATTTGGTACTTTCAGCAAATATTTGTATTCGTCGCCAAAATCCAGCAACATGTCCAAATCATCGCTGTCATCCAGCAGCTCAACCATCAGGATATTGCGGATCCGTCCCCGCCCTTTGAGATAACGCCGGCCCTGCCGGTCGGCGTACACCTCGACGATTGCATCCTCAACGCACATTGCATCCCGATTGTCGGCAACCAGCAAGGCCTGATCAACCAGGTATTCGCCCTCGGCAAATGGTATCCAGTTTTCCATGTTTAATATCCTGCAGCCTGAGGTTATGAGTTTAGGCACAGCTACTGAATGCTCGACCATCAGCATTAGCCGGCACCGAGCTTGCGTTTATCACACCAGCTTAAAAATTTTCGGACCTATAACCAATAAAAAGGCAATTTTAAGATTGCCAAAAGTGATTGAAGAGTCTCGATCTTTTAGTATTGGAGTGCTGGAGTACCGGGATATGAAAAAAACATCAAACCTTCAGCCAATACTCCAACACTCCAGTACTCCAATACTCCAATACTCCGAAATTTATAAAAATTTAAAGCCCCACGATTGATAACTTTCTTTCAGGTGATAGAAAAAATTCTATATCATGACAATCTGCGGATGGCCAGCAGGGTGATATCGTCAAACTGCTCGGCTTCACCGATATGCTGCTGAAGGCTGTCTGCAATCCGCTCAAGAAGTTCACTTGCGGATGTACAGGGAGCATCTAAAATCGGCCCTAAACGGTCCGCCGAAAAAAAGCTTCCGTCCGGTGCGTTGGCCTCGATGACCCCATCGGTGTAACCCAGCAGGATATCGCCCTTATCCATGTGCGTTTGTTGCACTTTGAAGCTGAGTTGCGGCTCAACTCCCACCGACGGACCGGTGACAGCAAGCTGTGCTTTGACACCGCCGCCGGGATTCAAGATATACAAGGGTTCATGCCCACCGTTGATATAACTCAGCCGGCCGGAATTCGGATCCAGTATCCCGAAAAACAGCGTGGCAAACATGGCAAGCTCGCCATGGTTCAGGGCGATATATTTGTTGGTGAGCTGCACTGCCTGAAGCGCCTTGATATGGGCCGGGTCCAGGGCCTGGTCTTCATTCTCATGCTCGGAACCTCCGGTGATCGTGTCGCTGCAGGTAAGGGGCAACCCGTTTAAAGTAGTTTGGCCGGAGAATATGCGGATCAGGCTGCGAAACAATGCCATAAAAAGCGCTGCCCCAACCCCTTTGTCACACACATCGGCGACGACAAAACCGACAGGTCCACCAGGCAGCTGGAAGATGTCGTAAAAATCGCCGGCAACCTGGCGCGCGGGCTTAAAATATGCCGCGGTTTCCCAGCCCGGTAATTGCAAGAGCTGGTTGGGCAGAAAGTTGATTTGTATCTGACGGCCTTTTTCCAGTTCGTCGTTGAGAACTTTGGAATAGGCTTCAACCTGCTGAAAGCTTTGCTGCAGGGCTTCCTCTGCTTTTTTCCGCTTTTCGATGGCATCCGAAATCTGGCGGTACATCTGGCGAAAGGCTCCGATTACCTCGCCCAGTTCATCATGACGCTGTATATTGGCCGAATAAAATTCAGGTGTCTGTTGATCCTGGCTGAGCGCCTCACCGGCCCGAATCAGATCGTTTCTTAAATTTAAAACAGGGTTAACCACAATCCAGCGCAGGGGCAGCCAGGTGCCCACCGTCACAACCAGGGAGATGATCAGCACCAATCCGGCGATTCGCAGAAAGTACGAAATCAGTTCCTGCTGAACCGAAGATGAATCATGGCGCAGAATCAACCGATAGTCTCTTTGCAGTTCCACCGGCGAACAGGCAATATCATAACGGGATCCGTCCTGGTTTAGCAGGAAAGTCATGCTGGCGGGGTTGACTTTGGCAATGGACAATTCCGGCATTTCGCCGAAAGAGCCGATTTTTTGACCTTCGGAAGTATACAGAGAACCTCCGACCACGATCTGGCCGTCGTGCAGTCGTTCAATGTGACCGAAGAGCTCATCATGGGAGGCATCCGGCGCAACAATCCGCATAGCGAAAGCAACACGCGCCGCTGAAATATCCTTCATCTGCTCCAAAAGTTCTTTTTCCTTTTGGTTGTAGGATGGGATGAAAATCAGCGTTTCAATTAGAATGACACTGATGAAAACCCAGAATACGATGCGTCGCGTCAGACGGGATATCGAAAAAGCAAGGTTATCTTTTGGTGACATCAAATTAGGCTCCGTACTATTGAACCAATAACAGGGGCTAGATTTATAAGCGCCCCAATCGTGCAAATTTATGACAAAAGATCGCTGCTATTTTGTTTACGACCAATAAGGGTGAGAGTAGTAATCGTTTGTGTTTTTGTCAAATCATCGCCATATTATTGGCCAATCGGTCACTTTCAATAAAAGTCGGTCGACTAACTCAATTGATTCATTACAAAATCTATCCGGTATCGCTCGCTTGACATTCCATCTTTTTCATGGCCTAGTGCCCGTATCGCTGCAAGTTTGCAGCGATCAAAAGGCCAATCGACCAGGACGATTCCAAATTCCAAACATTCCCACCGGGAGGATTTAAAATGTTTAAAAAATTAGGCGAAAAATTGTTTGGTAAAGGTAATCCCGAACCCTCGCCCGACGGCTTTTTCTTGAATGTGCGCTGCAGTGACTGCGGGGAGCAATTCAACCTTTTCATCAATAAATCCTATGAACTGTTGCAGAATTTCGAAACCGACGGCAGCGTCCATTATACTCTGAAAAAAGAAGTTTACGGGGTCGGCTGTAAAAACCGCATCCATGTCACCATGAAGTTCGACGGCAGAAAAAAACTGGTATCGAGAGAAATAGAGAACGGCGAGTATATTGAAGAGTGAGTCAGGTCTTGACTCCGGCATGGTATTCGATCGGCCCCCAAAATGGAGTCCAACTATGTCAATTCAAAAATATAAGTCACCAGGCCGTCACCGTTATTGTTGCCGATTACCTGGTATTTTACTTTGCCGCAGTTTGACAGGGCAGCTTTAACATTTTTGGCCTGTGAGGAAGGCACCGTATACCCGCCTTTGATTACGGAACCTGGCGCTGAAGACGGCAGATCAAAAGTTACACCGATTTTGGATAAATAATCCGGTATCTGCCCCCGGATTATGATGCCATGGCCGCCGACGTTCGGATCGACCATCCCGGCCCGCTCGAGATCAAGCGTGTCTTGCCGTACCTTGGCGAGTGCTTCGCTGTCATTCGGCTGTTCTTTTCGCCAACTGCTCTTCGTCGGCGGCTCATTCGGAGATTTTATTTCCCCGATTATAATCAGGTCGTCTTTCACGGCAATGTAATCCGGCTTACGCCGGTGTTGCCGCGTTTTGCCTTTAATGTCCTTATCACCGTCGAAATATTCATAACCGGCTGCAATAAATGATTCTTTCACTTTAGGATGAAACTCGCTTTTTCCACTCATCTTGGCTAACCCTTGAAAATTATTGGCTTGATATCTAAGTCAAATCCGGACGATCCGGAACCATAAAATAAAAGTAATCACGAATGCGCGAAAGGTTGAAAATATAAAACAAGATATAATTCCGTAGAGGCCCCTCGGGAAAGAGACTGTATAGATATATCGGCAAATGCCGCCAAACCTTGAATTATTTTTTTCCGATCTTCAGTTTTGACTTTTGACACAAATCGGAAATTATAATATACCATGGCATCAGATATGATGTTGCTAAAGGTTTGCGCTTAATTACCTAATCCCGGGGTTTTCTGATGCAGGAAATTCGTTTTCATGGTCGTGGCGGGCAGGGAACGGTGGTGGCCTCGATAATACTGGCCAAAGTTTTTTTCAGCGCCGGATACTACGTACAGTCCTTTCCCGTTTTTGGGGTGGAAAGACGGGGCGCACCCGTGGAAGCCTATCTAAGGCTTGACACCGAAAAAATTTTGCTTCGCTGCAATGTGTACACCCCAAATCATGTGGTGGTGCAGGACGTTAAGTTATTGGAAAATGTGCCGGTTACCGGCGGTCTGAAGGTCGGCGGCTGGGTTTTGATAAATGCAGCGGCTCAGCCTGCAAACCTGGAAATCTTTTCCGGTTTTCGACTGGCCTGGGTGGATGCCACCGGAATCGCCCTGCAAAACCGACTGGGCACCCGCACCCACCCCATCATCAATACCGCCATCATCGGCGCGTTTGCCCGGATATTGGAAATGCCGCCCATGGAAATGATCTGCAATGCCATTCGGGAAGATATCCGCACCAGACCGGAACAAAATATTCAGGCGTCCCAGGCTGCGTATGACAGTGTGCAGGTATTTGGTCTGGTGGATTAAGGCCGGACGGGCGTCCTAGCGCTGATTGGGTATGGATAAGATCGCCAAATCAATCAGTCTCGGTAACCGGTTATATCAAACTCCACAATACCAAGCTGGCAAAATATTTATGAAAGACTCGCCGCATATAGAACTACCGCTGTTCATTCCGCATTCCCACACATCCACCGCGCAGAACAAGACCGGCTCCTGGCGCTTTTTCCATCCCAAATATGAGGAAAAGACCGCACCTTGCAGTGCAGCCTGTCCGGTGGGCCAGGATATCGCCCGCATCGAAATGTTGACCTCATGGGGACTGCACAAAGATGCCTGGCAATTGATCTTGAATGAAAATCCGTTTCCGGCCGTCTGCGGACGGGTTTGTTTTCACCCGTGTGAAAATGTCTGCAATCGAAGCAACCTGGACGCCCCCCTTGCCATTCACAACATTGAACGTTTTCTGGGTGACAAGGCTCTATCAAAAGCGCGGGCGCCGGCTGCCGATATCAATCCGACCCGCAACCAAAGGATAGCGATAGCCGGAGCCGGTCCGGCCGGACTGTCAGCCGGTTACTTTCTGACAAGGCTGGGTTATCGCTGTGATGTATTTGAAGCCGACCCCGTGCCGGGCGGACTGCTGCGCCGGGGAATTCCGGGCTATCGGCTGCCCCGCGAGACGGTCGACGGCGAAATCAAGCGCATCGAAAGCCAGGGATTAACGATTCACTGCAACGCGCCGGTAACGGAAAACCGGTTGGAACAAATATGCGACGAGTATGACGCGCTGTTCGTCGGCTGCGGCTATGCACGACCCATTGCCCTTAGAATAGACGGCGGTCACCTGGCCGAGGATGGTCTTGATTTTTTACACCGGCTTCAGCGCGGAGAAAAAATGCCTTATGCCGGCCAATCCGTGGTTTTCGGCGGCGGCAACACCGCGATCGATGTTGCCCGGTGCCTGGCACGCCTGGGCGCAGCGCCTTTGATTGTGTATCGCCGCCGGGTTCAGGACATGCCGGCCTTTGAGCCGGAGGTGGAAGCAGCCCTGAGCGAAGGGGTGAAAATCATAGAGTTGGCTGCCCCCATTCGCATCCGGCCGAATCAAAGTGGAAGTTTCGCTTCCGGCTACACCCTGACCCTGCATCAAATGAAAGTCAGCAGCCGGGAATTCGGCGGCCGGGCCCGGGTCATACCGGATGGAGAAAAAACCCAAACCATCGAGGCCCGGAACATCTTTGCCGCAATCGGCGCTGAACCGGACACCCTCTGGCATTGGCCGGCCAAGACCAGTACCAGGTCCCTTCGCCTAAGCCACTGCCGACTCATTGAACAAGGAATCCCCTATGTATTGGGTGGAGACCTGACCAGCCCGGTTAAAAGTGTCGCCGACGCCATCGCATCCGGCAAACAGGCCGCCATGGTCTTGGATACCTATTTTGATAAGGGTCTGGAGGCCGTCGATGCCAGACTGGCTGCCTGCCGGGTAGGTCCCGGGCCGGCGCATTCCATGCAAGCGTATACCGCTGAAAATGGCCGGGACCGCAGCACGCATGTCGTGACCTATGACGAAATTGTGACCGATTATTTCCAATCCGCAGAGCGGGTGGTTCCATCTTCGCTGGATGCAGGTCGACGCCGCTGTTCATTTGCTGAAGTTGAAGCAACGCTGACCGACGAAGCTGCCAAGGCCGAGACGGCCCGCTGCTTTAGCTGCGGCCGCTGCACTGCCTGTGACTATTGCCGGCTTTACTGTCCGGAAATGGCAGTCAAAGTTCAAAAAGGACAGCGCTCGATCGATATGGATTACTGCAAAGGCTGCGGGGTGTGCGCCACGGAATGTCCGCGCAATGCCATGGCGCTGGAGGAGGAAATCAAATGAAAAAAGTTGTCGAAGGCAGCCATGCAGTGTCGGAAGCAGCCCGGTTGGCCAGGGTCGAGGTCGTAGCGGCCTACCCCATAACCCCCCAGACCCATATTGTCGAAGCCTTGTCCGAATACTGCGCCAACGGCACTTTAAATGCGCGTTTCATCAACGTGGAAAGCGAACACTCGGCCATGGCGGCCGTGATCGGTGCATCCAGCGGCGGGGCCCGCACCTTTACGGCGTCCTCTTCCCACGGTCTGGCATACATGCATGAAATGCTGCACTGGGCATCGGCGGCCCGGTTGCCGATAGTGATGGCTGAAGTCAATCGGGCGCTCGGACCGGGCTGGAATATATGGACGGATCAAACCGACAGCCTCGCCCAGCGCGATACCGGCTGGATCCAACTCTACTGTGAAGACGGCCAGGAAACACTCGACACCACCTTGCTGGCCTTTCGCTTGGCCGAATCAACCAATTTGCCGGTGATGGTGGTCCTGGACGCTTTTTATCTTTCACATACCTTTGAACCCATCGATATACCGGAGCAGGTCCAGGTGGATCGATTTCTACCCTCCCCGGCTCCCCGCCTCAGGCTGGATACCGCTGCACCCAAGGCCTTCAATCAGCTGGTCACGCCGGCGGCCTACATGGAAATGCGCTACAATACGCAGTTGGCCATGGAAGAAGCCGCGGGGCGCTATGACGAACTGGAAGACCATTTTGAATCTATTTTTGATCGCGCATACGGCTCCGTTGAAGCGGTCGACTGTGAGGATGCCGAGATTATCATCGTCACCACCGGCACGGTTACCGGCACCTGTCGTCAGGTCCTGGCCGAACTGCGCGCCCGCGGGGAAAAGATCGGCCTGTTCAAACTGAAGATGTTTCGGCCGTTTCCAGCCGATGCCGTTCGCCGTCACCTCGGCTCCGCCCGCAAAGTCGCCGTCGTCGATCGAAATTTTTCCTTTGGCGCCGGTGGAATTTTCGCCCAGGAAGTCCGGGCGGCCCTGTGCAATCTTACCCTGCGTCCACAGGTCTTCGGTTTCATTGCCGGCCTTGGCGGGCGAGATATAACGCCGGATACGCTCAACGAAATTTACAATGAAACCAAAAACAGTTCGGTTCCCGACCGGGAGAGCATCTGGGTTGGGCTGAATCAGGAGGTTGTGGCTTCATGGCAAAACTAGTCGGAATAATGGAATATTGGAATTGTGGAACAATGGGTTTAAAAAATGAACGTCGAACATCGAACGTCCAACATCGAACATCGAATAAGGTATTCTGTCCATTTTAAAACGACAGAGCGAAGCGATTCCATCATTCGTCATTTGTCATTCGACATTCGTCATTTCATAAGAGGCTCCCATGAACGATACAAATTCCGGCATTTACCAGCACCATGACCTGATGAACCCCGGACATCTGGGGTGTCCCGGGTGCGGGGCGACCATCGCCATGAAGCTTGCGCTGCAGGCGCTGGGTGAAAAAACAATGATCGTCATACCGGCCTGCTGCTGGGGAGTCATTGCAGGTCCCTACCCTCAGAGCGCGTTGAATGTTCCCGTTTTGCAGACCGCCTTTGCCACGGCCGGTGCGGCGGCCAGCGGACTGCGGGCCGCCCTGGACGTGCGGGGCGATACCGAGACCACCGTGCTTTCATGGGCCGGGGATGGCGGCACCTTTGACATCGGCTTTCAATCTTTGAGCGGAGCGGTCGAACGCAACGAAGACTGCATATTCGTTTGCTATGACAATGAAGCCTATATGAATACCGGCGTTCAGCGCTCCTCGGCCACGCCCTACGGTACCCAAACAACCACCACGCCCAGCCAAAAATGGAAGAATACCGCCAAAAAAAATATCGTGGAAGCCCTGGCTGCCCACCGCATTCCCTATGCCGCCACCGCCAGCATCGGTTATCCGCATGACCTGATTCGCAAGTTTAAAGAAGCCGAAAAAATAAAAGGCGGCTCCCGCTTTCTGCATGTCTTCGCCCCCTGCCCCACGGGATGGCACATTGGATCAGAAATGTCCGTCAAAATCGCACGCCTGGCAGTGCAGACGAATGTATTCCCTTTATACGAAGTCAAGGGGGGCGTTGACTATACCCTCAACCATCAAGGCGACGATGGTGTAAAAAAATATCTGTCGGTCCAGGGCCGATTTAAGCACCTGACGGATGCGGATTATGAACGGATCCAGCAGAGAGTCGACACCGAATGGCAGCTGCTGCTAAGAAAAGCCGGGTTGGAATTTATCCATTGAAATAAATAATTTCTGTGTTAAAATGAGTCGAACGCGTATCAAGCACACAGAAGATTGAAACTCGCTTTGAATCCGGTGACGATCCGCCAGAGGCGGACAACAATTTAACATTGAAAAGGAATGGACTCTGTGGACTGTGGAGTCCATATTTTTTACATTCACTTTGAAAGGAAACCCAGCAATGAAATTGGCGAAAAGTAAAATGAGTCTTCTATTCGCAACATTTTTTATCTGTCTTTTTATGCCTCTGGCGGCCAGCGCGCAAACGGAAAAGGCGGCCGAGATAAACGGAGTCGTCATCACCAAGGAGCAATTCAATAAAGAGCTGAATATTCATCTGGACCGGGTTGCCAGGCAGGGCCGGCAGGTGTCGGATGACCAGTTGGCGGCTTTGAAAAAAGATATACTGGAAGGGCTTATCGAACGGGAGGTGCTCTACCAGGCCAGCCAAAAGGCCGGCATTAAAATAGACGAGCAAAAAATCGATGAACAGCTGGCGGGCATAAAAAAGCGATTTCCCAGTGAAGAGGAGTATAAGACCGCGCTAGGCAATATGAAACTGACCGAAAATGAGATCAAACTGCAGATTTTGCGCGGACTTGCGATCCGGGCCCTGATCGAGCAGCAAATATCGAGTAAAATTGTCGTAACCGATGCCGAAACCAAGGCCTACTATGACGGCAACCCGCAGATGTTTAAACAGCCCGCCCAGGTCAAAGCAAGCCATATATTAATCAAAGTCGATGCCGGTGCGGATGATGCAACGAAAGCGGAAGCGCGCAAAAAAATCGAAACCGTGCAGCAAAAGGTGAAAGCCGGCGGTGATTTTGCCGAACTGGCCAAGGAATATTCCGAGGGCCCCAGCAATACCCGGGGCGGCGATCTGGGTTTTTTCAGACGCGGGCAGATGGTCAAACCTTTCGAGGATGCGGCCTTTACCATGAAAGCCAATGAAGTCAGCGACATTGTCGAAACCCGCTTCGGCTATCACATCATCAAGGTCTATGAAGTAAAGCCCGAACAGACGCTGGCGTACGCCGATGTCAAAGACAAAATAAACCAGCGCATGAAGCAGGAAAAAGTTGAAAAAGACGCCGGCCAGTATATCGGACAACTGAAAAAGGATGCCAAAATAGAAAAATACCTGTAAATGCCCGTCGCTTCCAATCAGAAACATCACCTGGTAATTCCGACTGATGGAATTGTAGTTATAGCGGTATATATTGCCGCCCAGTTGCTGTCTGACATCGCCAGCTTGAAAATCAGCCTGATTGCCGGCTTCAGTATGGATGCCGGCACGTTTATTTACCCGCTTACCTTTACTATCCGCGATCTGGTTCACAAGCGCCTCGGGAAAATGGCCGCCCGCAAAATAATAATCCTGGCGGCGGGCTTAAACCTGTTCATGGCGCTTTTTTTTCATTTCGTCGCCTGGCTGCCCCAGGATCCGGCCTGGGGATTGGGCAATGAATTTTCCGCCATACTCGGGCCGGTATGGCGAATTGTTATCGCCAGCATTATCGCTGAAGTTTTCAGTGAATTGATCGACACCGAGATCTACCATCTGTGGCGGAGCCGTATCACAGCAAAATATCAATGGATGCGGGTGCTGTCCAGCAATACCGTCAGCATTCCGATTGACAGTTTAATATTCTGCTGGGGGGCCTTCGGATTTTTGCTGCCCCATGACGTGGTTTGGTCTATATTTTTTGCCAATGTGATTGTCAAAGGGGCGGTGACGATAATCAGCCTGCCTTCTATTTACCTCGTCAAAGAGGTATAATAAAGGTTCCGGGTTCAGAGGTTCCGGGTTCAAAGGTTCCGGGTTCAAAGGTTGAATGGTTCGGGGTTGAGAAACGAACCGTTGACCGCATATCGAATAATGAATGTCGAAGGGTGGATTCGCTTTTTACAGTTTCGACTTCGAATTGACGGGCTGCTTTCCGAGCCAGCGGCGGGGCTGAACCCGGAACCCCTGAACCCCTGAACCTCTGAACCCCTGAACCTCTGAACCCCTGAACCTCTGAACCCCTGAACCTCTGAACCCCTGAACCTCTGAACCCACCCCGACCACCCCTAAGACCTTTTCGCCGCTAAAGAAGTATGCTATAGAGAAAACTGCTTCGCTCACCTAAAAGAAGGAGGCTTCAAATGTCAATAAAGGTCACATGGTACAGTCACGCCAGTTTTTTAATTGAAACCGATAAAGCCCGCCTGCTGGTGGACCCTTTCATTACGGACAATCCACTCTCGCCGGTAACGGCTGATGAAGTGCAGGCCGATTTCATCTTTGTCTCCCATGGTCACGGGGATCATGTGGGAGACAGCATTCCGATCGCCAAGCGTACCGGAGCCACGGTCGTGTCAAATTACGAGATTCAAAATTGGATAGCATCCCAGGGCGTCGACAACACTCATCCCCTCCACATCGGCGGCGGGTTTGATTGGCCTTGGGGGCGGGCCAAATTGACCATCGCCCATCATGGATCTATGCTGCCGGACGGCTCCAATGGCGGTAACCCGGCCGGTTTTCTATTTTACGTCGATGATGTCAAAATTTACCACGCCTGTGACACCGGGCTGTTTTATGACATGAAACTCATCGGTGAAGAGGGTGTCGACCTGGCAATCCTGCCCATAGGTGATAATTTTACGATGGGCCCGGACGATGCGCTGCGGGCCGTAAAATTGATTGAACCCAAGCAGGTGGTTCCGATCCATTATAACACTTTTGATGTGATCAAACAGGACGCCCAGGCCTGGGCGATCAGGGTACAAAAAGAAACGGATACGGGAGTAGTCGTGATGAAGCCGGGAGATACAATTGAACTCTAAACTAAAATCGGCTTCGTAACAAACCCATCTGCAGGGCGTATCCACAACGATGGGTCAGCCTTACAGTCAGTGCGCCGCAATCACGAAAGGCGCAGTGTGCCAGCTGGGTTATTTACAAAGCCGTCTGGTCTTACTCCTCAGCCTGAGGAGTGATACTAGATCCCTCAGCCCGAGGGTTTACAGGACGGGGCCGCATACCCGCCCGATCCGGATGGAATGCCCTGGGCCCTGACACAGCTGGCCGACATCAATTTTTCCACATCCGCACACTCGCATTCAGGGCACTGGGGCGGCGGATCATTGGCAGATAAGGTCAATTCTTCAAAGCAATTGCAGCAGGCTTTGCATTGGTATTCGAATATGGGCATGGTTCAGACAAGCTCCTTCTAAAAATTTTTTATCTATAATAACGTCTAACCCGGTCAAGTCAAGTTCCAAAATACCGAAGTCTTATATTTAATGAAAGGGAATATCTAGCATCAATGCCTCACCGATGGTAAAACGATCCGCCAGCGGCAGCCAGCCGTCATTCTCATTAATAAACCGATGATTTAGCGCGGTCAGCCGTTCATTCAAGGGTGCCAATTCGATCATACGGTCGTCGGAAATGGCGGACAAATTCTTAAAATCTCTATGGTATCATCCGGTTGTAGAATCTCCGAGACGTTAAAACATGATTATTATCACCGACGCCCACATTAGCAAAGCCAGGGGAAATCATAAAGCATTTTTCAAAATGCTGGAGGCCATTGAAAGCACAGAGCATGATCTGATCTTTTTGGGTGATATTTTTGACCTGTGGATTGCCCTGCCCCGTTATGAAGCCGACATTCATAGAAGATTCATAGCCTGGTGTATGGAGCAAAAAAGAATCCGGACCATCGGCTATTTGGAAGGCAACCATGAGTTCTACCTGGCAAGCCAATGGGCAGAGGCGTTTACCTGGTGCTCCAAGGAAGCCTGGTGGCAGGATGAAACCGGAACGCTGTATGTACACGGTGACCAGATTAACCGTAAAGACAGAAATTATTTGCGTTTTAAAAAGCTCACCAAAAATAGGGTCACCAAATCCATTTTGCGCTTTCTGCCTTTGGGGCCTAAAATTGCGGACTCCATCAAAGCGGGGTTAAATAAAAATAACAGCAAATTTCGTTGGCAGATACCCTGGGATGAGATCAATTTATTTGCCGATACCAAATTCGCCGAAGGGGTTGATACGATATTTATGGGTCATTTTCATCGGGAATACAGCTACCGCAAATCAGAACAAGAATTAAAAATGATGTATGCTTTGCCGGATTGGCTCAGCACACAGAAAATTACCCTATTTCACAAAAATCCGATATCCGTGTCGACCGGACATTGGATTGATTTGTTGCAAGACGGGTCCCGCGATTCTCGTCTCCGGGTTGAGGTCTGAGAATGATTCAAATAGATGTAATGATTAAAAATAGTTCCCAGACAATCACGGCGGCAAAAGTGAATATCACAATTGGGAACAGCGAATGCGTGTACATTTTGACCCTGGTAAGAAAAACGTTTTTAAATATCAACAAAATGACTACCCCAATACTCGTTAAAATATATTTCGCAACAATGAACGGCAGGAGGCCATGTTGCAGGAAATAAGCCATTACGGGATTGAGTTCTGTCGAACCTTTGCTGATTAATATCAATGTGAGCAATGCATCAAAAATGCTCAACATGAGAATGGCGGCAATGGCGGCAAACAATTTCGGCGGATAACGATCGAAAAAAACAGCCTTCTGGGTGTCCTCGGTGCGGCGAATCCGCTCCCGGCGACCGTTGAACAGAAAATATTTTAACGACGCTTTTTGGTTTTTTCTGCGATCCTCATCGCGCCGGTTTGCCCCGCAAGGCTGCGGAGCGTGATCGGGGTGCAATGATTTTTCAAGGCCGGTTTCTTTTTTCATAGAGTTATATGGTGTAATCGCAATCAAAGGCGATCTTCTTACCCGAACTGTCCGCTAAAAGGGTTTTCTCAACGACTTCCGGACAAAACAACCGCTGATAGTCGATTAGATTCGGCTTGTGCAGGGACGCCAGTCGACCTGCGAATTCTGCCAGGGTATCAGTCTTAATCAATTTCGGCAACCGCTTTAAGCCCTGGTAAATCCGTCTGATTCTTTCGACCCGGTTCAACATTTTGGCAATCAGATATGCCACCGTGATAACCGAACTCGTGTCATATATCGACACGGGCGGTCTCACAATATTGGAATCAGAGGATACGAGAACGTAGGATTTTATCAGGGGCTTGCACAAAATTCCCATTTTTTTGGGAGTAATTTTTTTTTCAATCAGCACCTTGTCCAGCACCTCGACTCGCTGCTGGTTTTTTTCGATAGGTGATGCGATGGATTGGTAGCGTTTTCCGTCAAACACCAGGAATTCACCGTTAGCTTTAATTTTAAGACTGTACGCGTAATTTTTGGATTCAATAAGATAGATATCAAGAAACTGGTTGATCAGGAGATGATCGATCTGGGTGGAAAACCCGTTGTTTTCAAGCTTTAAGTCATGGATAACCGTCCAGTCGCGGGAGTCGCTACAGTAGAAATTAATAAAATGCGACGCATTTCTGCCGCCGGCATGACCGGGATTTAAATTATTCAACTCCCTTTCGATCAGAAACTTCATTTTGGAGCTCAGGTTCAAGGACAGCAATTCTCTCAGCTGTTCAATGGCGCCTTGATTGCTATCTTTATCCTTAATCAACATAACGCTGTCTCGCGATCATCATCCGCAGGATAATATTAACGCTGGCTAACCGGTAGATAGCGGGCGAGGATCGACATCAAAATAGGATCGGTAATCGAATGGTGATCGCTTTTGTTGAATCAGATATATAATCAAAAGCTTATACAAAAATCCGCTTCCCCCTGCTAACTAACTACCACAACTATATCGGGCCAAGGACGCAAGACCTTTAGCCAATTTTGAATTTTGAAAAACTGTCGCGAATGTGATACCGTAGGCTCCAAGGGCTATTCTCCGAAGGGCGGTCCAGGAAAGAGTAGAAGGACTGATCATATTTCGCGGTTTTATGACCCAAAAGAAGTGAATCCATATATGTTCGCGCATGGTGTGATAAATATGAGCCTGATCGACGGAATTAAATACAATATACGAGGCTTGGGCATGGGTCTGAAAAGCCCCAAACTGCTTTTGCTGGGTATGATACGCTTTGTCGTGGTGATCATCATCACGATTGCTTCAGCCGGCCTGGTTCTGACTTATCATCAGACAGTACTCAATTTCATGTGGACCAGACCGGAAAGCAACTGGATTCTATGGCTGTGGTATCTCCTGTCATGGCTGCTTTCGGCCTTGCTGGTGGGATTGTCGGCGGTATTGTCTTACCTGATTTCACAAATTCTATTCAGCGTGTTGATCATGGATCTGATGTCGCGCATCACGGAAGCATCCATCACCGGCAAAGTCCAATTGCCGAGCAATATTCCCATGTGGCAGCAATTACTATTTCTCATCAAGCAGGAAATCCCCCGGGCAACGGTTCCGGTTTTGCTGACAATGCTGTTGATCATCGTATCCTGGCTAACACCTCTGGGTCCGGTGGTGACAATTTTATCTTCGGTGATAGCGATCATTTTTCTGGCCTGGGATAATACAGACCTGATTCCGGCCAGGCGGCTGATGCCCTTTGGCGAACGATTTCGCGTGCTGCGACGCACGCTGCCGTTTCACTTGGGATTTGGGCTTCCTTTTTTAATCCCATTTCTCAATATTTTGTTCCTCTCGTTTGCCCCTGTCGGCGCGACCCTTTACTATATCGACCGATACCAGGAGTAATCGTACTGGATTAAACCGCAACGCATTCAATTTATGACAACTTGTTGTCGGGCAAAAGATCCTACCCAAAAGGCCGGCATGAAAATGAAAATTAGAAGTGCTGCTAAACTCACAAATCTGAAATGGCTCAACATGTTTGATGTCGCTTACATCGACAAAGAAGGTCGCCCGAGGTCGTGGCAATTGGCCTCGAGATCCAAAGCACCCAAATGTGTTACCGGAAATTATATGCGGCCTGATGCCGTGGTTATCGTACCATATCATACTGCAGATCATAAAATAGTGATTGTCAAAGAATACCGGGTTCCCCTGGCGGACTATGAATATGGATTTCCGGCCGGCCTTATCGATGCGGGAGAAACCATCGAACAAACGACCCAACGCGAATTGCTGGAAGAGACCGGCCTGACCGTCACGCGCTTTCTCAACATCAGTGCACCGGTATATTCATCGGCCGGCATGACCGATGAATCAGTGGCCATGGTATATGTAGAGTGCAGCGGAAAGCCGTCGACGGCCCGCAATACAGGCTCTGAATTGATCGAAGTCCAACTTTTAACCCAGGCCCAGGCTTCACACATGTGCCGGAACCCGGCACTGAAATTTGATGCTAAAGCGTGGTTGGCCCTCGTCAGTTTTGCCGATAAGGGAAATATCGTATAATGTCACAAGCGGATTATTACCAAGTCTTGGGGGTGGATTCGGATGCCTCGCAATCCAAAATCAAAGAAGCTTATCGGCAGCTGGCCTTTAAACATCATCCGGATCGCAACAGCGAAAACGCCGCGGCCGCCGATGAGATGAAGAAAATCAATGAAGCCTATGCCGTACTTTCCAATCCGGCTAAAAAAACCGAATACGATAATTTGAGAACCCAATTCGGATCTTCCGCCTACACCCACTTTAGGAATAATTATTCGGAGCAGGACATTTTCAGCGGATCGGACATCAACCACATTTTTGAGGAGATGGCCCGGTCTTTCGCTCGGGTTTGGGATTCGTAAGTTAACGAATCGACGCAAAGCCGCACCAGCGGTGCCATTGTTCGAATGAATCAAATTCAGCGTGTGCCTACCCGTTTTTTTGGGTTTAGCCTAGGTTTTCGACCGCCAAAACGTGCTTAGGTGCAGGCACGTCAAGGGTTTTCAACATTTGAGACACTTCAGGCGTCATTTCATTTCGCCGAAAAAAGCGATGTTTTAATGTCAAAAATTCTGTCACCTGAAGCGTTTGCAGTTGGCGCCGGATCTGGGACCAAGGTTGTTGGCAGGCAATCTCAGCAATCCGCTCGATGAGCAATGCCAGCACACAAATCCTTACATGGGTTTCGATCCGGCGAGGAACCCAATGGAACATCGGACACATTTTAATCTGCGTACGTTTTAGGGACCGAAAACAACGTTCGATAATCATCAACCCCTTATAGCCGCTGGCTGCGTCTTGCATACTGATGGTGTCATCGTTGGTTTCCAATACCCATTTGCCATCATATTTTTGTGCTTCGCGCACCTTAGCGCGATCAATGCGGATATTATTGCTCTTTGATATGGTTAGATATCGTTTGTAGCGTTTCGATGCGAGAAGTTCGATCGCCCATTGGGCCGTTGCCTTTTTGTTTGGATGCCGGGCAAGTTCCTTTTCTAAAATCTCAATGACCTTCGCACGGTGTTTTCGCTGCCGCTCGGCTTCTTTGGGGTTGAAGCACAGGATATAGCGTTTGCGCATCTCGCCGTCGCCGATGATCACCTCTTTGGCGTGCAAGTTGCCTTTGATCACCGTGTAGCGTCCTCTTTTGGACAGTACATCGCGTTTGATCTCACTGACACTGGCCATGCGACAGGCCAGCAGGTATTTACCGCAGGCTCGGCCCAGCTCGTGGCGATTGTCTTCAGAGTTAATACCGGCATCGGCAACAAACAAGGCTCGGTTTAGACTCCAGCCGCGAAGATCGGATCGCACTTTTTCCACGGTATTGACATCAGTGGTGTTTCCGGGAAACACCCAGCAACGTACCGGCAATCCTTCACGGGTAACGGCCAGGGCGACAACGACCTGCGGACTCCAGGTGCCTTCCTTGGCCCTGCCAAATTTGCGAACGGCACCATCGGGCATCTCGCTGTCTTCATCCTCTTGGTCAATTGAAAAAGAAGCAGTAGTGGTATCGTAAAAGATCAAATCGACTTTCAAGTTAAACAGATTGGCAGTGTGAAAGAAGATATTTTTTTCAATTAGTTGACGATGATCATAAAGCAGATCCATGGCTTCATACATCTGCTCCAGCTTCAGCGATTCGCATGAAGGTAGATAAACCTTCGACAGCCACCGATCCCAGACGCCAAGCTTAGATTCAGGCTCGCAGAGTCGGTTGGCGACCATCGAAAAAAGCGCTCTTTCATAGGGGACTTTTATCTTTTTGGCCTTGCAGATATCGTGCAGCTCCTTGCCGATACCGAGTCGCTCCCACAAGGCTTCAATGACCAGCACACAGCCTAAGGCGACGGTTCTGATGAGCTTGACGTCGTCAGATAGACCAAGCGGATCGTTGGGCTGTGTTTCTTCAGAGTCATTGAGTGGATCGAAAATTTTAAGTCCGCACACCCGAGCGATGGAGTTGCACAGCCGAACCAGATGGTCCCGATCAAGCTCATCAGCGCGGCCGAAGCTGTGGATGATTCGTGCAACGGGCTTGCGGGTATCCGGGTGGCGTTCATTGTGAGCTAGCTGGTAGTACTCGACAATGCTGCCGTCCTTGTTTTTTCTTTTGGTGGTTCGCAAATACATGATTGCTTACACCAGTAGCGTGTATTCATCGTATTGTCAACAATAAATATACAAAACGTGTGCCTACAGGTTTCGGAGCTCAGGAAAAATGAAAACCGTCTAAGTTACTGAATTTATTAATGCTGAATTGAAAATTCGGCCATTTTAGGCGTAATTTTTGCCTACAGACCCCAAACTAAAG
>Ga0056113_1000151_pt1 | contig 24118 bp, 23 predicted proteins | sample WorMetilvaeELBA2_FD_55030 | JGI IMG/M metagenome (GOLD analysis project Ga0056113, IMG submission 55030) | Marine gutless worms symbiont microbial communities from Max Planck institute for Marine Microbiology, Germany - Olavius ilvae ELBA.2 ... | reverse complement strand
GGCGACCAGGGTTTCCCCGCCTCCGGCGGCGCCACAGGCGACCAGGGTTTACCCGCCCGCCCGAGGCGGGTAAACCTCCGGCGGGCTGGCAAGCATCCAGCAACCAGGATCAAGTACCCTATTGCTGGACAAACCGGTACGTTCGCATGCGATAGATCATGTCCTCGTCATTCATGGACACCGTAACCTCAATTTTTATCATGGATCCGGGTCCATTCTCCAGGATTGCCGGCAGCACCTCCTCGGTTTCCACACGCCATCGGTACCCCGGCATGTCGCTGCCGAAATCGCCCCCGTCGGGGGTGGCGTTTTCAATGCCGGCGACGTCTAATTCGGTGAGTTTTGTCTGGGCCAGTAACGGCGCCAGGGTATAGAACTTCGACGCTCCGGTCATGGCGATGGTCTGAAAATGCAACCGAAAAACGGCGACAAGAACAATGGCAAGTATCGCCACGGCCGCGAGGACTTCCAGAAGGGTGAAGCCGCTGGGTTGTGTGCTGTGTTTCGTGTGAGGTGTGTTGTGTTCGGTGATCAACGGCCGAGTCCTGACGTGTGCCTTTCGTTTATTGCCCCCCCCAGCTTTGGCGAAATCCGTTGGCCCGTGCGTCCCGCCAAGGCGGGATTGGCCGATGGAACCTGTATCCTGGATCTTGTATCTTTCTCCACTGGATCCTGCGCCCGGCATCCGGCACTCCGGGGCGCGATGAATCCGTTATGGCGCCGAAGATGCCGTTGGACATCTATCGGGAAGCTCACGCAAGCGCCGGCCCCTTGCTATTGTTCGTATTCCAGATACCCCTCGGTCAGACGGACGGCCGCTAAAAACGGCTGAACATCAAAAGACAGCCGTTTTCCCGCCCGATCTTCAACGTGGATCACCGCCATGCTCGAGTACCCTTTTTTGTTAAACCGCAGGAACACCACGCCAGAGGTAACGGCACTAGTGTTCGGCAGCGCCACATCCATCAGGGTGAGACTGTCCGTAAACCGATACCCGCTGCGTCGGGCCCCATCCAGGTCCTCATCGCTCATCCCTTCTCTGGAAATCCACATCAGATTTTCGTCCAGGTCCACATGGAGCCGGTAGTCCGCCTGTTCCCTCACCGCCTTTTCCTTGAGATGATGGATTGTCGCGGTTATCCACAACGTCGCCTTGCGACCCGAATCGGTAAACAAGGTGCTTCCAAACCGTGGAACCGCCAGAAAGAGCATCAGACTGATGAGAAACACCACCACAATCAGCTCGATGAGGGTGAATCCGGGGTGGGATGATTGGCGTTCCGTGTGTCGTGTGTCGCAGATAGGCATGGGATCGTCAAACGGATGAAGATGGCTGATGATTTTACCGATGACCGAACACATGTGCCGGTTCACGAGGACATGGGATCGTTATGGTTTGCCGGGTCGAAGCCTATGCATAGCCTGAGGCACGACACGACGGGGCTGATTTCGTAGCGCGGGGCCTCGCCGTCAGGCGTTTTGCTAAGCGGCGTTGCCGCGCTTCACAGAATCGCGGAGCGATTCTATTCTAATTCCCAACTCGTGATATCCTTGTCATTCTCTTCTCCTCCGGCGCTACCGTCCGATCCATAAGAGATGATATCGTAGTCGTCATTGACGCCGGGGCTGATGTAGACGAATTCGTTCCCCCACGGATCTTTTGGAACAGAACCCTTTTCCAGGTATCCGCCCTTTCTCCAACTCTTGGGGATCCGGCCGCTCTCCGGCTGCTCCACAAGGGCCTCCAGTCCCTGTTCCGTGGTCGGATAAAAACCGTTGTCCAGCTTGAAAAGCTTGACCGCGGTTTCGAGGCTCTCGATCTGCATGCGCGCCTTGGTCCGCTTGGCCTCTTCCGGCCGCCCCATGATCCTTGGCACGATCAAACCGGCCAGAATGCCTAAAATGACAATCACGACCATGATTTCAATCAATGTGAACCCGCGGTTATCTTGCCTGATAATTGGTCTGTTGGTGTCCATTCGGTCTCCACACATGATTTGTTGTCCAGGGGATGGGTGATGTCCGCCGTCCTTCCGGGTCGGCTCAGCAATGGATATTGGGCCGAATTATTCAACCGGTCATGTCACCGGCAGATTTTCAGCCCGACCACCTCATAACCCAGCCCAATTTAAAATGCTACGTGATTAACTGGTTCATCTCAAATATCGGCAAGCAGATCGAAATAACGATAAATCCGACGATGACCGCCATGACCAGGATCATGACCGGCTCGATAAGTTGCGTCATCTGAAGGACTTTCGATTCCACCTCATTTTCATAGACATCCGCGATTTTAATCAGCATTTTTTCCAGTTCGCCGCTCTGTTCGCCGACCTGTATCATTTGAACCGAAAGGGGCGGGAAGACATCGAACCCTGACAAGGAGTCGCCGAGGGGTTTTCCCTTCTCCACCTCTGCCGTGGCGAATTCCACGGCATCGGCGATCACCAGATTGCCGACAATATTCTTGACAATCGCCAAAGACGGCATCATCGTCACCCCGTTTTCGAGCAGGGACCCGAGTGTACGGGCAAACCTGGCGGCCGCCAGGTTCTTGGTGATCCCTTCACCTCCCGGCATGTTCAGTTTGATGCGATCAATGCCATACTGCCCCCGCCGGGTCCGCTTTGCCATACGGAACGCCACAAAGCCGGCGATCAGAATCCCGATGGCCAGCCACCAGTAGGATTTGAAAAAATTGCTGACGGCGATCAGAATCCGAGTCGGGGCCGGCAGCGCCTGGTTCATTTCCTGAAAGATGGACGTGATGTTCGGCACGATAAAGGTCAGCAGCAGGAGCAAGACCGCCGCCCCCACAAATGCCATGAGGATCGGATAGGCAAGGGCGGCCCGGATGCGGCTGCTCAATGCGAGCTGGCGCTCCTCGATTTCCGCCAAGCGTTCGAGGATGATTTCAAGGGTCCCGGACGTTTCTCCGGCCCGAACCATGTTGACGTACAGGGATGAATACACCGACGGGTAGAGAGCAAGGGCTTCTGCAAAACTGCTCCCTTCGACCAGGGCATCCTTGATCCTGGCGAGAATTTTTTTAAACGCATGACTTTTTGTCTGCACCAGCAGGGTGTCTATAGCCCCGACCAGAGGGAATCCGGCACTCAGAAGCGTCGCCAGCTGGCGGGTCATCATCGCGATATCTGCGGCCCGGACCCGTGTAAAGGCCTGTGATAACGACGGCGTGCCGGATTCCTTCTGCCTGGTCTGGTCGGTGACCTTATTCAAAGAAACCGGATAAATCCGGGAACCGCGCAGTTTGCTGCGGGCCGTCACTGCGCTGTCGGCGTCGATGATCCCTTTGACATTTTTACCCCGGATGTCCAGGGCCGTGTATTCGTAGACTGGCATATGATTTCGTGTATTGGATAATCGGTATTCGGTATTTGGCCAAATACGGTCCAAAAAAATTGACGACGCTTATCCCACCCGTCTGAGCCGAACCGCAAAGAACCCATCCGTGTCGTGGCGGTGGGGAAATGTTCTCAGGCGGCCGACGTGATCGACGACACATCGGGCGGGTTCCGGCATCCCGGAGATATCGGTGTCGATGGCATAGTTCTGTCGACGCGCGAGGAACGCTTCAATGACCCCATCGGTCTCCTCGGGTTCCATGCTACAGACCGAATATACCAAAATGCCCGATGGCTTTACAAGAACAGAGAGATTTTCAAGCAGCTGAAGCTGGGTTGCCCGGAAGGCGCTCAATCGCTTCTTGGATTCCCGCCATTTCGCATCCGGATTTCGGCGGAGCACGCCCAGGCCGGAACAGGGCGCGTCCAGCAAGACCCGGTCGAAACGTCCGCCGGATGAATCGTCCATCTGAAGAATATCCCGATGACGGCCCGATACGATACGGATCCCCAGACGTTTCATTTCCCATCGGAGCCGGGTAAGTTTGTGTCGGCTGATCTCCATGGCCTGTAAACGACCTCTGTTCCCCATCAGTTGGGCGATGTGCCCTGTTTTTCCCCCCAAACCGGCACTTGCATCCAGGATATGTTCGTTCGGTACCGGGTCAAGGAAGTGACTTATGAGCTGGGCAGCTTCGTCCTGCACCTGGAAACCGCCGGTTTTAAAATCCGAAAGATGATCAAGCCTTGTTTTGAGAATGCCCAACCGGATGCCCTCCGGCGAGTAGCGGCAGGCTGACGCCACACGGCTATGGGGCGACAGCCCGGCAATCAGATTTTCCCGGGTGGTTCGCAGCGTGTTGGTCCTCAGGGTGACTGGCGGCACCGCGTTGATGGTGTCACAGAGAACCATGGTTTCCCGCATAGCGAATCGGTTCAGCCAGCGTCTGGCAAGCCATTCCGGAATGGACTTTTCTGCGGTCAGCGATCCGATGGGATTCTTGGCAGGATCGGGGAACTGAACGTCCCGGTGTTCCCGGGCAGCGGTTCTGAGCACTCCGTTGATAAAACCGGTTGTCCAGGATGCCGCCACGGTTTTGCTCAGTTCCACGGAGGTGTTCACCGCCGCAGATACCGGAACTCGATCCAGGTGAATGATCTGGAATAGGCCCAATCGCAAGACATTTCGCACCGGAGGTGCGATTTTTTTAAATGGGGTAGACGAAAAGTGACGGATGATCCAGTCCAGACGGCCTCTCCACCGAAGAGCGCCGTGGATAAGCGCGTTGAACAGGGCCCGATCCTGTTTGGAAAGCTCCGGTGCCCGGATGTCCACCCCATCGATCAGCTGATCGAGGGTTTCATGGCTGTCGTCGATACGGTTGAGAATTTCCAGGGCGAGTTGGCGGGGGCTGGGTTTCATGTATTTTCAGTATGATGGCATATCGTCCGGCTAAACTATGGACCGGGGCAACCTGTCACGGGGCTGTCCGGTTTCAGAATCCCCGTCTCAGGGATCCTTAAAATCAACTAAGGTCGTCGTTTACGCCGGGACTCCGCCGTAAATGTCCCTTCCGATGCCGTCTGCCGATGTTAACCGAGCACCGTCCCCGGCGGCAACGGATTTCCGCGGAGAAAATCTTGGATATCCATTTTCCTGCCCGAGGCGCTCTGAATTTCATGGATCCGCATAACGCCGTTTCCTGCGGCAATACAGAGCTCTCCCGGAAAGCCTTTGATCACCGTTCCGGGCACCGCCTGGTGGGTTTCCCGGACAGGCGCGGCCCGAAGGATGTTGAGACGTTTTTTTCCATGGAACGTAAATGCACCGGGCCACGGGGTCACACCCCGGACGAGGGCATCCAGCTCAACCGCTGATTTTTGCCAGTCGATTCTGCCATCCGCTTTTTTGAGCATCGGCGCATACGAGGCGAGGGAATGGTCTTGGGGTGTCGGGCGAACGGTACCGGCTTTCATGTCATGAAGCGTCTTCAGCAAAAGATCGGCACCCAGTCTCGCCAGACGCCCATGAAGAGTGGCGGCCGTATCTGCGGTACGGATGTCCGTCTCGGCGGTGAGCAGAATGTCGCCCGTGTCCATGCCCGGGTCCATGAGCATGGTCGTGACGCCGGTTCTGGACTCGCCGTTGATGATGGCCCATTGTATCGGCGCCGGTCCTCGATACCGGGGCAGAAGGGATGCGTGAACATTGACGGCGCCGTACCGGGGCAGCGACAGCAGGGGAGGGGGTAGGATTTGTCCGAACGCCACGACCACCAGAATGTCCGGGTTCACATTTTTGACCGCCTTGACGGCGGATTCCGTTTTTATCGAATCCGGCTGGAACACCTGGTAGTTGAAGTTGGAAGCCGCTTGCTTGACCGGCGGTGCAACGGTTTTTCGGCCCCTGCCTTTGGGCCGGTCCGGCTGGGTGACGACCATGCCTATATGATCGGAAGAATCGTGAAGGGCCTCGAGGGTCGGGACGGCAAAATCCGGGGTTCCCATGAAGACTATGTTAATCAGCTGTTCCACCGTGTCGAAGCTGTTTTTTAATCCGTCTCTTGTACAGCTCCCGTTTCAGGGCGCTGATATGATCGATAAAAAGCGTTCCATTGAGATGGTCGATTTCATGCTGAAGAACGATGGCCAGCAAACCATCAGCTTCCATACGGATCGGTTTTCCCTCCCGGTTATACGCGTTTACCAGCACCCGTTCGGCGCGTTTCACGCTGGCGCGAAAATCCGGAACGCTCAGGCACCCCTCGTTTTCGGACAGGACATTGCCGTCCTTTTCGACAATTTCAGGATTGATCAGCACGTGCAGGTCTCGTTGCTCATCGGGGGGGGCGACATCAAAAATCAAAAGGCTTTTGTCGATGCCGACCTGGATGGCAGCCAGCCCGATGCCCGGGGCCAAATACATGGTTTGCGCCATGTCGTCGATAAGTTCCTGCAAGTTCCCATCGATATTGTCGATGTCCTGGGTGGGATGCCGCAGGAATTCATCCGGGTATGTGAAGATGTCTAATATGGACATGGTTATTTCGTTGGCCGGTCATTACGGGATACAAGATCCAAAATACAGGATTCAAGAAACGATGACCGGACATTGGGGTTTCAAGCTAATTAACCTGCATCTTGGATCCTGCATCTGTTCTTTTTATCTTTCAGCTTTGAACTTTGAACTTTCAGCTTCACGTCTTTCAGCTTCGCGCCTTCAACTCATCTCGCTTTACCGGTGCAGTGCGTCCCGGGAAAGGATCGCGATCTCCCGGGTCCGGCAGGTCGCCGGAGCGTGTTACCTGTAAAATATTGACCCCGGTGACAATGGCCGCAGCAAATCCCACCAGGATTACCGGAAGCATCTGAAGGGCATGATTGGCCAGGGTAAACCCGGCGGCTTCCTTTCCCGGCACGCCAAACAGGGTCATGGCAAACACACCGCCGGCTTCCCATAGTCCCCAGAATCCCGGAACCGAAGGAAGGGCGATGAAAAATGCAACGATGACCATCACCGCGGAAAGTTCCAGGTACGAGAGATGGACCCCGGGACAGCCTTGCGCCATGAGATAATAGGAAAATGCCTGAAGGAGCCAGATCATCACTGTAAACATGCTGATCAGGGCGATGCTTTTCGGGTATCGCACCAGAGAGAAGCCGGAGGCGATATTGTCGGTGATGTTGGCCAGGGGAACAGCCAGCCGATCATGTATTTTATTCTTCACGGCGACGCTGCCGAAACTCAGCAGCTGAGGGATCCGGAGGATCGTCTTCTGGATCAACGATCGTGTGTAATCGATGGTCACTAGAATGATGCCAATGATGAACACGAAGCAAATCCGCAACATTCCGGTGGCAATCATTTCGAGGGTGTCCCGGTTGAGTTGGTAATTTCTGAAGGTCATGTTGAGTTCCGGATCGATGGGCACCGTCGCCAGGACAAAGGCAAAAAAAGCGGTGAGCATAATCAGGTCGAACACGCGCTCTGCGGCAACCGTTGCTAGGCCTGTTGTAAACGGTACCTTGCTTTGTTTGCGGAGCAGAATGGGTCGTGCCAGCTCACCCACCCTTCCTGGCAGCACACAGTTCATCATGAAGCCGATCATCATGGGATTGTGAGCCTCCCAAAACCCGACGCGTCTGGCGGAGCGAAGAATGATTTGCCAGCGAACTGCCCGGAGCATGAAGCTGATCAAAATGACCAAAGTGGCCGGAATCATCCAGAGATAATTGATGGTGCCCAGATACGCGACCAGATCGGCAAAAGGAACATTTCGAAATGCCAAATACAGGGTTATCGCCGAAACAACGGTTCCGAGAACCAGGGATATGATCAATTTTTTATTCAATATCTCAGATCATTAGACGGACAAGATCTCTCTGGCATGGTCCACATCCTTGTGGATCTGCCGGGATAATTCTTCAACACTGGAGAATTTGATCTCTTCTCGAAGCCGCTTGATGAAGTTCACCCGAATCTTTTTTCCGTATATATCGTTATCGAAATCAAGGATGTGCACTTCAACCGTAAATTGATGGTCTTCAAAGGTGGGGCTGTATCCGATATTAGCCACACCCTTGAATCGTGTCCCGTCAAATTCGACGGTCGCGGCATAAACACCCGTTTTGGGGCAAAGCTCATCCTGCAGGTTGATGTTGGCTGTGGGGAATCCCAAAAGCTTTCCGCCGCGATCCCGGCCCCGTTCCACCTCCCCCCGGATCTGATAGTGGCGACCGAGCATTTTTTGAGCTTCCGTCATACTGCCATCCATGACCAACTCCCGGATGCGGGTGCTGCTGATCCTCTCGGTATGTGCCCGGGGTGCGGGGATCCAATCGGCAACGACGACGTCGAAATCAAGGTCCCTTCCCATGGATTCGAGAAGATCCACCGTGCCTTCTCTGTTTTTGCCGAAGGTATAATCTCTTCCAACAACGACCACTCTCGCCCCGATGCGCCGGATCAGGAGGTCTTCGATAAATTCCCGCGCGGTCAACGCGGCAAAATCCAAGGTAAACGGGACGCCGATAACAACATCGAGCCCGGCACTTTCCATCAGCTCGATTTTTTGCTCGTACAGGGTGATGAGAGGGGGATGCCCGTTCTGTTTTAAAACGCGGATCGGGTGCGGTTCAAAGGTCATTGCGATGGCGGTGCCGCCAATGGCTTCCGCCCGTTCGATAACCTCGTGAAACAGGGCCTGATGGCCGATGTGCACACCGTCGAAATTGCCGATGGTAATTACGGCATTTGTAAACGGCGTTCTGATGTCGTTCAGATTTTCGATTAACTTCATGGTATAGCCGTTAGCCCGTGGGCCCGTTAACCCGTGGGCCCGTTAGCCCGTTGGGCGGTGTGCCTGTGGGGCGCGTCATCTGCCGTCTGTCGGCGGCGTCATTCGTCATGTGTCCCGCTTCGCGGAACATCATGGGTTCTTCTTCGACTTCTGTTTTCTCGAAACCCGATTCCATTATCCCTGCATCGTGTATCCTGTATCCTGCATCTTGTATCCTGTATCCTGAATTCCAACTTCCGTAAATAGTATCCCGTCGTGAGATTTGGAGAATTTAACTTCCGGCTCCAAACGATAATCACCCTCAAGTTATTGTGCAAACGAGGGTATCGCCCCCATCCGCCTCTGATGTTGAATTTCAGTCGTGCGCGAAATTATTTTCCAAGCGGCGCAGCCGCGCTTCATAAAATCGCAAGGCGATTTTATCTTGACACGGATTCAAAATCCCTATATATGCAACAACTTCTAAACGAAGTCAACAACCCCGCCGGGCCGGTGGTTGCACTGCCTGGGAGGTTCACCAAGTTCGATATGTGTGCCGAAGTGGCGGAACTGGTAGACGCGCTAGGTTCAGGGTCTAGTATCCGTACGGATGTGGGAGTTCGAATCTCCCCTTCGGCACCATTTTCTTATCCCCACCAAGTCCGCGTCCCGTAATATTTATCACCCGTAATGCATTCTGGCTTTGACACCCCTCCGGTAGAATTCTATAATCAAATTTTTATAAAATCCGAAACCATCGTGATCGTTTGCGAAGCTGCGTGAGCGTGGGCCCTTATGTACACCCGTTTCTTCGGTTTTAAGGAAAGACCTTTCAAAATGGTGCCTGACCCGGCGTATCTATATCTAAGCCGGACCCATCAGGAGGCCATGGCGCACCTTGCCTATTCGTTGAAGTCGGGGGATGGATTTGTCCAGGTGACCGGAGAGGTGGGCACCGGCAAGACAACGCTTTGTCGAGCCTTTATCCAACGGCTCGACGAAAGATATGAAGTCGCCTATATTTTCAACCCCGTCCTGGATCCCATCGAGCTATTGAAGGCGATCAACGATGAATTTGGAATCGATACGGAGCCTGACAATGCGCGGGCGTTGATAAAGATTCTGAATGCGTTTCTGATCCAGGCAAAACGGAACGGCAAACAGGCGATTCTCATCATCGATGAAGCACAAAATTTAAGCCGCGGGGTTTTGGAACAGATTCGACTCATTTCCAACCTGGAAACATCCCGAGATAAATTGCTGCAGATCATCCTCTTCGGCCAACCCGAACTGGAACAGACGCTGGATTCCCAGCCCCTCCGCCAGTTGCGGCAGCGGATGACCCTGAGTGCCAGGCTGCGCCCCTTGACCCTGAAAGAGACCAGGGCCTATGCACTGCATCGGATCCAGGTGGCCGGAAGGACACGGGGAGACCCCTTTACGTCCGGCGCCATGCGATGTGTGTACAGGTTTTCCGGAGGCATCCCCAGGCTGATCAACCTGTCATGTGATCGGGCCCTCCTGACCGCGTTTGCCGCTGACAACAAGCAGATCGGAAAAAAAGAAGTGCGGGCCGCTGTCGAAGAACTGCAATATCAGATCCCGGCCCATGGGGCCTCTCGCAGCATGCATTGGATCGGCCAGGCCGCACTGGCATCTGTTCTATTGCTGGTCGTGGCCGGGGTGTTGCTGATGGTCACCGGGATCGTTCCGGCTAGCTGGATTTCGATGGAGAACTGGAAAACGTCGCCGCCGTCGGCGCAGGTACCGGTCCGTGTCACCATTCATGAGATCCCGAAGCCGCCCACCGGGCACGTCATCCATGGGGATACCCCGGTCGATGTCAAACCGGCGATGCAGGTTGTCTCTTTGGATGATGTCATCTCTTCGGAAGACGGTTACCTGCTGAGACAATCCGCGCTGCATACGCTGCTGACCCTCTGGGGCCTGCCCAGCCAGAATCCATCCTTTCTCGAATCCATTGACGACGATGCGATGTTCGTCCGTTTGGCAGCCAATTACCACGGGCTTTCCTTTCTGCGCCTGGTCAATGATTGGACGATGATTGAACGATTGAATCTGCCGGCCATTATACCGATCCAGTCTCCGTCGGACGATGTGGTTCGCATGCTGACACTGTCCGGCGTTACTTCGGACGGATATTTGTTTTACGTGGGAAAGGAGCGCCTAAAAGTTGTCATGAGTCCCGAGGATCTGGCACGCTTCTGGACAGGCGAAGCCTTTATCCTTTGGAAAAATTTTCTCGCGATTAACGGGGTAATCCCCAGAAAGACCAACGGGGAATCGATTATCACCTTGAAACTGCTGCTTCGGGATATCGGTTTTAACGGCATCGAAATCGATGCCGTGTTCGATGAAACAGCCCGTCGGGCCGTTATGGCGGTTCAGGAAAAGAACGGCCTGCCCGTGGACGGTGTTGTCGGGACGATGACCAAGATCGCCCTCTACAATGAGAAAATGTCCCTGAACATCCCAAAGCTCAAACAATAAAAGCGCGGCGCGCTGTTATTGTTTGAGCGAAACGCGGCGTTGCCGCAAGAAAATATCAGTATAAACATCTTCTTGGGAATAGAGGGCATCATTGGGTTGGGCCGCATTGGGGGCCCAGTAGAACCTGAAACCAAACTAATGCGCACGTTTATTCCCAGCACCAGCTTGGGAATTTCATCAAATCTCAAAGAGATTTTATCATGAGCTCCATCCTGAGGGCACTCAAAAAACTCGAAGAGGAAAGACCCACGGAAAAGGGGAGGGTCTTTATCCCGGACGCCACGACACCAGATGGGGCGTACGCCGATTCCACGCCCGCCTCGAAGAAGAACGTGATATTCTTTGGAATCGGCTTGGTATCGCTGATCATGGCGGCTGTCGCCCTGATGGCCGCTTTGGCGATCGGCCCCTTCGCCGACGATGACGTCCAGGTCGGCAGCGGGCCAAACACCCAGTCTGTTGACAACCCGACAACGGAGGGTGATACCAAACGTTCTCAAGACGTTGGGGGTTATCCCTCCGACACCAAGCCCTCTGCCTCGGCAAGCCCGGCAACGGTATCGGACCGTCGGGAACGGTCTGAATCGAATTCCCGCAACGGATCGTCGGCGCCAAAACCTTCGGTGTCCCAGCTCCGAAAGACAATGACCTCACGGCAAAGCACCAGTCGTGTTTCCACCGGCCCGGCTCCGACCGCAGGAAAGGCATCGGGCGCTAAGCTGTCGGACCGAACGTCGAAGTGGCCGGATGTCCGGCCGGCCGCGCCACCGGACGACGATCCGAAACCGGAAGACCGTCCTGCCCGCCGTGCCGATGGCACCGAATTTAATCCGCCCATGCTGGCATCCGCTGATTTAAAGCTTCAAGCGATCTCGTGGGCCGAGGAGCCGAGGCGGCGTCTTGCCGTCATCAATGGCGAAACACTTCATATCGGTGAGCAGACCTCGGGATATGTGATCGTCAATATTAGACTTAACGACGTCATCGTTCGGCAGGATGGGACGATGTGGCGCATGGTGTTCCGTTCCAAATAACGTCACTTCCGCATTATCCCAGGTTCACGCGACATCCCCGACACCCGGATTTGCTCTCTCTATCTTTCGACAGTGCATGCCCGCCTGACAAGGAGCCCGTGACCCGTCCTCCGCTCCCGATCCAACGTGCCCCGGTTCCGGAAGATTCTTCAAGTAATCACAGATAATTGGGGCTTCTATCGGTCGACTGCGCCGACAACTTTCGTCGCGACAATTGTGTCGGCACCTACGAAAAAGTGTGAAATGAATCACTTGAACACCATGGGGTTACCATCCTCTCAAACGATGCAATGCCCTCCTGTATGCCTTGCCACTGGATTTGGCTCACACAGCAAACAACGGTCTCTCGAGTGGATGCCTGCGGGTATGTGCGTACCCTCGGTTGACGGCAGGCCCGGTCGATTCCCCAACATATCGGAGGGCTGATAGATGACTTAATTTACAAGGGATATCACAAACGCCAAAGACGATTTTATTTTGGCATGGAAATCGCATAAAATACCTTTTTTACATGCGTTATATCGTTTCACAGCCGCGTTTATTTGATAATGAAAGCTGTTTCTCTGAGAACCTCAGACGTTTCAAGTGCTGATTCAGGGATTGTGGGACACCTCGACCCCACCGTTGTGATGATCCGTTGAGATCTGGTGGCTCACCTCGAGAGTGTCTTTGTTTTTTAATAAACTGCAAGAAATCAATAGTTTAGTATATTTTGTGCAGTGTAACGCACGGGGCGGAGCTGTATGGAACGGATGGGCCGCCGATCCCGTCAACACCACTTGAGACACATGGTGCGTCCTGTCGGTATCCTGGATTCGACAGACGGGTGTATTGTCGCTTCGGCCGTCATATATGGCGTGACTCCCGGTACGCGGGACCGGAATCCGCATCATTGAGCAAAAGGGTTGTAGGTTCATGCAAATGTGGATAACTATTCAGGTTCAACGAGCCTTCATATGACGATGGGACGGTACAAAATTCAGGTGTTCGGAGCGATGCGAATTTGGGCGGCGTTTGCCCTGGTGGTGATATTAACCCGACCGGTCGGCGCGGAGATCTCCCGTTTTCGCGATCCCCACCCTGAAGGAAATGTCATCGAATATTGGCGATTAACACACGATCCCGCGATCCGTGATCACGCCAACTACCACAACACCGATTGTTGGAGCCCCGACGGCCGGTATGTGTGCTACACCCATTATGCAAAAGCGCCCCCATCGGGAGCAGCAGAAAAGCCGTTTAGTGAAATACATCTTGTCGATTTACATACTGAAAAAGACATCGTTGTCGATGGGGGAATAAGCCCCCGATGGGCGAAACAGCACAACTGGCTTTTTTATTCAAAACGCAGGAGCTTTGGGAATCCATGGGAAGAGGGCACCGAAATATGGCGCCTCGACGGCGATACCGGAAAGAAAGACCTGATTACCTGGGGCATGGAATTTTTAGGGTCCACGGATAGTCATGACCGATGGATCTACGGGAACCAGCGACTTCGTTATTTAAAGGGAAAACAGTGGTCCACCGCCCGGGCACGCATTGCACCGCAATCGCCCATCGAGGTGATCTATCAGAATCCCAAGGCACTCCGTCCACTGTGCAATCCCGTTCATGATGTGGTCAGCCTGCGGGCGAAACAAAAAAGAGAGATGTTCGGTCCAAGCCGCGTCTGGCTCGAACTGGACGGCTCGAATGAGCGTATCGGAGTGCCGATGATCCAGGACGGACATGTCGCCTGGTCCGGTGACGGAGCATACCAGCTCATCGGCAACAGGCAAGCAAGTGGAAGAAAGTGGAATGAACCGTTTCCGAGCGACCTTCACCTGTTAGCGAATACCTACTTTGGTGACGTAAGTTCGTGCGGCAGGAGCGGTCGTTGGATTTGCGGGGACGACGCTGTGGCGGATCTAAGGTCAGGAGACGGAACCCGCGTACCGCGACCCCCTTCAGGCGTTGCCCAACCATCGACCCTGGGCGACATTTCCGGCCATTACGATGCCGACCCAAAGGGCAGCCCGGACGGAACCAAAATCTGTTTCGTGTCAAATTTTGATCTTGAAAAGGCCCCGTTTACCTGGATTCTTGACGCTGTGGCAGATCAACAAAGAATTACCGTTCATAGTACAGAAGGCTTTCCTGAAAAGGGAAATATCGAGATTCGAGGGGAGGTGATCGGCTACAATTTAAAGACGCCGGGATCATTTGAACTGATCGAGAGGCACAAATATGCGACCGGGCGGTACGACGTCCTGAAAAAAGGATGGTATGTCACCGCCTTCAATGACAGGTTAATGACCGAGAAACAACGGTCCCGGGCAAAAAACCCGCCGTCATGGATGCTCCAAGCGATCACGGATGAGCCACAACGTCCGCTTCTCTGGCAGAGACAGACCGATGTATATGTCAGTGTGGTGCGACGTCCCGACCCGCCGTTTCTGATGATCACACCCGACGGCGTGACGCTCGTGCCGGGTGAAAATCACCGTGAAACGCAAAGCTACCTTATCTACCGCGATGGGAAATTGCTGAGCACTGTTTCAGCCCAGCCCGACAACCGGATCGAGCTTCCACGGCCTGGCGTGTACAGTGTCCTGGCTGTTGAGTGGAGTGGGTTGAAAGGAAGAAAGAGCAATTCGGTGACGCTTCTTCAGCCTGCGACGTTGACCCTTCTTTCCGATTGTCCGGAGGATTTCTCATGGACCTGGATCGAATGGCACTTAGAAGGTAACAGGGTTTCCGAGGAGAAGGGCCGTAAGGCACCACGTGCCCTTCGCGAAGTTCACCATCGCTACGACGGTATCATCCGACGAGAAACCTTCACCCACGGCACCATCGCTCAAGCGGAGGATATGAACCGTCAGGGATTTGCAGCTCGCCGGTTGCGATACCAACGCGGCGTTCTGGCTGAAAGAGAATACTGGGTTTCAGAAAATCAGCGCATCAGTCTGGAACGATTCGCCCCCGACGGGACAAAGAGGGAGGAGGTCCGCTGGGAGTACGATCGCGGGGACCGTGCCGTCGAAGTTGACCATTGGTGATTCGATAAGGGACTGCCGGTTAAGCGATCCGTGAAAAACGGACGGAAACTGTTTCAGAGGCAGGGCAACATCTGGAATCGAATACGTTGATGCAGAAAGACATCCTCCAAAAAAGCGCTCATGCGGCAAAATACATGGTTATTTTCCGAGTGCTTTCCCAGGTTGTGACCCTGGGTGTCACGATTATGCTGGTACGCGGCTTGTCGCAGCATGACTACGGCGTCTACAACCTGCTGTACTCCATCATCGGTCTTTTCAGCATAATTGCATCCTTCGGCATCGCAAACACGCTCCAGCGTTACATGCCCGAGTACTACCGCCGTGGTGAATTTCGCATTGCCAACAATCTATACAGGTTGGCGTCGACCATTCGACTGGTTTCAAATGCCGTTGTCTTGGGTCTTTTACTTATTTTCTGGGACCATCTGGCACATTTGTTGAAAATTGGTGAATACCGTGACTATTTCATGCTTTTCTGTGTCATCGTCTTGCTTTACATGCAAAGGGGCATTCTGGAAGTATGCCTTGGAGCCTATTTTCTTCAGAAAAGCGCCCAGGGTCTGGCCTTTGCTTTCGAGCTGATTCGCGGCGTCGGGTACGTTGCGGCCATCCTGACCGGGATGAATCTGTGGCGCGTGCTGCTGGTCGACCTGGCTGCCTATGCTGTCCTGTTTGCGGGCCTTCAAATGGTGTACCGGGTGAAAATCCCGAAGCACGAAGGAACGATGGATCGAATTGAAGGCGCCGAAAAAAAAAGACTGTGGCGTTATGCGCTGTTCTACAATTTCAATGATGCCGGCGTCGGGTTGATCAAGCCGGATATCGACTATTTTCTCATTGCCTATTTTTTTAATCCCGCCCAGGTGGCTGCTTACGCGTTCTGCCAGAGAACCGCAAAATTGCTGGGAAAGGCGCTTCCAGTCAAATATTTGATCGATGTCGTTCGCCCGGCATTCTTCGCGGCAGGAACCGAGATGGACGCCGCCGGTATCAACCGGATATTTCAGCTGCTGTTAAAGTCCAGTTACCTCGTCAACATTCCTGTTTTCTGTTTCATCGCCTCGTTTGGTGATCATTTCATTCAGATCGTTTTCGGGTCACAATATGTTCCATATGCCCGCGTGCTTGCCGCTGTGTGTTTCTTTCGTCTCGCCAGCGGGTTCGACATACCGGTGAACCTGGTTGCCCAATTGGAAGAAAAGGCCGACGTCATCCTGTATAGTAAGATTTTTGCGGTCTATAATCTGATCGCCGATATTATTTTGATCCGGTACTTCGGCATCTGGGGAGCGGTCGTCGCAACAGGGACGGCCGTCTTTGGAAAGAATTTTTTCATCTGGTGGTACGTGCGCGATTTGGCGAACCTCAAAGGGATGGGTCCCTTTATGATTAAGACCGTTGGTTTCTGGACTGTGACGGCTCTGGCCGTCGGCGCTGTCAGCCGTTATATCCCCGGTCACCTCGTTTCCCTGCTTATCGGCGCATCCGTCTTTGGACTGGCCTTTATGCTTCAATTCAGAATGACGCTATTCAGTGAGCAGGACAAGCATTGGCTCCAGAAGGCCGGACAGGGCTCGAGAAGGGGGGCGTATTTCCTGAAGCTATTCAGGCTTCAGCCGGCGTGATGGGATGAAACCGGCCTCAACAACATTTCTCTGTGACCCCCAGCGCTCTGCACGCTTGAGGTATCGGAAGGGGCATCGGAAGGTCCCCGAACGGATCTGGTCTTTCCGGCTGCGCAGTTATCCGGTAAAAGGCGCAGAATCGATGCCGGCGTTCGATACCGACGGAAATCTGTATTTTGGAGCCCATGATGGCTGCTTCTATTCCCTTGACGCTGCAGGTCGTTTACGCTGGATGTTCAAGACGGGAAACAAAATGTATGCCAGTCCCGTGGTCGATGGCGGGTATGTCTTTTTTACCTCCGGCGACGGACATCTTTTCTGTTTCGATCTCCAGGGAAATTGCCAGTGGTCATACGCACTCAGTGAGTATTTCAAGAAGATTGAAGATCGTATCCGCCGCAAACTGTCGCTCTTGTACACGAAGCGGTTTGCCTATGATCCTGACCGGCGGAAGCACTGGACGGTCAAGTGCTGGAGTTCTCCAAATATCGGCCCGGATGGGACGGTGTATATCACCGCCCTGGGAATCGGATTGCACGCAGTTCGTGCCCGGGATGGAAAATGCATCTGGCAATATGATTTGGGGGCACCGCGTCATCATTTGTCCGGAGTCGCTTTGAATCCGGCCGGCGACATCTTCGTTGCGTCCCAACGTCGAAGACTGCACTGCCTGGGTAGCGATGGAACGAAAAAATGGTCATACGATACCGGGTGTGGGTTTGACACCTGGGGCAACCCCAGCCTGGACCTCGATCACGATATCGTCTTTTTCCCGATGACCCAGCGCGAGCGCAACGGACGGCTGTTCGCACTGAACTTCCAGGGCAAAAAAAAATGGGAGGCCGTCATCGATGGGGGAATCCGGGGTTCTGCCGCGTTATCCTATCGAAATTATGTTGCGGTGGCCGGTTTGAGCGGGAGGCTCTATTTTCTGGATAAGCATTCCGGACGTCTCATGAAGAAAATTCGTTTGACCGATGCCCGGAGGGGCATGTGGACGACACCGGCTATCGATCCCGATGGGCATATCCTGATCACCACCAAAGACTCCCGGTACAGCGGGTCATTGTGCTGCCTTTCGCCCGATGGAGATCGCCTGTGGCGCATCGAGCTCGGAAAAGCACTGGCAACACCTGTGATCGATGCCAACGGGCGCTTGTATGTCGGATCGTGGGACGGGGCGATGCATTGTTATCAGACGTGATTCAGATACCTTCGCCGGAACATCCGGCAAGGGGAGAGCGAAAATGATACCCGAAGAGCGTATTCTAGTGATACGGCGTTCGCGCCTGGCCGGGTCACTCCGGTTAAATGGGGCCAAAAACAGCGCGCTGCGTCTTTTGGTGGCTTCCCTGCTGACCCCGGGCAAAATCGAACTGGACAATTTTCCGGCGGACATTTCCGATGGCCGGATTCAGATCGACATGCTTCGGCTTCTTGGAAAGGGATGCCGGGTCGAACCGGATCGGGTGATCATCGAAGAACCGGGCCCCATTTCCAGCCGGGTAGACTGGGGCGGCCGATCCATACGCAACACCCTGCTGGTGCTGGGTGCCTTGACGGCGCGCACCGGCCAAGGTGCCGTCCCTCTTCCAGGCGGCTGCAAGCTGGGCGGGCGAAAATATGACCTTCACGAAATGCTGCTCCGGCAACTCGGTGCCGACGTGTGGACCGAAGGTGATATGATTTTCGCTTCAGCAGAAAAAGGGCTCGAGGGCAGCGACATCCACCTGCCGATACGATCCACCGGGGCTACGGAGAATGCCATTCTCTGCGGCACACTGGCCAAGGGTATCACCCGCATATGGAATCCCCATACCCGGCCTGAAATTCTGGATCTGATTGCACTCCTCCGGAAAATGGGAGCCAACATCAGTGTCTTCGGTCAGGAACATATACGTGTCCAGGGTGTGGAGGCTCTGGAAGGGGCACGTCACAGCGTGGTGGCCGATAACATGGAAGCGCTGACCTGGCTGATCGGATCCGTCATCACCGATGGCGACATCGAAATTGCCGGATTTCCCTATGAACATCTGGAAGTACCGTTGATTTATTTGAGGGAAAGCGGGGCACGGTTTTACCGGGGCCAAGACCGGTTGATCGTCCGCGGCGGCCGCTGTTATCCCATCGATATCAGCACCGGCCCCTACCCGGGGATCAATTCGGATATGCAGCCGTTGTTTGCCGTTTTCGGGCTCTGTGCCCTGGGCGAAAGCCGAATCGTCGACCTTCGGTTTCCGGGGCGATATCAGTATGCGGATCAAATGGCCAAGATGGGAGGCTGTCTCAGAACCGATGGCGACATGCTTTACATCCAGGGGGGTAACCCGCTCAAGGGTGCCTCGGTGCGGGCGACGGACCTGCGTGCCGGCATCGCACTGGCCTTTGCCGGACTCGTCGCCGACGGTGAAACCCGCATTGAAGACGCCTGGCAGATCACACGGGGGTATAATCGCTTCACTGAAAAGCTCCATCAATTGGGGGGCGATTTCAACCTTGAATGAACAAGACCGTCAACCCACCCTGTGGTATTTGATCTGCTCCACCGGAATCGGCGGCGCAGAGCGGCGCATTGTCAAGGTGTCGACCTATTTTGCGGAACAGGGCCTGTTTTCGCGGGTAAACCTCGTCGTAAACCGGGCACTGCTTGATGCATACGCAAAGGATCTGGAACTCGTACAAATGCTTCGAACGAGCCCTGTCCGGGTCATGGTAAAGGAGGGTGTTTTCGAAAAGCACCTGTTCCCGGACAGCTTGAAAATACGGGGAATCAAAAAAATTCACCTCTATCTGAAGTCTCACCCATATCTATACCGGCGTGTGCTACACCGGCTGTCATGGTACCGGTTTCTCAAAAAAAGACTCGGCCCAAAAGACGTGGTGCACTGTTTTTTCGGCGATCCGGCCCGAAATGCCTGCCTGCTGGTGTCCCAGAAATTACCCCAACCGGTGATCATCGAGCTGACGAGCAACCGCCTCGTCGAGCGGGTGGGCAGCCAAATGAAGACCATGCTCGACAACGGGCGACAGATTTCGGGAAGGCTGTGTATCCGAACTGTCACATCCGTCGTATATCGGAATTTAACCCGCATCGTACCGGGGTCCTTCTTCGAATCATGTGGGGCAGACCTGGCGGCTTACTCCGGTCCGTTCATCGCCATGGGCTCCGACTGCATACGTCGACCTAAACAGAAGGTCATCGTATTTGCGCACCGGTTTATCGAACCCAAAAATCCCATATTATTCTGCCGGGTGGTGCGTGCCCTGCTGGACACAGGACAGCTGGATGGATGGCAGATCAAGCTCAGGGGTCGCGGTCCCCTTGAAGATGACATGAGAAAGATACTCCATCCGTATATCGATAACGGAATTGTGGATATCGGATTTTCCTACGAACTTGGCAAGGAGTTGGCCGAATCGATGATATTCGTATCGATCATCATCACCGGTAACGAGCCTTCCAACAGCGTCTATGAGGCGATGAGAAACGGCAATCTTCTGGTATTGAGCCGATCCGGCGGCACGGTCGGCCAGTTCGATCACCCGGATGTGGCGTTCGTCGACATCGACATGCAGAGCCTGACCGAAGGGCTGCTGAATGCCACATCCTCCGCTGAGGGTTCCCGATTCGAAACCAAAAGCGAGGCGATGCGAAGGTTTTTCGAGCACATCAAGAATCATTCCGGCTACGTCTCGGACGTCCGGCGTATTTACGAGGAAAGCCTGAATTGAAGTACATCTACATCATTGGTTCCGGACACTCCGGCAGCACGTTGCTGGATCTGATGCTTTCCAACGCTGGAGAGGTTTTTTCCATGGGCGAAATTCTGCGCCTTGGGCAAGCGATGCAAAAGGGCACACTCTGCTCCTGCAGCGCCCGGGTGTCTGATTGCGCGGTATGGAAACCGATCCTCGATCCTTTTTCCACTCAGGATATAAACACATTTTCCTATGGCGCCGATCGCGACACGATCAACAATGCAGTGGCTCACGATCGTTTTGTCGAACGATACCCTGCGTTTTTGAGTCGAATTGCTGAAGTCACTGGCGAATCCGTATTCTGTGATTCATCGAAGCTGCTTGCTCGTTTGACGTTGTTGTCCAGAATCAAAGACATCGATTTATACGTGCTTTACCTGATGCGGCATCCCGGAGGTGTGGTCAGATCTCAAATGCGAAAGGGGAGAGCCTTTTTCCAGCAGTCGCTGGTCTGGTTGAAGAGAAATTTTAAAACGGCCCATTTTCTGCGAAGCAGGGGCCTTCGATACAAGCAATTGGATTATGAGAAACTCGTTCGGCATCCAGAAAATGAAATAATGGAGACGTTCTCATTTTTTGATAGTGATTGCAGTCCTGATCTTATCGTCAACTTCAGTAAACTGAGACATCTAGTTGAGGGAAACAGGATCAGGATGCATCATCAAAAACTGCAATTACGGGAACCGGAAAAGTGGCAGAACGATTTTAGCTACGCCCAGTATGTACTCCTGTCCTTGATAAATGCACTGTCCCTGAAACGAAACATGTTTGGCACCTGAAGGAACATGCCATTGAAATTTGCCTACATAACCACTTCTCCGTTTCCTTCCGAGAAAGCGAACATCATACAATCGATAGAAGTTGCTGGGGCCCTTGCAGATATGGGCAATGAGGTTCATTTCTATTGCCCTGAATCAGAACGCGACCGGTGTGCTACGGACGATCCGATACAAAAATTCAAGGAATTCAATGGTTCGGAGATTTCGTTCAAACCGATATTTTCTCATGCAGTGATGCCCAATAGACGGTTCGGCGGGGCTTTGACAATTCCGCATCTGTTGAAAGCCATCGAGCGCTCCGACCAATATGACTATTATTATGTCAGAAACCCGTATCTCTTGAGCGTGTTAATACGCATGGGGAAAAAGGTCATTTTCGAGCAGCATCAATGGGAATCCTATCGCAATTCATGTTTCAGCGAACTGGTCCGGAAAATAACTTTAAACTTTAATTTCGGGAAAACAAACAAATTGCCATCGATTTATCTGTATTTCGAATGCGCTCAAAAACAAATGGGTTCAGAAAGGAATTCCCAGTGGCAAAGCCATGGTCGCACATGACGCCGTAGATATACGGCGTTTTACGCCTGTCATTGAAAAAAAGAAGGCAAAACTGAGTTTGGGCTTAAATCCAGATGACATCATCGTATGTTATCTGGGAAGTCTCTATGCAAACCGATCTATCCGAGACATAATCGATATTGCATCGAAGCTCCCGGAGATTAATTTTCGATTGGCAGGCGGACCTGAAAAAGAAAGATCAACGCTAACCAGACATGCGCGTGCTATCGGCTTGAAAAATGTTGAATTTATCGGAAGGGTTGAAAGACGGGACGTGCCCAACCACCTTTTTGGTTCAGATATACTTTTGTTTACTATGAATGAAGGGACATTGACTTATGACATTTGTTCTCCGATGAAAATATTCTAATACATGGCTGCTGCAAGAGTTCTTGTTGCACCGAATTTGCCAAGTCTGAGAGAAGTTCTTAATTCAGAATTTTCTTTTTTGTATGAATTCCCGGAAAAACGGAGCCTTGAAAAATACGTCCGATATGCAGTACAGGCGGTTAAACAAGGAAAGAGTGATGAAATGGGATTAACCGCTCGACAAATGGTGAAAACACATTTTACCTGGGATATTCGAATGAAAAAAATCTGTAACGAATTGAATGAATCATAAGGGAAGTTACATTTTAAAATGTTCTCCATCGTTTATGTTATAATATTTATTGCCTTTTGTGGTAGTACTCTTGAATATAGTTTTCATTTTCCATCCATTATAAACTGGATAACAGAGCCACTGATTTATCTTTTTCTGCTTTATTCGATAGCAAAATCCAAGAATCTGTATATTCCCTATGTTCCGCTACTGATTGTGTTCGGTATCGTTACTCTCGCCTCAGTTGTCTTCAACGGCAAGTTCAATTTAGAGCCTATATTCAGTCTCCGCTTGGTCGCAAGATTCTATTTCTTTTTTATTGCGTTGATAACGTATGACCCGACGGAACAGCAAATCAAGAGACTTAACATGTTCATCGTTGTCCTGTTATTGATTCAAATTCCAGTGGCGACGATAAAACTATTTCTGATGGGAATTAGCGAAAATACAACAGGAACCTACTCTGTGAGCGGCGGAGCCGCATCCACGATGCTTCCCTTGTTTGTCATCGGATATTTGATCGCTTTTTTCATTTACTATAAACAAAGTTACAAATACATATTTTTGGTTTTCGCCTTTATATATCTATCCCTGATCGGGGCAAAGCGAGCCGTTGTTTTTATGACACCGGTTGTGTTGTTTTTTTCCCTATTTGTTTTCTTGAGGGACAAAAAGATCGATGTTGTCATGAAGCGAAAACTGGTTCCCAAAATTTTTTTCATACTCATATTTATTACACTTACGACCAGTGCCATCGGGCTCTCTTTACTGGGCAGCCTCAATCCGGAGGGTAAACGATGGGGATCGATTGATCCGTTGTATGCTATAAATTATGTATTCAAATATGAGACGACCACCCATGTCACATATGGCACGACCGGGGGGAGATGGAATACCACAAAGCAGGTTCTGTCCGTTCTCATCGAAAAAGGTCCCGCCCGTTTTCTGTTCGGGTATGGTCCCGGGGCCATTGTCGAAAGCCGTTTTTCCGGCAGGCGATCGGATTACACCCTTTTCAAAGACATTCATTTTCACTACGGGGTGACCGGTTTGAATATGCTGGCCATGGAATATGGCATTGCCGGAATGATGATATACTTCATTTTCCTTATTTTGCTGCTGGTAAAAAGCATTCAATTGTGGCGGATTGAAAGTGATCCATTCTGGAAAGCATATGCCCAAGGATCCATCGTGTTGATGTTCAGCATGATCATGGTCTGGGCGTATTACAATCGGGCGACCGTCATCGGCGATTTTCTGCCGGCAATCTTTTATTATCTCATGGCGCTTGTTTTTATCCGGTACAGGCGAATTGTTCAAAAAGAGGAGCCTGAATTTTATAGTGAACAGCTCGAGGCCATCGGGGAAAATACTGCACCCTTATGACCGGCGATGCCAAATTGTTGATCGTATCCAAAGACCTTGAAAGCAGGGGGGGGTTGCAAATTACTATAGGTTGTTTTTAAAAAAGTTTATATGGTTATATAGAAAGCCCAAGTGATAAAAATAATTGATTCAGCTGTGACCTTATCTGTCACAGGTCTACGGTATAATGGTCTCAAAAAC
>Ga0056113_1000064_pt1 | contig 34768 bp, 29 predicted proteins | sample WorMetilvaeELBA2_FD_55030 | JGI IMG/M metagenome (GOLD analysis project Ga0056113, IMG submission 55030) | Marine gutless worms symbiont microbial communities from Max Planck institute for Marine Microbiology, Germany - Olavius ilvae ELBA.2 ... | reverse complement strand
GTGAGCTTTATTCTTTAGCTTAGTACTATTTTTTTCTCTGAGAACTCTGCGAGCTCTGTGAGATCCTTTTATCCCTGAAACCTGAAACCTGCCTGCCCGCCGCAGCTTGATGGAGCAAAGGCGGGACAGCTGTCCTCTGACATCAGACATCCGACCCGCCAAAGGCGGGCAAGCCTCTGTCCTCTGCCTTCTGTCCTGCGCTTTCCGACCTCCGACCTCCGACCTCCGACATCTGACTTCAAGTATCCAGCATCCAGCAACAAGCATCCAGGATCCAGCAACAAGCATCCAGTATCCAGTATCCAGTTTCCTGCCCGCCGAAGGCGGCCGAGCATCAATCCTTCATTCGCAGCTGCACCACCCGATCCAATCCACTGTAGTCCTGATGCACCGTGACGTCACTGTAGTGACCGGCGGAATCGGCCATGGCCCCGACGGCGGCACCCTGATCAAAACCGATTTCCACAAGTAAATACCCCCCCGGTTTCAAGTGCCGATGGGCCGCGCCAAACAGATGCCGAAACGCCGCAAGTCCGTCCGGTCCTCCGTCCAGGGCCCTGCGGGGCTCGAACCGCGCAATCTCCGGTTGTAGCCTGGGAATATCGCCGGCCGGAATGTAAGGCGGATTGGACACGATCATGTCAAAGAAAGACGGCTCGGCGGCCAGCGGCTCGAACCAATGCCCGCTGCGCAGTTGAATGCGTCCCCCCAGGCCATGGTCCCGAATATTGGTTCCGGCGATTTCGAGAGCGTCGCGGGAGGCGTCGGAAGCAACGATATTCAGGAGCGGCTTTTCCGTGGCCAGCGCCATTGCGATCACACCCGACCCTGTTCCGGGCTCGAACATCGATTGCGGTGTGCCATCCGGAAGCAATGCCAGAGCCGCCTCAACCAGACATTCGGTTTCCGGTCGGGGAATCAGTACGGCCGGGCTGACGGTTATCTCTAGAGACCAGAATTCCGCTCGACCCGTGATGTAGGCTACCGGCTCCCGTTGCACGCGCCGCCGGATGGTCTCCTTGAAACGGCGGAGTTCGCCATCCAGCAGAGGCTGATCGTAACGCAGATAAAGATCCAGACGCCGCAGTTCCAGCACATGGGCCAGAAGAGCTTCAGCAGCGATCCGGGGACTGTCAACCCCATGGGATTTAAAGTAGTCGGTGGTCCACCGGAGAATTTTAAGAATGGTCCATGGCGAGTCGTGGTGCTGTTTCGGTTTCTGCATACTTCAGTGCCTGGGTCTGAAAATAGGTCGTCAGCTCATCTATGAGTTCTTCCAGATCCCCCTGGAGAATGGCTTCAAGTTTGTACAGTGTCAGGCCGATGCGATGATCGGTCACCCGCCCCTGGGGAAAGTTGTAGGTCCGAATCCGGCCGCTCCGATCTCCGGTACCCACCTGACTCTTGCGTTCTGCGGATATCTTTTCGTTTTGCTCCTGAATGATTTTATCCAGAAGACGCGCCCGAAGCACCTTGAGGGCTTTGGCCTTGTTCTTGTGCTGGGATTTTTCATCCTGACAGGAAACCACCAATCCCGACGGCAGGTGCGTGATCCGCACTGCTGAGTCTGTTGTATTCACCGATTGCCCGCCCGGACCGGTGGACCGAAACACGTCGATCCGGATTTCCGAGGGATCGATCTCCACATCGACCTCGTCGGCTTCCGGCAACACCGCAACCGTCACCGCCGATGTGTGGATACGACCCTGGGTTTCGGTCGTCGGCACACGCTGCACCCGGTGGATGCCGCTCTCATACTTGAACTGGCTGTAGACCCCCTGCCCCCGAACCAGGGAGATCACTTCCTTGAATCCGCCCGATCCGGTCGGATTTTGACCCATGATCTCCACCTGCCAACCCTTGTTTTCGGAATAGCGGTTATACATGCGGAAGAGATCTCCGGCAAACAAAGCGGCCTCCTCGCCGCCGGTGCCGGCGCGAATCTCGAGAAGCACATCTTTTGTGTCGTTCGGGTCTTTGGGCAGAAGGAGGCACTTGAGTTCTTCTTCAAGCCGCTCCTTTTCAACCTCCAGGGTTTTCATTTCCTCTTTGGCCAGCTCCTTGATTTCCGGATCCGAATCCTGGATCAGGTCACCGCTCTCCGCCAGCTCCTGCAGTACCCTGCTGTATTTGCGAAACCTCATCACGATTTTGCTCAGATCGGCATGTTCCCGACTGTATTTCTGATACGCATCCCGGTCACTGATGATTTCCGGATCGCTCATCAATTGCTCGAGGTGAACAAATCGTTGGTCAACTTCTTTCAGTTTTTCGTACATAACCAAACTTTCCGGCCAACCCGCAAACGGCACTGTTCGGATCAGGCTGAATGACAGTGAGGGAATAAGATCGTGCGTCGGTTTTAGGAAACGCGACGATGTCACTCAACGGGCGAAGAGCTTGCCCGCCTTGACTGTGGCGGGTTTAGCCGCCGACAGCGGCGCTGGAGGCGACCGGCGATTCTACGCCATTGACGCGGCAGGCGACGATTCCCGTCCCCGCAGCCCCGATGAGCGGGATTTCCGCTTTGCTCCAATCCGCGGCAAGGCGTCCCGGCGACGGCGAATAAAAATGGCCTGCCATGGGAAGCAGGCCAATATTAAACGATTTTAGATGGTTAAGCGTCGGTCTTCTGAAACTTTGCGTACTTTTTCCGAAACCGCTCGATACGACCGGCCGTATCAATAAGTTTCTGCTTCCCGGTGAAAAACGGGTGGCACTTGGAACAGATTTCCACACGTATGTCTTTTTTCGTGGAGCCCACTTCAATGGAATTCCCGCAAGCACAGCTCACGGTGGTGGGTTCGTACTCCGGATGAATCTTGCTCTTCATGGTGTTAAAATCCCTTCTATGCGTTCATTGAGTCCAAAAAGTCTTCATTATCACTGGTCCCTTTCATTTTATCAAGCAAAAATTCGATGGAATCCACAGGATTCAATGAGGAGAGGAGCTTTCTGAGAATCCAGACACGGTTGAGCGTTTCCGGATCGAGCAGAAGTTCCTCTTTGCGGGTGCCGGACTTGTTGATGTCGATGGCCGGGAACAGGCGTTTGTCGGCGATGCGCCGATCCAGCTGCAGTTCCATATTGCCGGTCCCTTTGAATTCTTCAAAAATGACCTCGTCCATCCGGCTGCCGGTATCCACAAGGGCCGTGGCAATAATGGTGAGGCTGCCGCCTTCTTCAATGTTTCTGGCCGCACCGAAAAACCGCTTGGGTCGCTGGAGGGCATTGGAATCGACGCCGCCGGAAAGGATTTTTCCGGAAGGCGGCACCACCGAGTTGTAGGCCCGGGCCAGCCGGGTGATACTGTCCAGCAGAATAACGACGTCTTTTTTGTGTTCCACCAGGCGTTTGGCTTTCTCGATAACCATTTCGGCGACCTGTACATGGCGTTCGGCAGGTTCGTCGAAGGTGGAACTGATCACTTCTCCCTTGACCGACCGCGCCATGTCGGTCACCTCCTCCGGACGCTCATCAATGAGCAGGACAAAAAGCACGATGTCCTTGTGGTTGGCGGTGATACTGTTGGCAATGAACTGCAGAAGCATCGTTTTCCCGGAGCGGGGCGGAGAAACAATCAATCCCCTCTGGCCGAACCCGATCGGTGTCATCAGATCCATGATCCGGGTGGAAAAATTTTCCGGATCCTTCTCGAGGTTCGTTTTACGCTCCGGGTAAAGCGGTGTCAGGTTGTCGAAAAGGATTTTTTCCCGGGCGGTCTCCGGATCCTCGTAATTGATTGCCTCGACCTTCAGCAGGGCAAAATAACGCTCGGATTCCTTCGGCTGCCGGATCTGACCCGACACCGTGTCTCCGGTTCGGAGGTTGAATCGGCGGATCTGGGAGGGTGACACATAAATGTCATCCGGCCCCGGCAGATAGTTGTAATCCGGAGCCCTGAGAAATCCGAATCCGTCCGGAAGGATCTCCAGAGTCCCCTCACCGTAAATCAGGCCGTTTTTTTCAATCTGAGCCTGAAGCAGGGCAAAGATAAGGTCAGATTTACGCATCCCGGCGGCACCCTCGATTTTGAAGCTTTTGGCCATGCGGGTCAAATCTTTGATATTCTTGTCTTTCAGTTCTACAATGTTCATCAACGCGACTCCCCTTGCGCTTTAATAATACTGGTTTTGGTCGTCACCGAAGACCGCTGTGTCCGATTGCCATGGTACCCGCTTGTCACGCACAGCCGCCGTACCCGGTAAATGCCGGGCATCGGAAGCATGTTTATATCCATTACTGCGGGTGACACCCACAAACTGTCTTGTATTCAGGATTTGGATTTTAGCGGTCGTCGATTCTCAATTGCAGTAGATTAGTGCCCTTGCACGGATGATTGGAACAAATCCTTGATGGCGTTTTGGAGGACGTGTACTTCAGAATATATGTAAGATCGTTGATTCTCTCCAAATGGCAGGCGCTTCGGTGACAAAAATTGTAAACCATGAATTATGGTGTGTCAAGCGGTTTTGCTTTTTTTTGTGTCATGGGAAATTTTTCGAGATCCCGGTAGAGCCGCTCCACGTCCCGCTTGAGCGCTTCGGAGGACCCATTATTGGTGAGCACATACCGGCTTCGTGAAATCTTTTCGGCATCGTCCATCTGGACATCCAGCAGCGCTCGGGCCTGGTCCCGGGTAACCCCATCCCTGTCAACCAGCCGCTCGATCCGCAACCGGGTATCGGCAGTGACCGCCACCACCGCGTCAAATAAGGATGCCATACCGGTTTCATAAAGAAGCGGCACCTCGACAACGATCATTTTTTCGCCACGGGCCTCGGCTTTTTTGATGTCACGCGCCATCAGACGGAAGATTTCCGGATGAATCAGCGCTTCGAGCTGTTGACGGGCACTCTCGTTTCGAGTGATGATATCCCGGAGTTTGCGCCGCTCCAGTTGACCGTCCGGAGAAATGATTTCCGGGCCGAATCGATCCGCAATGGCCGACAGAACGGCCGTACCGGGAGCCGCAGCTTCACGGGACAACGCGTCCAGATCGATCACGTGCGCGCCCAACGATTCCAGTTGCTTGCTGACGGCTGACTTGCCGGATGCGGCGCCGCCCGTAACAGCGACCACAAGGGCAGGCCGATCCTGTTTCCGGGGATTCGATGTTTGCATCGGCTTAAAGGCCCACAACGCCGGTCATTGAGGGTTGTCAGAAAATAATCAAATAATTACAAATATAGGACAACCAAACGGAACCCGATAGGCGTATGCATCTTCCAGGCAAACTTAAATTGACACTGCCCTTTGAATCGATCCCCGGGTCCTGTCCGGCATACCTGGTCGGAGGAACGGTTCGAGACCTCCTGCTGTCCCGACCACCGATCGACTATGACATCGTGGTGGACGGAAATCCAGAGGATTTTGCCCGGCACCTGGCGGCGGAACACCAAGGACGGGTTGTTATCCTGGGAAAGCCGGGCCTGCTGCTGTATCGGGTTGTAATCACGGGGAATCTGATCGATGTCACCGAACTCTGCGGGAATTCCATAGATGCGGACCTTGGGGCGCGGGACTTTACAATGAACGCCATGGCGCTGGAGCTGACCACCGGCAGGATCATCGATCCATTTGATGGCCGAAGGGATATCGATCAGCGCGTCGTACGGATGGTATCGGCGGACGCGTTCAGGAAAGACCCGGTTCGATTGATTCGTGCGTATCGCATGGCCGCCGCCTTTTCCTTTTCCATCACGAACGACACAACAGATGCTATCGCCGGGCATGCCTCCCGAATTCAAGCATCGGCCTCAGAACGGGTCCGGGATGAATGGATGAAGATCCTGGATTCCACGGAATCAGCGGCCAGTGTTCGGCAGATGGTGGAGACCGGGCTCCTCGACGAGATTTTCCCGGAATTGCCGAAATCGCCTGAGCAAAAGCAACTCTCCCTCGATGCCTACGAGGACCTGGAGGAGATCCTCCGCGATCCGGAAGTTCGGTTTCCAAAATGGGCCAATGAGATCCGTGTAGATATGGCACACGGCGCGGCCGCGATGCTGAAATGCTGCAGTCTGTTTCGGTGGCTCGAGCCAAAACCGGGTGCATCTGGCGGGATTGTCGAGGGGGCTTCTTCCGACAGGGCTTCAGATGCACGGGCGGATGCGGCAGTCGGCGTGGCCGGCCGGCTCAGGTTTTCAAAATACCAAACCCGTTTCCTCGACACGGTGATCCGCCATGTACCACTGGCCCACCGCCTTTGCCGGGCGGAGCTGACCCAACGGGAAGAGATGCGATTTTTCATCCGATTGGACGAGCATGTCTCGGCCATGCTTCTCCTTGTAGCAGCCACAGAGGAGGACGCCACGGCAAGTGTCGATGCCGCTTTTCAGAAATATTACAGGAATTTTCGCGTCATCAACCGGCAACCGCCTCTAGTCGGCGGCAGGGATCTGATCAAGGAACTGGCCTTGGATCCGTCACCCGTCTTTACCCGGCTCCTTTCGGCAATTGCGGAAGAACGCTTGATGGGGAATGTGACGACCCGGGAGGAGGCGCTGGAATTTGCAAAACAGGCGTTGGCGGGTTCAGGGAGCAAGGTTTAGGGCTTGCCCGCCTTTGGCGGGGTGGATACTGGATGCTTGTTGCTGGATGCTTGTCCGCCTATGGCAGGTTGGAGGTCGGAGGTTGGAGGTCAGAAGGCAGAGGACTGACGTCGGTTGTTGGATGTCGGATGGCAGAGGACAGATGTCGGAGGTCAGAGGACAGAGGACGGCTGAGACATAAGAACACACGGGCCAACCGGCAAACGGGCAAACGGACCAACGGACCAACGGGCCTAACAGGAAAACCGACTGATTTGATTTCTTATAAACGGACCCGCAGGGTGTTCCGATTTTGTGTTCATCCAGTATCTATTTTACCCACCGCCTCCCCTCAGGCGACTCGAAGAATTCTTTTGCCTCACCGACCACATACAGGGAGCCGGCGATGACCACCACGTTTTGGGGATCGGTGGTTTCCACAGCCCGCTGGACCGCACTTGCCACATCCGGCATCATCTCGATGTCTGTGGCCAGTCGTCCGGCTTCCGGGTAGAGGGTTTCCGGAGGCAGGGCCCGGTCGATGCGAGGGCGGGTAACAATGATCCGGTCTGCATGGGCCGCCAGGTCCTTCAGGATCATTTTATATGGCTTGTCATCCAATATGCCCACCACCAGCGTGATGTGCCGATTGGCCAACTCTTCCGCCAGATATTTTCGGAGATGGCGGGCCGCCATGAGATTGTGCGCGCCGTCCAAAATAATCAGCGGCCGGTCCGAAATTTGTTCCAACCTTCCGGGCCATCTGTTTTCCTTCAGGCCGCTGCCCACCGCCTCCTGTTGAAGTGCGGCACCTTGCCGGTTGAGCAATTCGCAGGTGGCCAGCACCATGGCGGCATTTTCGACCTGAAACGCACCGCTTAGGCCGGTCTGCATGCCGCTCCAGACACCGTCCATGCCGTAGTAGTTGAAGGTTTTTTCCCGACGGTTTCGCCGCACCCGGAAATCTCGTCCGAGAAGGGACACGGCAGCTTCCTTTTCACCGGCACACGTCTCGATGACGGATAACGCGGTCTTCTGGCGCACTCCGGTCACCAGGGGGATGCCGGGCTTGATAATGCCGGCTTTTTCACCGGCAATGGCGGCGATGGTGCTCCCTAAATAATCCTTGTGCTCCAGGGAGATGTTGGTGATGATACACACTGACGGGCGGATAATATTAGTGGCGTCCAGTCGGCCGCCCATACCGGTCTCGACCACCGCCCAGTCCACGTTCCGTCTTCCGAATTCATACAGGGCCATGGCCGTGGAAAACTCAAAGAATGTCGGCTCACGATCACCGGAGTCCACCGAATTAATTGCCTCGTAGGCATTTACCATCTCCTCGTCTGAGATCTGGTGATTATCAACGCAGATGCGTTCGTTAAAACGGACCAGGTGAGGGGAGGTAAACAGGCCGGTACGGTATCCGGCTTGGGCCAGGATGGTAGACAGTGCCGAAGCGATAGACCCTTTGCCGTTGGTGCCCGCCACGTGAATGCATCGGAACTTCTTCTGGGGGCTCCCCAGTCCTTCCAGGATCCGCTCGATGGTATCGAGTCCCAGTTTGATTCCGAAACGCCGGAGTCCATACATCCGGTCAAGGCGCTGTTCGTATGTGAAGTCAGGTGTCATTTACTGGAAACATGCGGCTGTTCCGATTAAGGAAACGTGACGTTCTATAGGGAGGATCCATGGCACGAAAAAACCCGGCAGCGAATGCCACCGGGTTCAATCAAGCATTTTGGACCGATGCCGTTAGTATCTTCGTTTGGCTTCGGCAATGCGCTGACGTCTTAATGCTTCGCGCTGCTTGCGGCGCCGATACTGGCTCGGCTTTTCATAGCTTTTCTTGAGCTTAAGCCGCTTGAACAGACCGTCATTCTGAATCTTTTTTTTCAGAATACGCATGGCCTTTTCAAGGTCATTGTCAAGAACTCGAACTTCAATGTTCTTCAAGTTTCTCGCCCCCTTCGCTGTTAATTCTGTAACGTGTTTTGATTGAAAAAATATATATAAAGCCTTTTATTTAGTATTTCAATATCAAAATAAAATCGTGTCACGATTTTATGAAACGCGACGATGTCGCTTTAACAAGCTGGGGGAATACACAGGCTTAGCTGGAAACATGGGTGCCATTTTGGGATTTGTCTGAAAACAATGCCGGGGCCGTACCCTGTTTAAACGGAAAGTCAACCACCGGAGCGTGAATCGGCAGCGGCCCGATTTGAGCCTGCTCCAACGCGGCATTGCCGAATGACCTTCGACCGATAGACGGGCTTGGAGCCGCCCGAATTACAAGCGAATATCATCTTGACAGCCTTAGGGGTTTGGGTCATATTCAGCCTGTTTTTTTTAACGAACGGCCTATCACCGGGAGCACCGGCAGATAGCCGAGCAAACACGGAAGAAAAAGGAGGAGAGCGTATGCGGTTGATTCTGTTGGGAGGCCCCGGTGCCGGGAAGGGCACACAAGCAAATTACATTAAAGAGCAGTATGACATACCTCAAATATCCACCGGCGATATGCTTCGCGCCGCCGTCAAGGCCGGAACCGATCTTGGTAAAAAAGCCAAAGAGTATATGGATGCCGGCGGACTGGTGCCCGACGATGTCATCATCGGTCTCGTAAAGGAACGGATCCAAGAGCCCGACTGCGACAAGGGATTTCTTTTCGATGGATTCCCGCGGACGATCCCCCAGGCCGACGCCATGAAGGATGCCGGGGTTCCGATAGAAGCGGTTGTCGACATCGATGTGCCGGACGAAGAGATTATCAAGCGGATGAGCGGACGCCGGGCGCACCTGGCCAGCGGCCGGACCTACCACGTCGTATTTAATCCGCCGAAGGTCGAAGGGAAGGATGACGTCACCGGCGAGCCCCTCGTTCAACGGGACGATGACAAGGAAGAGACGGTCAAAAAGCGTCTTCAGGTGTATCACGATCAGACCGAACCGTTGATCGGGTACTCCAAGGGATGGGAAACCTCAGGAGAAACGGCAGCCCCGAAATATATCCGTATCGAGGGTGTCGGTAAAGTCGATGAAATTCGGGATTCGATTTTCAAGGCGCTGGATGCGGTAAAATAAGCGATAGCGGCTCAGTTCGCGAAAGGCTTCGTCTATACATGCATGGGCGGGGCCTTTTGTTTTGCGTTTGCCGGTTTGCCCGCCTGCACTGAGCGAGCGTAGCGAGTCGTAGTGTTTGCCGTTTTGGCCGGTTTGCCGGTTGGCCCGTGTGTTCTCATGTCTCAGCCATCCTCTGCCCTCTGACCTCTGACATCCGACATCCGACATCTGTCCTCTGCCCTCTGTCCTCTGACATCCGACATCCGACCTCCGACATCTGTCCTCTGACATCCGACCTCCGACATCCGACATCAGTCCTCTGACATCCGACCTCCGACATCTGACATCAGTCCTCTGTCCTCTGCCTTCCGTCCTCTGCCCTCTGTCCTCCAACCTCCGACCCGCCAGAGGTTCATCCGCCTCAGGCGGACGGGCAAGCCCTAAGCCCTAAGCCTTACGCCCTGATCCCTAGTCCCTGAGCCCTGAGCCCTGAGCCTCTCTACATCTTTCAGCCCTTCCAGCATCCAGTATCCAGTATCCAGAACCCAGCATCCAGAAACCAGATCCCGTCTTGACTTCATGGGTCGAATATTTTAGTTTGCGGATCATCCGATTATGCGCCCGTAGCTCAGGGGATAGAGCGTCAGCCTCCGGAGCTGAAAGCCGCTGGTTCGAATCCAGCCGGGCGTACCATTAAACACCAATGGGGTCGCCGGTCTCGGCGACCCCATTGGTGTTTGCAAGGATGTACGATACATACCCCCGCAGCAGTGCCCCGATCCGGCCGAACCGTGGGGACCGGATAGAACCGGTCGGCGGGGCGGGTCAATACCAGAAGGTTCAACCTCGGTTCTATTCGTCTTGGTATTCGTCTTGGTATTCGCCGGCCGCCTCTTCCAGGATATCCTCGATGGACACCCCCAGATCGCTCAGTTTCTGACCGAGTTCGGCGATCTCGTTGGCGATCCGATTCAGTTCCAGAAGCTTGTCTTCCGTCAAGGTGTATGCTCTGGGTTTCATAGGCCGCCCCCAAATGAAATGTGTATGAATATTTAAAGCAAACCGAACTTAAAAATGTGGATCAGGGTTCAGGGCCCCGCCTACAGGCGGGATTTCACGTCCTGTTGGATTCAATATGAGTTCAACAAGGCGCGGGGTGGCTGAAAAGCGGAGCATACACGTTAGTATGTACGCATGGGTGTGGGTGAAGGGCCCTTGCACCCTTGCCCAGACGCTTCGCAACACCGCCATGAGCCCTTATACGCGCTTTTAGGTCCGGTTTTAGTTGCCGAAGGGGAGTCCTTTGAGCACCCCCTTCACCTGCTCCTCCGCCGATTTGACGGCATCCTGCGAGCCGCCGGCAGCCCCTTTAACCACCTCCTCCACGGAGGCCCCGCTGCCGCCGGTGAGCATTCCCGCGAGATCCGGCGCGAATTTCGGATCGTCAAATGTGCCGCTGACCAGCACCGGGACGGTAATGCCGCTTCGATCCTGGGTATCGCCCTGCCCTTTGATGGAGCCCACGATTTTCGGCTCGACCCGCATATCGAGAACCTCTGAGACCAGGTTTGCGGTCCCTGCGGCTTTTACGCGGACAAAGGGTGACAGCAGTTTCGCGCTTGCGGTTTTCACGACGCCCTGTTGAATACTGAAGGGAATATTCAGTTCGGCGAAGTCGGTCCGGGGTCTGGTGCCGCCCTGTGTTTCCAATCCGAAAGCGGACTTGACGTTCCGGGCCATGGATGCCAGATCGATCCCCTTGATCGCGCCGTCCTTAAACAGAAGCAGGCCTTCACCGCCAAGGGTCTTGTTGATGGTTTCCGGATCATCACCTCTCATGGACAGCTCCAGGCGGGCTTCCGTGGCCCCTTCGAGAACGTCCTTGTTCAGGACATCCTTCATCAGCGGGTTGATTTGAACCTCTTTCATTGACAGCCTCATGTCGGTTTTGGGTGTGTCGGTGACCACATTGATTATCGCGCGGCCGTCGACGTCACCCTGGTACATGGCCATGGCCGGAGAAATCTGGATCAGGCCGCCTTTGGCCTTTACCGTCAGCCGCACCTTTTCCATTCTCGCCTTGGCGGCCTTGAGCTTGCCGATTTTCATCTCACCATCCAGAAGCAACCTGCGCAGCGGCGTGTAGTCTGTCTTGGTCTTCTTGCCGGCAGCGGCGGTTTGTTTTGGAGACTTGCCCTCTGGGCCGGATTCATCGCCGGGTGGCAGATAGCGATCCGCATCTATAGCGTCTATTTCCGTTTTGAACCACAGTTCCGGGCGGGAAAACTCCTTGGCATTGGCCGTCAGGGTCATTGTGGAATCGTCCAGGATCAGGGTACCGTTCTGGATGGCGACCTGTTCCGGAGTTCCCTTGATTTGGGCTTTGAAAGCAACCCGGGTCAACACGTTCGGGTCGGCGGTTTGGATCGGCAAAGATTGCCCGAGTGCCGCCAATAGCTTACGGGGAGAGAACTCGGGTACATCCACGGCCAGATTGAAGCGCGGGTTGGCAGCCAGATTTTCCACCTGCCCTTTCAGCCCGAGCTGCAATTGACCCAACGCCTTTATGACAAGATCTATCGGCAATATTCCCTCTCCGGCGTCTCCGCTGAATGGGCCGACGCTGCCTTCCGCCGATACGGGTTTGTTGTCGACACGTGCTGAAAATGACAGCGGGACCGGCCGATCCAGGGATACGTCCCGGATAACCAGTTGGAGATCCTGAATTTCATTACGGGTGCCGGCCGCATCATCGCGCCAGAGGAACATGCCGTCGGTTACCGCCAGTTCGCCCACGGTGAGACTTTTCACGGGAAGCCCGGCCTCCGGCGGCTTGCCGGTCTCTGTCTGCTGTGAAGGGGCCTTGTCCGGCGCCGATGTGCCGAGCCCCTCCCAATTGCCCCTGCCTTTTTTGTTTTTAATCAGGACGATCCGGGGCTTTTTCACAACGAACCGGTTTACCTGGATGTCCTTTGAAATCAGGGGGAGGAGTTTGACCCGGACTTCAAACCCACTGATACGGATCATGTCTGTCTCATCAAATCCGTCGGGGTTGCCTAAACTCAGGTCCGAAAGGGAGAAGCCGGCCCACGGAAATAACGAGAGCTGCAGATCTCCGCCGATGGCAAAGGGGCGTCCCGTCGCCTCGGACACAAACGTTTCAATTCTGGGCTTGTGTTTGTTGACGTCGATAAACATGGGGATCAGAACCAAGGCCGCCACCAGCAAAACGACCAGTCCCCCGCCGATGATCAGAATCCACTTTACGGCTTTCATGGGATTTCTCCGCTGTTTTATAGGTTGAACAATCCGTCCATAATTTTAAGAAAATGATGCAGCGATGGGTAACAAAGGAAAAAGGATTGTGCTGCGTGTCTATCACGTTCAATGAATTACATGTTTGCTCCATCAAGGTTCCGATGGATGAGCCGAAAAGTAACACCAACTCCGTCCCGAATCAAGCGCACACATGGCCGGGATACCGGGGTGCCCAGGTTGCATTCACGGGTGCCTGTGATTATACTGAACGTGCCATGGGCGAGAAGATACCAAACTTGAAAGAACTGGAAAAAGAGATCAGCGATTTCCTTTCGAAGAAATTTGGCAACAATGTCCAGATTGTCTCTCCGGTCGTCCTTCCCCAGGAAAGTGCCGAAGATACAGAACCGTCGCAACGACACGCGGGTCAGCACGTGAATTTCAACCTCCGACCGGAGGAACTCGTCGCCTACCTGGATCGGTACATGGTAAAACAGGACAACGCCAAGGCAATCCTTTCCACAAAGATCTGCACTCATTTCAACAGGATAAAGCATCTCCAGACATCCCCGGAAACAATTCCGGAACTGGTCGGCAGCATCAAGAACAACGTCCTGATGATCGGCCCGACAGGGGTTGGAAAAACCTACATGGTGAAATTGATTGCCAGGAAAATCGGTGTGCCGTTTGTCAAGGGAGATGCCACAAAGTTCAGCGAAACCGGATACGTGGGGGGCGATGTCGAAGACCTGGTTCGGGATCTGGTGCGGGAGGCAAACGGCGACATCGAACTGGCCCAGTACGGGATCATTTACATCGATGAAATCGATAAGATTGCCTCGAGCCGCAATCTGATCGGGGCAGACGTCTCGCGAACGGGTGTTCAACGGGCCTTGTTGAAACCTCTTGAGGAAACCGAAGTCGATATGAAGGTCCCACACGATCCCATATCCATGATCCAGGAGATCGAGCGATTTCGAAAGACCGGAAAACGGGAGAGCCAGACGGTCAACACCAAGAATATCCTGTTTATCGTCAGCGGCGCATTTTCCGAACTGGTGCCCATCATCAAGAAGCGTATCACAGACCAGGGAATCGGTTTCGGGGCGAGTCTTCGAAAGCCGGATGACGATTCGAGAATTTTTCAGCAGGTCCGATCCGAGGACCTGATCGAATTCGGGTTCGAATCCGAATTTGTCGGGCGACTGCCGGTTCGATCCGTATTCGAGCGCCTGACGGTGGATGATCTCTTTGAAATCCTGCAAAATCCCAACAATCCGATCATTTTGGGGAAAAAGCTCGATTTTGCCGCTTATGGCATCGATATCAAGTTTTCAGAAGACGCCCTGCGGACCCTGGCCAAGGATGCGTTCGATGAAAATACCGGAGCCCGGGGGTTGGTCAGCGCCGTGGAAAACGCCCTGCTGCCGTTTGAAAAGAAACTGCCGTCCACCAACATCGGCAGGTTTGCGGTCACCAAAGAGGTAATCGAACATCCGAAAAAAAGCCTCCGTGATCTCATAAAGACAGGTGGAAAGACGCGCGCCTTCGAACAGCTGGCCCAGGAAGAGCGGAAGGTTATTGCAGCTTATGTTTCGTCCAATTCGTATAACTACGGCGATCGATACGGTCTCGTGATAACACCGTCCAGAATCCGGCTCATCGCCGCATATTATTCCCTGAATGTAATGGATCTGGGCAAGGTGATCGAGACGATCAAAGAGTTTTACGATGAAGTAAAGGCCCTGGAGCTGCAATTCTACAAAAGACACGACATCAACATCGTCCTCGAGGACGACGCGGTTGATTTTATTATCGAACAGCGCATCAACAAGCGCGCGACACTGACAGGGATCGGCGATCAACTGTCTTCCATGTTCGAACACGGCCTCAAGCTGATCCGGGAGAAAACCGGCCGGAATCGTTTTTTTATAACCAGAGAGGCGATGCTGGACCCGGAAGAGTTCATCAGCAGTTTCTTGAAAGGCGACCTTCAGAAAGATCCGAAGCCCTCTTCCGATCAGACATCGTGAACCTATCTTACTTCGCACGGCGTATGTCGCTGGAAAGGTTTTCTTTTTTATGATCGGTATCTCCAAACTATACTGTGGCACAGTAGAACCTTCGGATGCGCTGCGCTACGGGCGCCAGTCATCCCAAATGCCATCCCACCTGCTGCAATTTTCAAAAGACAAGCGGCCGGTCGTGGTTTGGAACATGACCCGTAAATGCAACCTGAAGTGCGTTCACTGCTACGCCCATGCCCGGGACGAGTCTTCCGAGGATGAAATGAGCACGGAGGACGGACGGCGGCTCATAGAGGATCTGGCCGGTTTCGGCGTGCCGGTGCTGCTTTTCTCGGGTGGTGAACCGCTGGTGCGAAAAGATCTGCCCGATTTGGCCGCCTATGCCGTGGAAAACGGCATGCGGGCAGTCATCTCCACCAACGGCACGCTCATCAGCCGTGAAAAGGCCCGCACGCTGAAGGAAATCGGCCTTTCCTATGTGGGCATCAGCCTCGACGGCATGGAGGATATCAACGACCGGTTTCGCGGCGTCCGCGGAGCCTTTAAAAAGGCCATGGAAGGCATTGAGAACTGCCAGGCAGCCGGCATCAAGGTCGGTCTCCGGTTCACCATCAACAAGTTCAATGTCGACGAGATTCCAAAGGTATTCGATCTGCTCGAAGAGCGGAATATCCCCAGGGTGTGCTTCTATCATCTGGTCTACTCGGGAAGAGGGTCCGAACTGGTTGAAGAAGATTTGTCCCACGAGGCGTCACGGGAAGCCGTGAATCTGATCATGGACCGCACGCGTGATCTCCACGAACGTGGGAAACCCAAGGAGGTTCTCACGGTGGACAACCACGCCGACGGCCCGTTTGTGTACATGAGGCTGCAGGATGAAGACCCGGAACGGGCAATGGAAGTGTATGATCTCCTGAAAATGAACGAAGGGAACAATTCCGGACGCGGCATCGGCTGCGTGAGCTGGAACGGGGATGTCCATGCCGATCAGTTCTGGCGGCACTACAGTTTTGGGAACGTGCTGGAACGGCCATTTTCCGAAATCTGGACGGACACGTCGAATCCGCTGCTGAAACAGCTCAAAGACAAAAAAGAATATGTGAAAGGCCGTTGCGCCCAGTGCCGATGGCTCAATATTTGTGCGGGCAACTTCAGGGTGCGCGCCGAGGCCGTTACCGGTGATGTCTGGGCCCCTGATCCGGCATGTTATCTGACGGATGAGGAGATTGGTATTGCATTAGCTTAGCCGGATCGGAAGGATCCGGCGGTATTGGGTTTTGAACAATCCTTGAAACAGGATCCAGGATACAGGATGCAAGCATCAATGAACGACATGCATCCTGTATCCTGACTCCTGTATCCTTGGGAAACCGGCGAAACCGGCGAACAGGCCAACCGGCAAACCGGAGTTAGAAATACCCAATACCGAATAGCAAATACCCAATACCTAAAACCCAAGCTTAAGGAGCTTTTATGCTATTCCCCGACTATCGTCCCAGGAGAATGCGCCGGAACCGGGCATTTCGCCGGATGATCCGGGAAACGGAACTATCGGCCGCGGACATGATCCTTCCGTTATTCGCGGTCGAGGGCAATGACATCCGGGAGCCCATTGAATCCATGCCGGGGCAGTTTCACTATTCCGTCGACCGGATGGCTGAAATCGCCGGCCAGGCGGCACATGCCGGCATACCGGCGGTGATTCTGTTCGGTGTTCCGGATCGCAAAGATGCCCTCGGCACCAGGGCCTATGCCGACGATGGTATCGTTCAGAAAGCCACCCGGACGATCAAGGACGCCCATCCGGATCTTGCCGTCATTACCGATGTATGCCTCTGCCAGTATACCGAGCACGGGCACTGCGGCGTTGTCGAGGGGGATATTGTCGACAATGATGCCACCCTCGATCTGTTGGCCCGCACGGCCCTGTCCCATGCCCGGGCAGGGGCCGACATGGTTGCCCCTTCGGATATGATGGACGGCCGCGTGACCGAGATCCGGGAGGCCCTGGATGAAAACGGTTACACGCACACGCCCATCATGGCCTATTCCGCCAAGTATTGCTCAGCGTATTACGGTCCGTTTCGGGATGCCGCGGATTCGGCCCCGAAATTCGGCGACCGCCGCACCTACCAAATGGACCCGGCAAACGCGATGGAGGCAATCCGTGAGGTCACCCTGGACGTGGAGGAAGGCGCCGACGTCATCATGGTCAAGCCGGCCCTCGCCTACTTGGACGTCATCTGCAGGGTCAGGGAGGAGTTTGACCTGCCGGTGGCCGCCTACAACGTCAGCGGTGAATACGCTATGATCAAGGCAGCCGATAAAATGGGTTGGCTCGACGGTTCACGGGTGATGATGGAAACCCTGACCGCCATCAAGCGTGCCGGCGCGGACCTGATTTTGACCTATTTTGCCCTCGAAGCAGCAGACATCCTGAACAAATAAGGCGCAATTGAAATTACAATTTCATAACACCAAACACAAAACACAAAACACCAAACACGAATCACAAAACATCAAACACAAATCATTCATGAATCATCACACCCAAAAGGCCGCCGCCGGACATCCCCATTCCAAAAAAGCCCCCAAAAGCGCCGTTCTCCGTTTGGTCGCATGGGAAGTCACCCGGAACTGCAACCTGTCCTGCATGCATTGCCGGGCTGCTGCAACAATGGGTCCCTATACCGGTGAACTGGAAACCGACGCATGCCTGAAACTCCTGGAAGAAATCGCCGAGGTGGGCAGCCCCATCGTGATCCTTACCGGAGGGGAACCACTGTTGAGACCGGATATTTTCGACATTGCACGCTACGGCACCCGGAAGGGCCTCCGGATGGTCATGGCACCCAACGGCACCCTGACTACAGCAGAGATTGCGCAACAACTTGTCGATGCCGGTATCCAGCGCATCAGCATCAGTCTTGACGGTGCCACCCGGGAAAACCATGACCGGTTCCGCGGCGTAAAGGGCGCCTACGACGGTGCCCTCCGGGGGATTCAGATGGCCAAGGACGTGGGGCTCCCGTTTCAAATCAACACCACGGTCACCCGCACCAATCTGGAGGAGATTCCGAAGATTCAGGAGCTGGCGGTGCAGCTCGGTGCCGTGGCGCACCATATCTTTTTGCTGGTCCCGACCGGGCGCGGGAAATATATCGTGGACCAGGAGATCACCGCCGAAGAGTACGAGGAAACCCTGAACTGGTTTTACGACCAGCGGGATAAGACACCGCTCCAGTTAAAAGCCACCTGCGCCCCCCATTACTACCGCATACTCCGCCAGCGTGCCCGTGAAGACGGTGAAAAAGTGACCTTTGAAACCCACGGGCTGGACGCCGTGACACGCGGGTGCCTGGGTGGAACCGGATTCTGTTTCATTTCCCACCGGGGCATCGTGCAGCCTTGCGGTTTCTTGAATGCGGAAGCCGGCGACGTTACCAAGGAAAAATTCCACGACATCTGGAACAACTCCGAGGTGTTCCGCAATCTGAGAAGCTTCGATGAACTCGGGGGAAAGTGCGGCGCCTGCGAGTACCGGCGGGTGTGTGGTGGATGTCGTGCCCGGGCCTACGAAGCCACCGGCGACTACATGGCTGAAGAACCGCTGTGCTCCTATCAGCCGGCCGGCTGTCGATAGATTTAGATATTGGGTATTTGGGATTGGGTATTCGGAATACGGTTTGCCGGTTTGGCCGTGGGCCCGTTGGCCCGCGGGCCCTTGGGCCCGTTTGCCCGTTAGCCCTTTGGCCCGTTGGCCCGTTAGCCCGTGGGCCCGTTGCCCGTATGTTCTGATGTTTTAGCTGTCATCTGTCCTCTACCCTTTTACCTCTGCCTTCCGTCCTCTGCCTTCTGTCCTCTGACCTCCAACCTCCGACCTCCGACCTCCACCCCGCCAAAGGCGGGCAAGCCCTAAGCCTTGAGCCTTACGCCCTGCGCCCTGAGCCCTGAGCCTCGAACCCTCCCCATACGGGCCAGCATCCAGTTCCCCTTTCTACCCCTATCTTGTGAAAACGTGATCCGCCTGTTATAGATGGATTATTGCCTATCCAAGGAACAGGAGACGTCATGAAGATCAGAGATTTGATGATCGAAGAGTGCCTGACGATCACCGAAAGGGCGTCTATTCAGGAGGCTCTGGAGGTAATGAAAGTCAACTCGATCCGGCACTTGCCGGTGGTTTCCGAGAATAACCGCCTGGTCGGTTTCCTAACCCTGGCGGATCTCAGAGCCGGGTTGATGCCGTCCATGATCAGCCAGGTGACCCTCGCCTATCTGATCATCCGGGACCCGATTACCGTTCAGCCCGACGACGACATCGAAGTTGCGGCCCAACTCATCTACAATCATAAGATCGGGGGCCTGCCGGTGGTGGAACATGGCCGTGTGGTCGGTATTCTGACCGAATCGGACATCCTGCGCGCCTTTATCGACATGATGGGCATCCTCACGTCCACCTCCCGGGTCGATGTGGTCATGGACAATTCCCCCGACGCGTTGAACAAGGCACTTCGCATCATCAGCGACTGTGGCGGCGATATTATCAACGTGGGCACGTCCGGCCAAAGAGCCGCCAATAAGACGTATTGCTTCCGTTTGTCTTCCTGCGAGACAGACCGCATCCGAAAGGCTCTGGAGCACGAAGGGTTTTCGGTGGCGGCCGCGATGGATTGATCGCGCCGGCCTCCGGCTGATGCAACAACCCGGCAGAGATCCGACCCGGCCCCAAAGGTGAACACGCGCGGCGCTGGAAAAGCGTGCCGCACTTTTTTTACTCCCTTAATACTGCCGATCCGTCTTTGAAGGGGTCCGGTCTTGCACAGGGTCGGCCACGGAACGTCTGGAGGCTGATGAGGTTGTGCCGGGCGCTATTTGCCATCCGCTTCGGATGGCAAATTTAATAAACTTCTTTTCCGCCGCCTCAAAATCATTCTTACTGTAGAAACCGGTGTTTTCCTCGATACGAAACTGCTTCCGATAGCGGGAAACAAGCATTTTAATGCCCAGGTCTCCCTTTTGCTGAGTGGTCATGGGTGGGCTCCATCATGATTCGGTTCGAGGTCAAATAGCATCGTGCAACAATGTCTGAAACTCGGCGATGTCGCTCAGCGGGCGAAAGATATGCTTCAGCGGTACAATTGAAATACCCCACGTTCATGTTCATCAGGATGTTGTTCCGCGCCGCCCCGCTGAGAGGGATTTCCGTTTCGCTCCAACAAGCAGCGGGACTAGCAATGGCCACCGCAGGGTCAATGATGTTTGATGCAAAAAATACACCAGCTCACGGTATTTATATTTTTTATTTGATTCCAATATATTACCGTACAAGTCGACCAGATCCGCAATAATCGAAAACCACAAAAATGTGTTTTGGGGACAGTTTTGCAGGATTGAACCCTGGAGAGGGAGGGCCGGGGGGCCTGTTGAAACGAGATCGGGACCGGATCTGGTCCGGTCCCGATGTCCTGAGGCATGTCCTTACCGTGTTTGCTGCCGGACTGTTAATCCAACACTTCCATAAGCTTTCCGCAACATGGCGGGATTCTGTCACCGGGGTTTAATTTTGCGTATTTGTTGCATGTATAACAGACGCAAGTGGACTCGTTCTCCACATAGACGGCGGGATATTCGTCGGCACCTTCGGCCCCTTCGATGGCAAACCGGGCCATGTTGTCATCCCTCGGCACATACGCGCCCACCGGAACCATTTTCTTGTTGAACCGGGCACAGTCGACCATCAGCCGCCACAGTGCTTCCAGCTTCGCGGTCTCCGCATCGTTGTCCGGTGTGAATTCAACCAGGTTCTTCTGAATGTTGATCTGCATACCGTTCCCCTCCTTTTACATGTGGTTAATCCGGATAGGTCACCATAAACGCTTGCACGGAATGATCGGGTCCGTCATTCCGATGTACTGTCCAGGGCATTCAGCATCAGGGTGATGGGACGATCTTCTTCGGTTTTGCCCGTGAACCGGATCGGTCCTGGGCGGCGATAATGATCCTCGCCCGGTGTCGCGGCCAGCCATTTCTCCCGCAGGGCTTCGGACACCCGGAATGCCATGGAATTGCAATCGACGACACTCCGCTCGATCACCAGGGCAAGCCTCCCTTTTCGCTCCTCCAAATGCATCAAGGGCCCGATGGGGATACCGATGGGTTCCCAGGTCGAAAAATCGTGCTCCAGATTTTTAATGGCCGCCATTTGCCCGGTGGCGCCGTTTGCAATGAGAGAAAACACGGTGAGGCCAAGATTGTAGGTGTAATTGCAGTCGAACTGCGTTGGATCCGCGCCACGGCCGTCGTACCCGTAGAAGTGGATCTGGGTCTTGAACTTCGGCTGCGATTTCTGAAAAATCTTGTCCACCGGCTCCGGGAGCGGCTTCTCTTTTCCGATCAGGCCCTCTTGAATCAGACACTGGCTGCATGTCTTGATCGAAAATATCTCGGGTTTCATGAGCAGAAATTCTTCGCCGTCATACTTCCTGAACAGGGCTTTTGCATACTGCACCGGATCCAGGCCGCCCTGTGTCATGGTCTTTATATAGTACTCCTTTGCAATGCCGATGGTGTACTCTCCCTGCTCATGGAGAATACCGAGATAGTCTGTGACGAGACCCATGAGAACCTTTTCGGTCTGCACCTGGGAGAATTGAAAGTTCCCGTGGGCATCCCGTTCGGTCAGCAGGCCCTCTTGGAAGAATGCCGGTATATCGTTGAACAAATCGTCATCCCGGGTATTCCAGACCGAGAAGGTGTCGTCTTCGCGGCTGCGCCGGCCCAGACGGCGCAGGTACTCCAGCTTTTCTTCCAGCGAGAGAAAGTCGCTGTGGAAATCGGTATCGTGGGTCCGGTTGTAGTCGGCGATGATCGTGTTGAGTTTGATGATAAAGACCTGGATCTCGTTGATGAATTCGAGAACCCCCTCGGGAATGACGATCACCCCGTAGTTTTTACCCACCGCCGCCCGGCGAACGATGGCATCGCAGATGACCCGGGACAGGTGCCGGAGCGTCATGCCATAGGCGGTGTAGTCTACGCTGCCGGTTTTCTCGGCCTGCTCGATCCGTCTGGTGTCGACATAGTCGGCCAGGTCTTCACCGATCAGCGTAAGATTCACGTGTGTTTGCAGGGCGACCTCCAGGGCGAGATGACTGGCCACACGTCCCATGACTTTGCAGATGTGCCAATATTTGACGTCCGAACTGCTGTCCGTGCAGAGATTGGCAATCTCGACGGCAAAGGCCCGGGCCGCCGTATGGAATCCAAAGGACATGGCGCAGAGTATGTTTCCATCGGCATCCCGAACCTGGATATCGCCATCGATGGTCTTGGGCACGCTGATCACCTGGATGCCGTCGTCGTAGAGTTCCTGGGCCAGGAACGCTGCGTTGGTGTTGGAATCGTCACCGCCGACAATGACTAGAGCGTTGAGGCCGAGATCGAGACAGGTCTTTCGGGAAAGGGCCATCTTGAATGGCGTGTCGATCTTCGTCCTTCCGGTCTTGATCATGGTAAATCCGCCCAGGTTTCGATAGGCGGCCACGATCTTCTCGGTCAGTTCCACCGCCTCGTTTTCGATGATCCCGTCCGGCCCGAGCAGGAACCCGAAAACCCGGTTGCCGGGATTGGCTTTTTTGGCGGCATCGAAAAGCCCGGCAATGACATTGTGACCGCCGGGCGCCGGTCCCCCGGAGAAAACGATGCCGATGTTCCGTGGCGTTTCATATTCCGCGCGGAAGGCATCCTCGGCCACCTCCATCCCGACGACCCGCTGTACGCGATTGTCGATGATCTTCGGTAGCTGCCGACGGGATTCGGGGTCAATCTCGAACCGGTAGGTATCGATTTCTTCCAGGGTGGTGTAGTCATGAGAAAAAACGCTGCACGTGGCCGGCCGGTAGGCACGGCGATCCATCAATTCCGCGTTGACGTTGCTGGTTACATCACGAACCAGGGGGTGATCGACTAGCGATGTGTCGGGGGCGGCCATGGTATCCTCCAGGTGTCCGAAGTAGGTATCCGAATCGTGCGCCACGCATTTTTGTATAGCGTGGCCTTTTACAAGTTGCAACCCGGAAACGGGGCGCGGTTTACTCCAGGATGCCCCGTTGCACGGATGCGTCATCCGTCACCCCTGCCTTTTCACTTGACCCTGCTGTGGCGATACTTTATGGTCGCATAGACTCCGCGGAACATCGAAGCACCTCCCTATCACCCTGGATATTCGGAGTTTTCTGCCATGCACGATAACACCGAAATGATCGAGATCATCTGCCCAAAGTGCCAGCGGACAGAAATCATTCAGCTGGTTAAGGAAGAGATGCCCTTGTGCGCGGTATGCCGGGTGGGCATGGTGATCCGCGAGGTGCTGAAAGAGGGAAAATCGTATTAGTCGACTATGTACCATCAAGTTGAAGGAGGAATCGGATATGAAAAAGGTTTTATGGTTGGGATTGGCGGCAGTTGCAGCATTGGCGATTTTCAGCGGATCGGCTTTCGGTGGCAGCATCGACCTGGCCAAGCAGTCCACACTGGAACAAATCCTGAGAAACAAGGAACTCCGGGTTGGGTTCGAGGCCGGGTACATGCCCTTTGAAATGACCGACAAAAAAGGCCGGTTCGTGGGGTTTGACATCGATATGGCCAGGGAGATGGCCAAAGCCATGGGCGTCAAATTCAAGCCGGTCAACACGGCTTGGGACGGTATCATCCCGGCGCTGCTGACCGAAAAGTTCGACATCATCATGAGCGGGATGACCGTGACCCAGGAACGGAACCTGAAAATTAACTTTGCCGATCCGTACATCATTGTCGGCCAGACCATACTGCTCAATAAAAAGCACGCCAAGACGGTCCGGTCCTACAAGGACCTGAATGATCCGAAGTATATCGTCACATCCAAACTGGGGACCACCGGAGAGCAGGCGGTAAAACGCATGATTCCCAGGGCCACCTACAAGTCATTTGAGACCGAGCCGGAGGCCGCCCTGGAAGTGGTGAACGGCAAAGCCGACGCATTTGTCTACGACCTGCCCTATTGTGTGGTGTTCAATGCCCAGCAGGGGGCCGGGAAGCTGAAATTCCTCGACAGGCCCTTTACCTTCGAGCCCCTGGCATGGGCCGTCCGCAAAGGCGATCCGGATTTCCTCAACTGGCTGAATAATTTCCTTCGCCAAATGAAGAACGACGGCCGCTACGACCGCATCTACAACAAGTGGATCAAGAGCCAGGACTGGATCAAGGACGTTCAGGAATAACGACGATACACTGAGACAAGTCGCAGCCATTCCACCCCCGCGGGGCGGATGGCTGTCGACTTATGCAGAACCGTCACGGCGCGGGGATGCGTCGCCTGCCGCGACGGCGGGCCCAGACCGGAATTCGCTCCAAACAGGGTTGCCGAACATCTGCCCGAAATCGCGTGGCTCGATGGCAGTCACCCCAAAAAAGGAACCTGACTCCGCCATGGCTTTACCTGGAAAAATTCCCAGAGCAAGGGGACGCGGCTATTATTACCTCTGGGTCGGTGTCTTTTTTGTGATCGTCATCGGCCTCATCTCGATGCTGTCTTACGCCACCCAGAAAATCGATTATACCTGGCGCTGGTACCGAATCCCCCAATACTTTGTCTACCATGACAAGGTGGAGTACGTGGCGGAAATCGACGGTGAGGTGGAGCGGATCGACCGGAAGGGAGAGACCGCCACGGTGGTGGTGTCCGGGTTAGGCCTTACCGAAACGTACGAGATGCCGGCAGCCGGGGTGCAGGTGGATAAGGGCCAACGCATATACCCCGGCGACATTCTCGGCATCCATGGCCGGTGGCGGGTCGGCATCCTCATACAGGGACTGTGGCTGACGCTCAAGGTCAGTGCGATCGCCATTGTTTTCGGCATCCTTATCGGGTTGTTCGCTGGCCTGTTTCGGATCTCCGACAATCCCGCGCTCAAATGGTCCGCCGTCACCTATATCGAACTGATCCGCGGGTCACCGCTCCTGGTTCAGATCTTTATCTGGTACTTTGTCCTCGGGACCCTGATCAATTCGCTGCTGGCAAAAGGGGGTATCGTTCAGGTGCCGCCCCTCTGGTTCGGTGTTGCCGCACTGGCGACATTTACCGGTGCCTATGTCGCGGAAATGGTCCGGGCCGGCATCCAGTCGATTCACCGGGGACAGACAGAGGCCTCCCGGTCCCTGGGGATGAACTATTTTCAGTCGATGCGCTATGTCATTGTCCCCCAGGCCCTTCGCCGCATCATCCCGCCGCTGGCCGGACAGTTTATCAGCCTGATCAAGGACTCGTCCCTGTTGGGCATTATTGCCATTCGGGAACTGACCAAAGCGACCCGCGAGGTGGTGACGACCAGCCTCCAGCCATTTGAACTCTGGTTCATCTGTGCCTTGCTGTACCTGGTATTGACCTTTTCGCTCTCCATGCTGCTGCAATATGTGGAAAGGAGGACGTTAGCAAAGTGATCAACGTTCAAAACGTGTACAAGACCTTTTATGTGCCCCACAGGGTTCAGGCCCTTGTGGACATCACCACGAATGTAGCCGCCGGGGAGGTGGTCGTGGTCATTGGACCGTCCGGGTCCGGGAAAAGCACCCTGCTGCGCTGCCTCAACCAGCTCGAGATCGCAGACTCGGGTCACATCCTGATCGACGGCATCGATGTTATGGATCCCAAAACCGACATCAACAAGGTGCGGGCGGAAGTCGGTATGGTGTTCCAGTCCTTCAACCTCTTCCCCCATAAAAGCGTGATCGAAAACATCACCCTGGCCCAGATGGTGGTCCGAAAGCGTTCCAAGGCGGAAGCCGACCAAAAAGCCATGGGTCTCCTCGACAAAGTCGGCATCACCGACAAAGCCGCCGTCTATCCGGACCAGCTCTCCGGCGGGCAGCAACAGCGCGTGGCCATCGCCCGAGCCCTGGCCATGGATCCCAAAATCATGCTGTTCGACGAGCCCACCTCCGCCCTGGATCCGGAAATGATCGGTGAGGTCCTCGACGTCATGAAAACTCTGGCCAGGGAAGGAATGACCATGGTCTGTGTTACCCACGAGATGGGGTTCGCCCGGGAAGTGGCCGATCAGGTCATCTTCATGGACGAAGGCGCCGTCGTCGAGGTCGGCACACCGGAGCATTTTTTCACCAAGCCGGAACATGACCGGACGAAATTATTCCTAAGTCAGATTCTTTAAAATGCCTTAAATGCCTAAAGTTGTACACGAATCCATTCAGTTGCCATTTAATACCATATGAAAATGCGGGTCCTTCGCCCAGTGAGCGACTTCGTCGCGTTTCATAAAATCGTTGCATGATTTTATGTTTAGGCATTTATAATGCAAGGCATTTCGCAAGCCCCTTCCCAACCACAACCCCCTGTATTAGTTTATTTTTTATTTCATCTGATGAGACGGCGGTAGAATGCCGGCAACTGCTCGACCCCGGATCGGAAATTACAGAACAGGCACCACATATTGTGTTGAAACCGGCAATACCTACTGTCTGTTGTGTTTTTTCTTTACAATGAAACGATATCCTGATATCCAAGGAAGGTCTTCCCAGCGTCCACCGGCGGACCGGAGCGATCGTACCGGGTGAGGGATCGGTGTCGATCCTATCGACGTACGACCCGCCGTCGTTAACCGCGATGGCCGGCAAGCATGAAAAATTCGTATCACGTTTAAAATTCAACATAGTTACAGGGTTAACGATTTGCGACAGTTCACCTTTACCTGCGGGAAATGATACCAAAGGGGTATCTCAATGAAGCTTAAAAAGCTTGAACTATCCGGCTTCAAGTCGTTTGTCGATAAAATCAGCATCGGCTTCCCTCCCGGCATTTCGGCCATTGTCGGACCCAACGGCTGTGGAAAAAGCAACGTGGTGGATGCCCTCCGATGGGTCATGGGAGAGCAGAGCGTCAAACAGCTCCGCGGAAAATCCATGGAGGACATCATTTTTGCCGGCGCCGACGGCCGCCCTGCCCTCAACATGGCCGAGGTATCCCTGACGCTTTTGAACGACAACGGAACGATCCCCGAGGAGTTTAACGATTTCACGGAAATACAGGTCACGCGGCGGCTCTTCCGCTCCGGGGAGAGTGCGTATCTGATCAATCGACAACCGTGCCGTCTGAAGGACGTCCACAACCTGTTCATTGGCAGCGGCATGGGGGCAAAAACCTATGCAGTGATACAGCAGGGCAGCATCGGTGCCATCACAGATGCCGGACCGGAGGAACGGCGCCTCTTTATCGAAGAGGCCGCAGGGATCACAAGGTATAAATCCAGGAAAAATGAAGCCATGCGGAAGGTCAAGTCGACCCAGCAGAACCTTCTGAGAGTGTCCGACATTATCGCCGAGGTCCAGCGACAGATGAACGGGTTGAAACGTCAGGCGAAAAAAGCCGAGCGTTTCCGGATCATGCAGGATAAGGCCCGCACTGTGGATGTTGTCCTGAGCCTGAAACATGACGACCGGTACCAGCTCCAGATCGATGATACCGAACGGCTCCTGGATACGCTGAAGGATACGGATGTCCAACACGCCACCAAACTGAAGCAGCTTGATGCCGCCGTCGAGGAGATCAAGTTGAAACGGTGGCAGAAGGACCAGGAGATTTCGGAGCAGAAGTCACGTCGTTTTGATTGCCAGCGCCGCATGGACCGACTTGAAAACGACACGACCCATTTGCGGCAGGACAAGGAGCGGCTGCAGACGGAGATCCGTGAACTCCATACAGCTCAGAATGACATAGACGAAAAAAACCAGAGCATCCATCTCGAGATACAGGAGGTTGAAGAAGAGAACGGCCGACTTCATGACGAAAAAAAAGCGGTGCTGTCTGCGTTTGAACAGGAACGCCAACATGTCGAACAGGTCAAGGCACAGCTCACCCGCATTCAGGAAGGGCTAGAAACGCGCAAAACTGATTTGATGACAGCCGTCACCGAGGAAGCTCGGTACCGCAATATCATTCAAACCGCCGCCGGCAACAAGGAGAGCCTGAATCGCCGTTTGAAACGGATCGACGAAGAAGAGCGCCTTTCGGTCCGGCAGATCGAAACGACCGGCAAACAAAAAGACGCGGCGGAAAAGACCCTTCGCGCCATTCGATCACAGATCGAGGGTTTGAATCAACAGATTCGAGGTGCCGGGGAGCATCTGGATTCTTTGTCTTTTGCTCTCGCCGCCCAGGTCAAAGCGGTTCAAACCCTTGGGCTGGAACGTAAAGAGTGCCGCTCCCGACATACCACGCTGAAACGCATGGAGGAGAATTACGAGTGGTATCGTGAAGGGGTCCGTGCCATCATGACAAGCGCCGGAACCGACTCCGAGGGGATGTCGTCAGAGGCCATATTCGGGCTCATCGCCGATGTCATCGATCCGGCGCCATCTTATGAAATCGCCGCTGAGGCGGTACTCGGAGAAGCCCTTCAATACGTGCTTGTTCGGGATCAGGCCACGGGCGCCGACGCCATCGATTTTCTACAAACACGGCAAGCCGGGCGGAGTGGCTTCGTGCCGGTGGGCAACCTCCGGAATCTTGAAGAAACAGATCGACCCGGACCGGATGCCGACCGGCTGCTCCTCAACCACGTATCGATCAGGCCCGGGTTCGAGACTATTGCCCGGGCGCTGCTGGGCCATGTCGTGGTCAGCGATTCTCTCGAAGAAGCCTTCCGCACCTGGAACGCCAATGGTCGCAAGCAAACCATTGTCACCAAGGGAGGGGATCTTATCACCCACCAGGGTGTCATCGTGGGCGGCAGCCCGGAGAAACTGAGTGGAATTCTAACCAAGAAACTGGAAATCAGGGAACTCGAAGAACGGATCGAGTTGCTCGGCGAGTCCCTGACCGAAGCCGAAGAAAAACAGCAACGCCTTGAAGGAGATGTTCGTGAAGCCGAGCATCAGCTTCACGGCCTGACGGAAGAAAAACAACGCACCGTCCAAAACGAGATCGAGGCCCAAAAATCGCTGATTCAGGCAACGGAGGAATTCAAGCAAGCCGACCGTCGGCTGGAAATTGTCAGACTGGAGCAAGAGCAACTGCTCGGGGAAGAAAGCGATCTTGACGACCAGCTGGCCAAATATGATCGGGTCCTGAAAGACATCGAACAGAGCGTGATCTCCGCGCAGAATTCTGTCAGCGAGTATAGTGAAAGACTTCACGCCGCAACAGAAGAGGCGGAAGCATGTGATCAAAAGATCGTCGACCATCGTTTGAAGATGACGACCATCGAAGCAAGCATTGAAAACAGCGACCATACGCTCCGACGTTTGAAACAGTTTCAGGAAGACGGGGTTCGCAGACAGGAGCAGGTCGCCCGTGAAATCAGCCTGAAACAACGAAAAACAGAAAGTGCTGAACAGACCATTACCGAACACAAGCAAGCACTGTCGCAGCTCTACTCGGAAATGGAGCGTCTTGAGACACACATCGCGACGAATGAACAGCGTTACCAAGCCATCGACACACAACTCCAGGAGAACGACGGTATCATCACCGACATTCGCAGCCAGCGGGAAGAATTACTGCAAAAAATTCGCATGCTGGAGGTGGAACAATCCCAGCGTCAGGCTCAAAAAGAAGGGGTCGGCCAGCGGTTGCTGGAAAGGTATGGGCGCCCCCTTGATGCGCTGCGCCGGGAATTCAGCCGGACAGAAGACCTTCCGTCAGGAGAAATCGACGAGCTTGAAGAAAGCCTGGAAAAACTGCGTAAACGACTCGATGCCGTCGGAGATGTCAATATGGGCGCCATCAAGGAGTATGAAGAACTGACCACCCGGTTCGAGTTTCTGACATCCCAGCGGGATGATCTAACCAAGGCCATCGGAGATCTGCAGAAGGTCATCCGGAAAATCAACCGGATCAGCCGGGAGCGGTTCACGGAGACTTTCGACCACATTAACAAAAAGCTTTCCGAAGTGTTTCCGAGACTCTTCGATGGAGGCTCGGCGCGCCTGGTGCTGACGGACCCGGACGACCCTCTCGAAACCGGTGTGGAATACATGATTCACCCGCCAGGCAAGAAACTGACACGCATGAGCTTGTTGTCCGGCGGAGAAAAAGCCATGGCCGCCATCGCTTTTCTCTTCAGTATCTTCTTGATCAAACCGGCCTCTTTCTGCCTCATGGATGAAATCGATGCCCCCCTGGATGAAGCCAACGTTTTCCGATTCAACAACCTGCTTCAGATCATCGGTGAGAATTCCCAGATCATCATGGTGACCCACAACAAGCGTTCAATGGAATTTGCAGACACGCTGTTCGGTATTACCATGGAGAAAAAGGGTGTCTCCAAGGTGGTCCATGTCAATCTAACCGGCGGCCAGGGCCCCGAGGAAAGCCGCCAGGCACCGGCCAACGCTGCGTGATGAAATTATTCCGACAGAAAAAAAAGGCCCGGAATAGCGCGCCCCCCGACACCGGCGAGGCACCGACACCTCCTGACCATCCCCCCCAAACGGATATACCGGAGCCGGCCGGGAGCCAACCGTCCGGCGTCTTGGATTCCGATGAGCCACACGGGAAATCCGGAATCACCAGTGCTCACAACGCGAAGGAAACTGGCCGAAAGGGTCTTTTCGGCCGACTCCGCAGCGGGCTCAAAAAAACCCGTGATATTCTCACCACCGATATCGACGATCTTTTTCTTGGAAAACGCCGGATCGATGACGACATGCTCGAAGACCTCGAAGAGCTTCTCATTACTTCCGATATCGGTGTGCAAACCACCATGGAGATGGTCGAGGGCATTCGGAAACGCACCAGAAGTATATCCGGCCCGGAAGAACTCAAAACCGTGATGAAAGAAGAAGTTCTTGCCCTGATGAGCGATTATCAACCGCCCACCTTTGCGGAACCCCTTCCCAAGCCATATGTGGTCATGGTTCTGGGAGTCAACGGCGTCGGAAAAACAACGACCATCGGCAAGTTGGCTGCCCTGGCGGCGTCCGAAGGAAAGAAAGTCTTGATTGCCGCCTCCGACACTTTTCGAGCCGCTGCCACCGAGCAGCTGACCATCTGGGCAGAGCGTGCCGGAGCGGATCTTGTAAGTCATAGAGACGGAGCGGATCCGGCTGCCGTCGCCTATGACGGGATCGAAGCGGCATTGTCCAGGAAAGTCGACATCGTTTTCATCGACACCGCGGGGAGGCTGCACACCAAAGTGAATTTGATGGAAGAATTAAAAAAAATCAAACGCACCATCACTAAAAAGCTTCCGGAAGCACCCCATGAAGTTCTCCTGGTACTGGATGCCACCACCGGTCAAAACGCCTTGTCCCAGGCGGCCATGTTCAACGATGAAATGGAAGTGACAGCCATCGCCCTGACCAAACTCGACGGCACGGCCAAAGGCGGAATCGTGGTCAGTATCTGCAGCCAGCTGAAAATTCCACTGAAGTATATCGGCGTCGGTGAGAAGATCGACGATCTTCAGGCATTTGATCCGGAGGAGTTCGCCGATGCACTTTTTAGTCCACCGGTTGAATGACATTTTCTCCATAACCGCCTCTCTTCGATGAAGCTGCCCAATTTGCCTGAATATTTCTTCATCTTTTTTCTTTCTTTTTTTGTATAAATATCGATAATTATTGACATAACGGATAATTTTCGGTAACTTGCGAGGGACCCATGGGGTTTTATAGACTTCTAATGGTAATGAAAAGGAGAAAAGCAGAATGACAAAAGCAGAACTCATTGAAATGATGGCAAAGGACGCCGGTATTTCCAAGACGGCAGCGGCGGCGGCGCTGACCTCATTCACCGACGGGGTCACCAAAAGCCTTAAGAAAAAAAATGGTAAGATGACCCTTGTCGGTTCTGGCACGTTTCAGAAGGTTCGCCGGAAAGCGCGAAAGGGACGCAACCCCCAAACCGGAGAGGCCATCAAGATCAAGGCCAGCAACGTGGTCAAGTTCAAACCCGGGAAGAAATTGTCGGACGCTGTCTAACCCGGAGGGATATGAAGAGTTTGTCGAAGCGGCTTCCGTTTATCGGAAGCCGCTTTTTTTTCTTATGGGTGGTTTTCGGCAGCGGTGATACGTCTCGTTAGGGCAACTGTTGGAATTTCGTTCCGATTCGTGGATTGTAGACGTGGTTGAAAGCTGCGGAGTCATTGGTATCGGGTTCGGAATCGGAATCGACCTCGAAGGTGGCCATTCCGTCTCGATTCCGATACCGATACCGAACATGTCCATATCCGGACTCCCCCGAAACGGTATCCGGTTAACAGAAGCTCACGATGTTCAAACGGAACATAGTTATGGCAACTGATACAATGGCTGGTTTATGGCAACGGGCATTTGTGGCGTTTCACGACAGTGGGCCGGAAACAGGATATCAATAGGTTACCGAAAAATTGTTGAACTCGCCGGTGGGCGGCTTCCAGCCCACCTGGAGGTCGGAGACCCGGGCGGGAGGATCTCCTGCCCGGCACCAGACCAACACGGCGTTGACCTGGTCCTCTTTCCCTTCAAAGAGCGCTTCAACGGTGCCGTCCCGTTTGTTCCGCACCCATCCGGTTACCCCGATACGCTCGGCGGCACGGACCGTGTTCATCCGAAAGAACACCCCCTGGACCCTGCCGCTGATAATCACATGGGCTCTGACTTTTTTTTCGTCCATGGTTGTCTTCCTTATCCATCCGGTTCGGATATCATTTCAAAATAATCGGCTTCCGACATAATGGTGACTCCCAGGCGCGTTGCTTTTTCAATCTTGGAAGGCCCGACCTTTTCACCGCAAACCAGAAAATCGGTCTTTCCGCTGACCCCCGATTGAACCTTGGCACCCAGTTTCCTGGCCCGGGCCTGCATGGCCTCCCGGCTCCCCCGCGTCATCTTTCCCGTGAAAACGATGGACTTTCCGGTAATCGGTGTGTCCAATGACTGGACATCGGCGAGCAGCGGTGTTTTTTCGATCCTGAACCCCAGCTCCATCATGTTGTCGAAGGTGCGCCGAATTCCATTGAGTCCCCGGGTGATGGAACGGCTGGTAATTTTCCCGAACCCGTCGATGGCCTCGATCTGTTCCGGCGTGCTGTCCGGCAGGTTTTCAAGAGGGATGCGGGCCAGCAATTTACGACTGTCCCCTTTTCCAAGATCCGAGACGCCAAAGGCTGCCAGAAACCGCCAGTCTTCCACCGGCTTGGTTCGGCTGGTCTGCAGCGCGTTATACAGATTCCCGGACTGAACCGGTCCGAAGCCGAGCTCTGAAAAATCCGATTCTTTCATGGCATATACTTTTTCCAAGGTGTCGATGCCGCTTTCGACAAGACGCCGGATGGTTTTGATCCCGAACCAGTCGGCGTTGCCCAGCGTTTTAAACCAATGGCTGATACGCTGTTCGATCTGTGCCGGGCAATTGTTGTTTGTGCATTTCAGGAAATCGTTCTGCCACACGAGGAGAGTGCCACAGGATGGACATTCACTCGGTATAACGACGTTTATCGATTTTTCGAGGACCCTCTCAAGCTTCGGAATAACTTCCCCGCTTCGAATGATCTCGATCACGGCCCCCTCTCCGATCCCCTCTTTTTGAATCAGACCTGCGTGATGGGCCGTAACGCGTCGAATATTAGCCCCGGACAATAGTACGGGTTCCACTTCCATCACCGGTGTGACGCTGCCTGTTCGTCCCACCTGCCATGTCACTGAACGCACCTCGGTTTCGGCGGTGTCACCTTTACTCTTGATGGCGATCTGCCACCGGTAGTGATGGGATGTCGCGCCCATATAGGTTTTGACATCTCCATTGATCACCTCTGCGACCACCCCATCGACCGGATAGTCGACCCGCCTTTTCAGCTCATGCACGATGAAATCCGTATTCTCGAGAAGTTCCCTCGCCGATCCTTCCCAACTCGCCAATTGGGAATAGGGCACAAATCGAACCTTGCCGTCCTGCAGGGCTTTTCGGGCGTAGTCGTTCAGTGTATCCGAAGCGACAATACCGACAACCATGTTTCTAGGGTGTTCGAATTCTTCCGAGAGATGGGTATCGAAATAGGACATTTCGATGACGATTTCGCCGACTCCCAGCCCTCTCCCACCGACGGGCACAACCCCCTTTTGAAATGCACTGGAAATTTCATAGCCGACTTCACCGTTCCCTCGAGATGCGAAGACCGTACCATCATCTCTAGCCGCCACCCCATCCAATTTGGGAGTTATCCTGAACCGGATATCGTGGATGCCGATTTCGCCGGATGCCTTTTGGACCCTGGCCAGAAATCTCTCCAACTGCTCTTTGGAGTAGGCCTTCTCCGTCGACAGCATGGGAGCCGGATGCCGAACTTCAACCTTTCCTTCAAATGTTTCCGGTTCCACCCGGTTCAGAAACGGATTCTCTGGATCCAGCGCTCGAAGCCGCTCTGCGAGAGCGTCGTATTCCGTGTCGCTGACCAGCGGCTCACCCCGCCGGTAGGCGTCGTTGTAGGCGTTTAATTTTTCGACGAGTTTTTCTATCTCTTCCATAGTTGCCGTTGGCCCGTTTGCCGGTTTGCCGGTTGTTCCAGGATGCAAGATGCAAGATTCAGGATCCAGGATCGATCGTTTAACGTATGGCCGGTGAAGATAGTTATTTGCCGATTAGGGGCGGCGTCATTCGTTGTACTTCGACCCATACTTTCAGTTTGTGTCCTTAATTTTTAGGCTTTCAACTTTCAGCTTTGAGCTTTCAGCTTTCAGCTTTGAGCTTTCAGCTCATCCCGCATCCAGCATCCGGGGTAATCGGTTTGCCCGTTTGCCCGTTAGCCCGTTTGCCCGTTAGCCCGTCAGCCCGTTAGCCGGTTTGCCGGTTTGCCGGTTACACCGGGATACAAGACCCAGGATCCAAGATCCAAGATACTCCGATCAAACATC
>Ga0056113_1000023_pt1 | contig 52479 bp, 9 predicted proteins | sample WorMetilvaeELBA2_FD_55030 | JGI IMG/M metagenome (GOLD analysis project Ga0056113, IMG submission 55030) | Marine gutless worms symbiont microbial communities from Max Planck institute for Marine Microbiology, Germany - Olavius ilvae ELBA.2 ... | reverse complement strand
TCATCGGCTAAGATAACCTGTAGACAAATTAAAAGTGGAATCCAAGCTGATTTACTTCTACAAAATTAATTCACTTGGGCTTTCTTTATAACCAGAAAAAATAATTGACAACATTTAATTGGTGCGGCATTCGGAGGCTCTATCGTACTACTTTTTCATTAGATAGGTTCCCCGCCAGCCCGTAGTACTGTCTAGCTCCTTTTTGAACCAACCGATTCACCTGACTCAGGAGGCCATTTGTTGAAACGGTCAGGACTCATAAATCGGTTCGAACTCGAGAACCTGGAACCGCGGATCCTGCTGTCCGCAGATGCAGCCTTGGTGGCGCCGTACGATCTGCCGGAAGACATCGACGCCGGCACCGACCTGCTGCCTCTTGCTGATGAGGTTGCGATCGGCGATCAGGACGGTTTCGAGAATTATACCCACCAGAACGCCACAAATTACGACCCATCCCAGTCCATTGACGACATCTTTTCCGGACTCACCGAAACGGATCTGATCGACGGCGATGACGCCGCCGGTGACCCAGGTGACATAGGCGACGAGACCAACGAAGGGGCGACGCCTGTATCGAATGCATCGCCATATGAAGATGCACTGATTTCATCTCACCAGCAGGAACAGATTGTCCGGGGACTGGAAGCGATGTCCCGGTTGGGACGTGTACTGGAAGGCGTCGATGCGTTTGCCGCGCCGATACCCCGAACAACCGACACGACCATCGGCGAATTCATTGGATTCGGCGAGATTCTGGATACCCGGTTGGCCAAACCGGTGTACGACTATTTCAACGACGCTGTCGATCCGCCCGACAGTCGGGGCATGCTTCGTGCGATTGATCATAGTTCAATATACCACAACGACGTGAACATTGCCGTCGATTCCCTGGATGGCGGGATGAGACCGGATGGCGGTGCATTGCAGTTTGATGTGGAGCTGTTCGCAACCCGAAAGGGGGAGGTCTACGCTTCCCGCCCCGATGGCGATGTTAACGAAAATTCTGAGCAAAAACATAATGTTATCGCAGTCACGGCCGAGCTGAGAATCAATGTCGGCTTTGGCCTTGATGTAGACCATTGGGACGACTTTTTCGTTGTCTTTCGAGAATTTGATGCTGCCCTGACCGCCGAATCCAAAGCGGACGATACCGACACGGATCAGGAAACGGTTCAGGTGCCGCCGGAGAATGCGAAGGAAAAGCCCGAACCGGATGTCCGAATCAGCGCCAGTTTCAATGACACGATCGCTGATGACGGCCGCATCACCCTGGATGCGCTAAACGCGATCACCGACGAGACGGCAGAAGAGTTCGTCGATCTCGAAGTGACCGGTGCGCTCTTCTTGCTGCTTGCATCCAGCGGCCCCCGGATCGATTCTCCGGACACGGACAGCGGTACCGAACCGGAGCAGGAAAGCTCCGATTCCCCGAATGCCGGCCTGCCGACGTTCACTTCAGATATCGGCGAGCTGAAATATTCCATCCTCGACACGTTTGGAGCGTTCGACCATACCCGCGGAGCGGTCGACCACCATGGCGATTTCGACACACCGTTGCCGGTCATCGATCTGTCGATCAACCAGATGCTGGCAGAGAGCCCGGAATCGGGATCGACAATTGCTTTCGATTTTTATACTCCGGCTCTGGAATATTTCACTCTGGTCGAAGCATTCAATTTCGACCTGACCGACGAACAGAATCTGTCCAGGATCGGGTCCCTGCCTGAAATCGACATCCCCGATTTCAGTCTTTACAATCCAGCACACAAAGACAGCATTAAAAACCTCGTTGAGGGCAAAATCCAGGGTACCCTGTCACCGGATTGGGATATCGGCCTTTTTCTCCCGGAAATCTGGCCCCTGTTCAATGAGGATTTCCGGCTCGATGACTATCTGCCTCAATTTCAGCTTCTCCTGGGTCTTCCCTACCTCCCCAAGATCAATAACATCCGATCGGATTTGAAATCCCTTTTCGGGTCTTCACCGAGTCTGAAGGGTCTTCTGAATTACATCGAGACCACCCGGATAAAACCTTTATTTAATGGATTCTCCGGTCAGCATTCATCCGAGCCTTTTCTTCTCAGCGGCGCATACGTCCCGGAGAGCAACGGGATTCAGATAGAATTTACCATCGATGCGGAGAAGGAAATGTCTGTACCCGTCGACCTGGAAGGCCTCTTCCCGGATCGATTCCGCGCGTTGGGTATTTCGTTTGACACCGACCTGATGGCGACCGCGTTCCTGGCGGTAGATATCGAAGTCTCCTTCTCGATCTCTGCCGAAAATATTTCTTTTGCAGTCGGAAAGTCTTCAGTCGCGGTCCGGGTAAACCAGGAGTTCAGCGGATTAGGTGCAGCGGTGGTGGATTTCCCGGGATCGAGGTCCGGGTTTGCCGAGGGCCGGTTCGATTTCGACTCCAGGACTGAGCTCATCTTTCACGGGCTGGATCCGCCATCCGCAGAGTCTGACGGCACGCTCTCCGTAACCCTCGCGATAGTATCCGACAATCCCGTCCAGCCTCCCCTACACATCCGTGGTGAAAGCGACAACCCTTTCGATCCTGCCCACTCGAACGTAACCCTTTTCTCCGAGGCCGCTTTCCCGTTTGAGGTCGTGGTACAGTCGGACACCCCCTCCGATCTGACCCTCCGCCTCAATCCCGACAATCCCGCACTGATGGAAGTCATCGACGCTCAAAGCGGCCTCACAGTGCAGTCGCGCCCCCTGGCACAGGTATCCCGGGTGGTGATCATCGGGTCGGACCGCAGCGACGACACTCTGACCATCGACCTGACCCAGCCGTTTCATGTCCCCGGCGGCATCCGGTATGACGGCGGCGACGGCTGGTTCGATGTCCTCAACATCGATGGGCAAACCGCCTCGGCGGCCGTGTACCGGGCCTGGAGCCCATCCTCGGGATCCATTCAACTGGATGAACTGACCATCGAGTACTACGGTCTGGAGCCCATTACCGACACGGGCGACGTAGCCGAGCGGGTCCTGGGCTACACCGCCGGGGCTGATGTGCTCGACATTGAAGACGCGGGGGGGCTGGACCAGATCACGGTCAACGCGGACACCGCCGAAGACATTACGGTCAGCGAGCCGTCCACGTCCCTGACCATCGATGCCGATGACGGGGACGACACCATTAACTTCGACCTGGTCTTTTTCAGCACCAACGTCATCATCGACGGCGGACCCGGCAACGACACCCTGGACCTTTCCGGTCGGGTCATTCCCATGTACGTCATTCATCTTCCGGACGGCAGCGCCGAACTGAATGACGGAACCAGCGTGGTGCAGGTCCGCAACGTGGAAACCTTTACCGGCAGCCTGGCCACCCTGCGTGTGAACGGGATTCCCGATTGGGTCAGCCAGGGACCCGGTCCCATGACGGGGGGATTGTTTACGGGCATCGGCCCCGACAATGTCACGGGAAATCCCGGGACGGGGGCCATTGATGCGATTGCCGTGGATCCCAACGAAATCATACGGGTTTTTGTGGCCACGGTGGGCGGGGGCGTGTGGCAAAACAGCGACCGGATGGTTCACTTCCTGTTTGACCAGACCGACATAACGCCCGCGGCCGAAGCCCGCCTCAATGAATTCCTGGTCTTCATGCGGCAACATCCGACCCGCACCGTCACGCTGGTGGGACACACCGACGATGTAGGGGCCGCCGGATTCAACATGACCCTGGGTCAGAACCGGGCCAACGCGGTCCAGGCCTACCTCACAGACCCGGCCCGGGGCGTGAACCGGCTGGATCCCGCCCGGGTCCTTGACGCTGCCAGCCGTGGTGAGACAGAGCCTATCGCCAGCAACGCCGTGGAGGCCAACGGGAGAGAGCTCAACCGCCGCGTGGAACTGCTGGTCAATCACTGGGAGCCCCTGACGGACAACTTCCCTTCAACGGCCATTGCCTCCATTGCGATCGATCCCTCCAACTCAAACATCATTTACGCCGGTACCGGCAGCACCAGCAGCGCCGCCGCGGCATTTCCCAGCCGGGCCACCTCTATCGGCCTGTTGAAGTCCACCGACCGGGGGAACACCTGGGACATTCTCCACCGGACCCTATTTGAGGGGAGCATCATCAACGATGTGGTGGTGAACACCGACGACATTCTTCTGGTGGGGACAGACGGCGTGGGCACCGGCGGCGCCGGCCTCTTTCGGTCGGACGACGGTGGCACGACCTTCACCAACATTTTAACCGCCACCAATGGTTTCGACACCGACGGCCTGGACAACAACGGCAGCGGCGTTCCGGACGACGCCGGGGAAGCCTTCCCGGCCGTCAATGTGACAGACATTCTGGTGGATCCGGGCGACCCGACACGGTTCTACGTGGGCGCTGTGAGCACGGCCGTGAGCGGCGTCTATATGAGCACCGACAGCGGCGAGACCTGGCGGCAGCTATCGGCGCTGGCCATGCCTCCGGCGGCCCGCTTCACCACCCCGGTTCGCATTGAGCTGGCGATCAGCGCGACCGATGACGCCGGTCAGCGCCCGGTTTATGCGGCGGTGATCGTGCCCATACGGGACACCCTGGCCCAGCCGATCACGGCGGCCCAGGTGGCGGCGGGCATCAACACCATCGAAGTGGCCGTCATCCCGGGCGACGTCAACGCCACCTTCGAAGCCGGTGACACTATTTTTATCGACACGGGAGGCATCCGGGAAAACTTCACGGTGAATTCCACGGCGGCCTCGGCCACCCCGGGTCAGGTCACCCTGACGCTGTCCGGCAACCTGGCCAATGCCCATGCTGCCGGTGTCCGGATCATCCAGTTCGGCTCCGAAAGACTCTATGGCGTCTTCCGCAGCAACGACCTGGGAGCGACCTGGACCCGGATGACGCTGCCCGGCACCACTGAAGCCGGGGCCGGCTTCGTGGGTATCCACCCCGGCGGCCAGGCCGGCACCCACTTTTCCATGGTGGCCGATCCCCTGAACGCCAACGTTCTCTATATCGCCGGCGACCGCGCGGCAGGCGCCGGCGCCGGCGGACTGACGCTCCCCAACTCCAGCGGATCCACGCGTTTTCACGGCCGTATTCTCCGGGGCGTGTTTTCGGCGGGCGGGGCCACGGCCTGGACGGTGCTGACAGATACCAACGCCACCAATTCGGCGCCCCACGCCGATTCACGGGATATGGTGTTCCAGGGGCAGCGCATCCTGGAAGCCGATGACGGCGGCATCTTCCGCCTGCAGAATCCGGCCAATGTGGCCGGCCAGGGCAACCGCCAATGGTTCTCCGAGAACGACGACCTGGTATTGACCGAGTTCTTCGACGTGGCGTTCGAGACGGTCAACGATATTATCATCGGTGGCGCCCAGGACAACGGGGTGGGCCTGCAGGATACCACCGGAGGGATTCAGTGGACCTCGACCGCCCTTGGGGACGGAGGATTTGTCGAAGCCGCCGGCACCACCACGTTTTTCAGCAGCCAGAATTTAGGTAGCTTCGGCCCCGCATTCCCGTTGGTCAATCAGGCCAACCAGGGCGACAGCTTTGTAATTGTCCCCGGAGGGTCACCCGTTCAGGTTGGCGACAGGCTCCTGCTGACGCAAGAACGGGTGTACCACAGGATTACGAGCACGGCCCCGTCGGGCGGCAACCTTCGTGTCAACTTTGCCGCTTCCAGCCTGCAGAACACCTATCCACAGGGGCATCCGGTTCGCATTGACCTCCGGGTTTCGGGCGGCCTGATTGTGGCGGGCACCGGCGCTCCCGGAGTAGACCTGTTCACCTTCGAGGCCACGGGGAATAGCACGATTCAATTCGTTCAGCCCTTCGAGCTCAACGCCGTCACCCCCACCAACCTGGTTATCGGCACCAGCTTCGTCTATGAATCCCTCAACAATGATAACGGCCGCACGCTTCAACTGCTGAACTTTGCCGGAGCCCTGCCCCTCGCCGGTGGCAACCCATTTGGGCCACCGGCGGCAATCGTGGGCCAGGTGAAATCCATGGTGTACGGCGCCCGTCAGCCGGACGGGATGGGCGGATTCACCAACCAGGTCGATGTTCTTATCGTGGGTACCGACCCGGGGCAGGGCCGTCGCCGCCCGACCGCCGCCAACACCCACGCGCTCTGGATCCGACAGGCGGGTGCCGGTCTGGGAGCCGCCCTGACTGCGGTAAGCAGCTTCACCACCGCGGCGGGCGGAACGTCGGTGCGGGATGTGGCCGTGGATCCCAACGACTGGCGGACGATCTTCGTCCTGGACGCGCGAGGCCGTATCTGGAGAACGTTTGACGGCGCGGTGGCCAACACCGACACTTGGACCTGGACGCGCATGGACATCGGCAACCCCATTGTCTGGAATGAACTGGGACCCGGCCCCATCCAGCAGGCCCAGTTCAACGCTCCGCCCGATAATGCCGGCGCCGGGGCCATCGAAGCCATTGCCGTTCATCCCTCAGACCCCAACACGGTGTTCGTGGGTACGGTGGCCGGCGGCGTGTGGCGCACCAACGACTTCAACAGCGAGCGCCCCAACTGGGTGCCCCTGAGCGACAAACTGGAATCTCTTTATGTCGGCTCCCTGGTGTTTGATCCGAACAACGCCAACACCCTCTACGTCGGAACCGGCAGCTATAGCAATACCTTCCGCAACCGGCCGAACCAGGCGGCGGTGGGCCTTTACCGGACCACCAACGCCAACGAGGCCAATCCGCTCAACGTGCGCTGGGAAAACCTGGGCCGGTCCACCTTCCAGGGGCTGGACATCCGGCGGGTCCTGCCCACGACCAACCCCATGATTATTCTCGCGGCGGCCGCCGACAGCAACGGGAACGGGGGCCTCTTTCTCAGCGGTGACGCCGGTCAGACGTGGGCGGACATGAGCGACGGCGGTGACCCGGTCCTGCCGGCGGCAACCGCCACGGATGTGATGGTGGATCCCAACAACGCCAATCGTATTTACGCCGCGATTCCGGGCAACGGCGTGTACATGAGCACGGATACGGGCGCCACCTGGGCCAGAATCGACAATCAGGGCACAGCGATCACGGGGGTGGGTGCCTCCACCAATATCGAGCTGGCGGCCCATGATGCCGGGGCGACCACGGTCCTCTACGTGGGGGTCATCGACGGCAATGGCCAGCTTTCGGGCGTTTTCAGGGACACCCTGGGCGGGGACGGGGTGGATAACGATGCGACCAACGGCATTGACGATGCCGCGGAATACTCCTGGACGGCCATTGGCCCGGCTCCGCCGGCAAGCCACGGGGGCGGCCAGGGATTCAACAACTTCGGGATTGTGGCCGATCCCACCAATGCCAACATAGTGTATGTCTCCGGCGACCGCCCGCCCAACATCTTCCGCGGGGACGCTGCAGGCAACACCTGGACGTCCATCGTTCTTGCCGGGACCAGTTCAAATACCAACCCCCACGCCGACTCCCGGCACATGGTGTTCCTCAACTCCACCACCCTTCTGGAATCCGATGACGGTGGTGTTTTTCAACTGCCGACCCCCCTGAACGCCGCTTCCAGCGACTGGGTGAACAAGAACGGCAACCTGCGGGACGTGGAATTCCACGACGTGGCGTTTGACACGGGGGACAACCTGGCCCACGGCGGTGCCCAGGACAATGGCTCCGAGGCTCAGAACGCCCCTGGGAGCCAGGTCTGGACCCGCTTCCTGGGCGGCGACGGTTCCACCCAGGCCTACAGCATCCCGGGCGACACCCGCTATTCCCTGGGTAACAACTTTACGAATTTCGTACGCAACGGCACGACCCAGCTTCAACTCCGGGCCTCGGGCAGCGGAACCAACTTTTCCGGCCTGGAGAGTACGAGTCCCGGAACCCCGGACAGCGCCTTCGCGGGCAGCCGATTCGAGTCGCTCATTCCCGTGGAACCCAATCGTTTTACGGCCGGAGGCTTGCTGATTGCACGGCGGGCGCTCTATGAGAGCTCCGATTTCGGCGATACGATCTCCCAGGTCGCGTTGCCGGGAAAGAGCGCCACAGATGTCGTCCGCAAGCTGGTTTACGGCGGTGTGCGGGCGGGAACGAATGAGCCCAACATCTTCTGGGCCGGAACCAATACCGGACGGGTTTACGTCCGCGACCAGGGGGGCACGGTGACGGACCGCACTGCCGCGCTCTCGGCGGTCATCCCCGGCAGCACATCGGGTGTCCACATCATCAAGGGCATTGCCGTGGATCCCCAGGACTGGCACCGGGCCTGGGTCATCAAGGGAAACCGGGTGGCCATGACCACCGACGCCGGCGCCAGCTGGACCGAGGTTACCTTCAATCTGCCCGTGGAAACCCCCGAACTGCGTGACGCAGCGTTCGTGGATATTTCACCCCTGCCCGGGGACGGCATTCCGGTGGTGAGCGGCTGGGGCGGCGTCTTCCTGCTGAACAACAACGTCTGGTCCAAATACGGTCAAAGCCTGCCCAATGTGCTCATCCACGACATCGATTTCTACGACCACGACCTGGACGGAAATGCCGCCAACGGCACGGGCATGCTCCTGGTGGGTACCTTCGGCCGGGGTGCGTGGGCCAGCCCGAACACTTCCACCTCGGTGCTGGCTGCCGGAGAGGGGGGTGTGTTTCGAAAAATCGGATCCGGCCCTTGGACCGAATACGGCGCGGGTCTGCCCAATGTGTTGACCACGGCCGTCGAGCGGTACCCAACCCCCGACGACATTCTGTTGGCGGGTACCCTGGGACGGGGCGCCTGGACGATTCCCAATGCCGGTCGGACCATCGGCGTACCGGGCACCATCGTGATTGACGGCACGGACCAGGCTGAGGACTTCAAGCTTGTTCGCAACGCGGATGAACCCTGGTTGCTGGACGTTTTTGTCAATCTGGCCTCGGACGTGCTGACCGGAGACCCCAAGGCGCAAGTGCCCTTCGCCTCCATTGCATCCATTACCATCAACGGCAACGGCGCTGAAGACACCCTGACCGTGGATCTCTCCAACGGAGCCGTTGCCGTGCCCTCCGGGATTACCTTCAACGGTGCCGCCGAATCGGACACGGTAGAAATCGTCAATCCGGGTTCGGCCACCGTGGTCTCCGATACCGGCATTGTCTCCGGCGGCCTGGCGACCACCGCAAGCCAGACGGTCACCGTGGTCGATCCGCACGGGGACAGCGGCACCATGACCGTTCGCTGGACCGGCGTGGAAACCGGAACGGACGGAGCGACCGTGGCCCAGAATGTGGATGTCCTGGCGCCCGGCCTGGGTGCGGTGGCCGCCGCATTTCAGAACGGTTTGTCCGATGCCCTGCGCGGTGTCGGCTTGGCCGGAGTCAATGCGGAATCGATTGCCTCTGCTCTCAATGGTCTGATGGTGGACGAAATTCGCGCCAAGGATTTACCTTTCCTGACCACCTCCAGCGTCATTCCCCAAGGGGGGCGTATCCAGCTGGATGGCGCGGTGTCCGTCTTAAGCCGAATCTTCAGTCAGGGCGGACTGGACCTGGGTCAGGTGTCTACCTCCGGGGCCCTGGCGACACCTGCGGCCCTGCGCCAGGCCCTGGACGATCTGGATGCGACACCCGGCAACGTGACGCTGGACGAGGCGACGGACCGGGACGGCGACGGCAACCCTGACATCTTTTTTGAAATGGCCGTGACCGGCACCGAGCTCGAAGGCATCATTGATCTGGACGTGGGGGCCGATGTACTTGCCGGAACGGGACGGATCGAACTTTCCGGTGCTCTGGAGATCACCGCTACAGTCGATCTGAACGTGGATTTCGGGTGGATTCACAAGGTTTCTTCATCGTCCCCACGGATCCGGCTGAAACCGCCCTGAACGTTACAAACCTCACGATCAGCGGCGATGTGGCCGGCAGCGGCCGCCTGGGCTTTCTGGGAGTGGACGTCAGCGCCGCGACCCTGACCCTGGATCCGGAGGTCGAAATCGGCATCAGCCTGACCGATCCGGGGACCATGTTTGCGGACGGCACGATCCGGGTGCCCGAGCTGAATCCCGATGATTTTCTGGACCTGGTCAGTGCCGAGGCAACCGGCGACCCGGCCGACGGTCTGGACGACGATGTGGTTCTGACCGGCACCTTCGGGGTCTCCCTGCTTCTGCCCGGGTTTGACGACGACATCGACCTGGTGGACGCTGATCTGATCGTCAAATGGCCCGACGCCCGGGAGGTGGAACAGGTTATCATCACAGCCAGCACCACTGCGGGGCAGGCCCTGCTCGATTTTCTGCAGGTGGGCTCCCAGGAAGTGCTGGATCAGCTCATTGCTTTCAAGGATCAGCTCGATGTTCTGGATGCCGACATTCCGTTTATTGAAAAAGGTCTCGAGGAAGTCATCGCCCTGATCCAGGTGTTCCAGGACAAGGTGATTGAGCCGCTGACACAACCGGGCGGCGTCACCGTCAGGGTGCCGACCCTGCAGGAGATGGCGCTGCAGCTGATTGCCAGTCTGGGCATCGATCTGGAAGAATTCGGGCTGAGCTACAGCACGACGACCAATGAACTGACCTACCGTCTGCAGCTCGAAGCCGGTGCCAGTACGACCGACACCCTGGGATTCGACTTTGATCTGGCCGAGGGTCTGGCGGATGTCAACTTCAGCACCGACGCCGGTGTCAGCGCCGGCGTATTGCTGGACGTGATCGTCGGCGTCGACGTTGGCGGCATCATTGACGGCGACGACCCCCGCGATTGGTTCTTCCTGCGTGATCCGTCACTCAGCGGCAACCTGAGCCTGACGGCCAGCAACGTAGACGCCAGCGCCCGGTTCGGGTTTCTGTCCATCGGGATCGTCGACGGGTCGGTTGCCGCCAATCCGACCCTGACCCTAAGCCTGAACGACACCGGCACCAACGCGGCCGACGGCCGTCTGGACCTTCGGGAGCTGATCGACGGCGTCGGCGACCTGGAAACCCTGCTCGATGTCGAACTCACCGGCGGTGCGACCCTAAGCCTGCCGATTTCGGCACCCTTTATCGGCCTGACGCCGAGCCCGGATACCACGCTGATCGTTACGTTCGGCGATTTCGTCGACCCGGACAGCATCAGCGTCAGCCTGCCCCCGGCCCTTTCCGATCTGGGCAATTTCACCAACATGAACGCCGGAACCCTGGTGGGCCTACTGGCCCAGGTGACGGCCTGGCTGGACGATTTCAGGCGCAGCGACACGTTTGCCAACTTTGACGTGCCGTTCGTGGGCCCCGCCCTGGACGAGATCCTGGGATTCGCCGACGAGTTCCGGGACACCCTCCTGTTTGACGACGCCGATGACGGAAACGACGATGACGGGGCCCTGATCAGCGATGTGAACACGGCCCTGGCGACCGCCGGGCTGGACGACCGGATCCGGGCCGAAGCGGACGGGGCGCGCATCCGGCTGGTTGCCGTGGACACGACGGTCACCGGGTTCTCCATCACCGCTCCGGGAGGAAACGCCCTGGGTTTCGACATCTCCCAGACCGCCGCCGTTGACATTATTTCGCTCTCCCTGACCGGGATCTCGGATGCCCCCGCCGCCGGCGTCCTGCCGGGTGATATCACCTTTAACGTGACGGTTAACGGCGGGACCCCCGTGACGGTGACGGTTCTGGCCGCCGACACCGCCGACAACACGTCCCTCGGCAACGACGTACCGAAGCTGGTGGATGCCAACGGGTCACCGACCTTTGCCACCGCCCAGCAACTGGCGCTGAAGGTGGCGGAAATCCTCGGCGTTCCCAGCGACGTGGTCACCTACGACGCTGCCGAGGACATCCTGACCTTCACGCTGGATCTTTCGGGCACCTTCGGCACCCTGGATCTGCCCCTGGACTTCAATCTGGATCTGTCTCCCCTTCTGGCACTGGAGACCGACACCTTGGTGGAGCTCTCGGCCAGCGGCGGCCTGACGCTGACCCTGGGCGTCTTCATGGGCGACGCACCGGCCTCCACCATCCTGGAGGGGAGTAAACTTCTGAGCGAGATCGGGGACGGGGTGGATATCCAGACCAACCTGGCCATCACCGCTCCCAACCCGGTCTCCTCCTTCATCGGCCGCCTGTCGGCCGACGCCCGCTTTGCGCTGTCCATCGAGGGCGGGGCGGCGGTCGACGTCACGGTGCTCCGCGACAGCACCGAGTCCAACACCACGCTGGACGACCTGGTTGCCGATGTCAACACGGCCCTTGCCACCGCCGGGCTGGCCGCGCAGATCGAGGCCGGGAAGGGGCAGGTCGCCGACAATGAAGACGGGCGGATCGTACTCGTGGTCCTGGACGGCGGGATCACTGCCGTCACCATGACGGCCGACCCGACCGATCCGACCGTGGCGGAAATGGGCTTTGTCATCTCCCAGGATGCCGCGGACGACGCCGGCACCCTCAAAATCAAAGCCGCCCAGGATGTCCTGGGGCGCCTGGGCCAGCTTTCGGCCGATGCGTCCTTTAACGTGAGCCTCAACACGGTCAACGGAGGTTCGCCGGTTGCCGTGACCCTGCCCAAAGCCGGCACCTTTTCCCATCGCAACATCCTGGAGGTGGTCAACGCCCTCCAGTCGGCGATCGACGGTGTGCCCGAGCTGGACGGCAAGGTAACGGTCATGTCCCGCGGCCTGACGCTGATTTTCAAGGCCACCGAAGCCGGGGCGACCACCTTCAACATCACCGCCGGCGGCGGTAACCCGGCTGTGACGGAGCTGGGCCTCGGCACCAGCAACACCGGCAACAGCGCCGAGTTTGTGATGACCACCCGGGACGGCACGGCCAGCGGCATCAACCTGAACGGTCTCACCACGCTGCAGGACGTCATCAACGCCATCAACACCCAGTCGGGCGGCAAGGTCACCGCCGCCATCAATGAGAACGGCACCGGCCTTCAGCTCACCGACAACACCGCCGGCGGCGCCGACTTCGTCGTGAAGGCCACCAACGGGACCCAGGCCGCCATCAACCTGGGCATCCTGGCCCGGGACGCCGGCGAAACCGAGGAACCGGACGGGGTCATCGAAGGCAGCACCATCGGCGGCCTGACGGCCCAGGACAGGTTCTTCATCGCCGATGCCAGCGCCAGCGTGGGGATCTCTTTGGCCACCCCCGGCGGCATCAACGCCTCGGCCATGTTCGGGTTCGTGGAAGTGGCTTTAAGCGGCAGCGGTTCCTTTGACGCCGACCTGACCTTAAGCCTGCAGGATCCCGGCACCGTTGCCGCCGACGGGCGCATCACCCTGGCCGAGCTGATCGACGCCCTGCCGGACATCACCTCCCTGATCGCCGCCCCCGACCTGAACGGGACCGGCGGGCTGACCCTGGACATCGACGTCTCGCCATCCATCCCGGGGATCAATGTTCCGGATGACGCCCAGATCATCATCACCATCAACGACATCGGAAACCCCTTCACCGATCCGATCGAAGAACCCGACATCACCTTCAGCTTCCCCGACCTGGGCGACCTGCTCGCCTTCGACAACATCGAGTTTAACTTCGACAGCATCCTGGACGCGCTTCTGGCCCTGGCCGATTTCCTGGGCCAGTTCGAGGCCTTCGATTTCCTGAACCAACCGATTCCGCTCATCAATGTCAGCGTCAATGACCTGCTGACCTTCGTGGATGAATTCCGGGATGCCCTCAACGCCGCACGCAACGATCCGGCCGGGTCCCTCCAGGTCCTGGAGACCAAACTGAAGGAAGCCTTCGGCCTGGCCCCGTCCAGTGATCTCATCGGCCTGTCCCTGGTGACCACCGGAGGCGCCGAGATTCTGCGGCTCGACATCGAGTGGGATGCCGGATTCAACAAGTCCATGCCCCTGAACCTGGATCTGGGGCTGCCGGACTTCGCCAACCTGTCGGGCAACGCCGGACTCTCCGCCCAGGGCGACATCGACGTCCATCTGGCCTTCGGCATCGACCTTTCCAACCCGCTCAATTTCTACATCTTCGACGCCACCGGGATCACGGGCAGTATTACGCTGGCAGGGGACGACATCGAGTTCCAGGCCGCATTGGGGCCCCTGGGAATATTTGTCCGGGATGACGAAGACGAAGGGGGCAGTTATGCGAATCTGTCCGCCGATCTGAACCTCGGCCTCCAGGACGGCATCTTCACCAACAACCGGGTCCTGCTGACCGACATCGACTTCGGCAGTGCCTTTGATGCCAACATCACCGGGACCCTGGCGGCCAACCTCCCCGTCTTCTTTCCCACGGAATCCATTTCCAAGGGACCCATCCAGCTGGGGGCGAACCTGGCTTTCGGGACCGGGGGCATCCAGCTCAACGGCACCCTGGCCGGCGGTGAATACATCATCATCCCGGATGATCTGTTCGGCATCGACCTGTCCCAGTTCAGCCTGCTGGACAACATTCTCCTGGCCATCGACGGTGTGGACGCCTTCCTGGCCGGTCTCCAGGACCTTCTGGACGGCGAGATTTTCGGGGTCTCCCTGCCTCTGGTGGGCGATCAGCTGTCCTCTGCGGCCCAGTTCATCGAGGACTTCCGGAAAGATTTCATCGACCCGCTGCGGGACGAAGTCAGCAACCTGACCAGCCCGGATCAGAACTTCATCTCCGCCAAGCTCTTTGAACTCCTGGGGCCCGGAGGCCTCAACATTCTATTGGACTCGGACGATCCCGGTACGGACATCACGGCGGCCGACGTCGTACTTTCCACCAACCTGGGCATGCCCGGGATCGACACCGACGAGGTCTTCATCCAGTGGAACGTCCTGTTGGGCGGGGACCTGCTGGACATCGGCACCGGCATCGGCTTCGACGTCGGCTTCCCCGGGCTGGGGCTGGAGACCACCGGCGAGATCGACCTGGATCTCAACTGGGAGCTGGCCCTCGGCTTCGGCCTCGATTTTGTCCAGGGCTTCTACCTGGATGTCTCGGATACCAACGAGCTGGAGATCGAGGTCAACGTCACCCTGCCGGGCGCCGGGATCACGGGCCGCCTGGCCATCCTCCAGATCGAGGCGTTCGACAACGGGGACACGCACCTGACGGCCCTCTTTGCCCTGGACGTCCTCAACCGGAACAACCCGGCCGACACCAAGCTGGGCCTGGGCGAACTTCCCAACATCGGGTTCAACATCGGCTTTGCCGCTGAGGCCATCGTGGATCTGGGTATGGAACTTCAGCTCAACAGCGAGCTGGTCCCCGGCGCAGACACGGTCTTCCCCAAGATCGTGGCCGATTTTTACCTGCTGTGGGGCTTCGGCGATGTCGATTCAGGCACCCTGGTCTCCATTGAAAATCTGGGCAGCGCATTGGCCGACGGCCTTCAGATCGTCGAGTTCCGCGACGTCGGGCTCGATCTGGGCACCTTCATCTCGGATGTCATCGGCCCCATCGTCAAGGAGGTCCAGAAGGTAACCAAGCCGCTGCAGCCCATTATCGACACCATTACGGCCCCGATCCCGATCCTGTCCGATCTTGCCGGAAGCCCCATCACCCTACTGGATCTGGCCGAGATTTTCGCCGGCGACAAGTTCGACGTGCGCCTCATCAAGGCCCTGGTGGACATTGTCAACCTGATCAACGCTATTCCCGCCAACGCGGAAAGCGTGATCATCATCTTCGGTGACTTCGAGCTTTACAACCGCACGGGCGGCCTGATGCTGGATCTCAGCAACCCGGCGTTCGACCTGAGCGATCCCGTCGCCAGCGGGTTCGAGACACCGTCCCTGGACGGATTCGATTTCGACGGCCTTCTGGCCGGTCAGCCGTCCAACGGCACCACCAACTTCACCAACAATATCCGGAACCAGGATTTCGGCGGCGGGTTCTCATTCCCGATACTGGACGATCCGTCCCAGATATTCGGGCTCCTGATGGGCCGGCCGGCCACATTGGTCGCCTATGACCTGCCGCCCCTGATTTTCACCTTCGACTGGAGCCAGTTCTTTTCCATTTTCGGCCCCCTGGGCGTGTCGATCAACGTGTCGATCGGTATCAACATCGACTTCGCATTTGCCTATGACACGTTGGGCATTCAACGATTTGCCGACGGCGGGTTCCGCAATCCACTGGCCCTGTTCGAAGGCTTCTTCATCAGTGACACGGCGTCGCCCACCGGCGACGGCGAAGACGTGGCCGAAATCACTTTCAACGGCCTTATCACGGCCGCCGCGGAGCTGAACCTGGGGGTGGCCAAGGCCGGCGTGGCCGGCGGGGCGGAGATTATCATCCGGTTCGATCTGCACGATCCCAACGAGGACGGCAAGATCCGGCTCATGGAGCTGGCCAAGAACTTTCTCAACGAGTTCAACTACGGGTCACCCCTTCTGGCCCCGCTGGCGATTTTCGACGTCACGGGCGAGGCTTTCTTCCGCCTTTTTGCCTTCCTCAAGGTGGATCTCTTCTTCTTCTCCATTGACGAGGAATTTGACATCACGCCTCCACTGAAACTGCTCGACTTCGAGATTCCCTTCACCCGCGTGCCCACCCTGGCCAACGAGCTGGACGGCGGGTCGCTGCAGTTAAACACCGGGCCCAATGCCAAGGACCGCCTGGAGGGGGATGACTCCGACACCGCCGAGACCTATGTCGTGACCCAGGGCAGCTCACCGAACAAGGTCGACGTGACGGCCTTCGGCTACACCCAGACCTACTCCATCAACAGCCCGATCATAGCGCTGGGCGGCGACGAAGACGACGTCTTCGACTTTTCCGGCATCACCAATCCCGCCATCACCTATGAGATCGAAGGCGGCGGCGGCAACGACACCATTATCCTGCCGGCCAATGGAGGCCGTGCCGTGATCGACGGCGGCCCGGGTGACGACACCATCACCACAGGCGCAGGCAACGATGTCATTATCGGCGGCCCCGGAAACGACACCATCGATGCCGGCGGCGGCAACGACATCGTGTTTGCCGACACCGGCGAGATCACCGATGACGCCTACAAGGCACCCGCACGCCTGACGGACGGGAACGATATCGTCAACGGCGGTGACGGCAATGACTTGCTGGTGGGCAGCGGCGGCGATGATCAGGTGAACGGCGGTGGCGGCGAGGACATCGTGATCGGCGACGGCGTCCTCCTGGGGCTCGGCAGCACAAACCCGGAAGCCTTCAATACAGCGGGTGCCGGCGATTTCAGCGACACGAGCCGGGGTCTGGGGGGCAACGATATCCTGACCGGCGGCCCGGGTAACGATATCATGTATGCCGGCAAAGGCGATGATGACATCGACGGCGGCGACAACGACGACGCCATCTACGCCGAGGACGGCGCGGACACGGTAGCGGGCGGCTCGGGCAACGACCTGATCCGGGGCAGCCGGGGCAAGGACGTGATCAACGGCAACGACGGCAACGACGAGATATACGGCGACGAGGATGCCGACACCATCCACGGCAATGCCGGTCTGGACGAGATCCACGGCGGCATCGGTCCCGACGAGATCTGGGGCGACGAAGACAACGACACGATCACGGGCGGGTTGGATCCCGACACCATCTACGGTGGCGGCGGATCCGATAACATCGACGGCGGCGCCGGGGCGAACGTGGTCTGGGGCGACGACAAACCGGGCGACGCCACCGGCGCCGGAGCGGCGGACACCATCGTAACCGGCCCCGGACCCGACGAGATTCACGGCCAGCAGGGCGGCGACGACATTGACGGCGGCGAGGGCGACAATCTGATCTTCGGCGACGAGGGCGACGACGATATCGTTGCCGGAACGGGCAATCACATCGTCCACGGCGGCAGCGATAACGACATCATCATTCTGGGCGACGGCATCCTGATCCCCCTGGCCCCGCTGACCAACCGGGTGGGCTCAGAGGTATACGGGGACCCCGGAAACGACGACATCACCATCGGGATGGGGAACCACATCATCGTCGGTGATACGGGTAACGATACCATCACGGCCGGAGACGCCGTCCCGGTGCCGGGCGCACCGCCCTCGGTCCGGATCGGCTCGGAGATCAGCGGTGACGCGGATGTGGATGATATCCTGGTCGGGACCGGCAATCACATCATCGACCTGGGCACCGAGAACGATGTCCTGGTGGCGGGAGGCGGCGTGGTCGTCGCCGGAGCGCCTCGGGTCGGTTCCGAAGTATTCGGCCGGGCCGGTGTGGACCAGATCACCCTGGGCGACGGCAACCACATCATCGATCTGGGCACCGAAGACGACATTCTGGTGGCGGGAAGCGGCGTGGTTGTCACCGGAGCGCTTCGGGTCGGTTCCGAAGTGTTCGGCCGGACGGGTGTGGACCTGGTTACCCTGGGCGCCGGCAACCATCTGGTGCGGTCCCATGAGGGCAACGATACCATTGTTGCCGGAACCGGCGACAGCGACGTCGCCGGCGGCGGCGGGGGCGACACCATCACCCTGGCGGGGGGGGACAACCTGGTCTTTGGCGGCGACAATCCCTTTGATTCGCCTGCATCCGTTACGGGCACCGATCTCGCCGATACGATCACCACCGGCCCGGGCAGCGACGAGATTCACGGCCAGGACGGCGACGACGTCATTGCCTCAGGCGCCGGGGACGACGTGATTCTGGGCGGTTCCGACAGCGACACGATTCAGGGCGGGCCCGGCGAGGATCTGATCTTCGCCCTGATCGACGAGGCGGGCGGTGAATATCACGTCACGCATCTGATCAGCGGCGGGCCCGGCAGAGACCTGATATACGGAGACTGGGGTGTTGATACCATTTTCGGCGGCAGCCAGGACGACCGCATTTTCGCCCGTGCCGCCGATGACATCCTGTCCGGCGGCACCGGCGATGATGAAGTGCGCGGCGACGAAGATAACGACACCATTTCCGGTGGTGAGGGCAACGATCTGCTGGTGGGCGGCGAGGGCGACGACCTTGTCATGGGCGATGCCGGCAACGACATTGTCTGGGGCGGTTTCGAAGCGGAACCGGCCACCGCGTTCAACCTGAACCAACCCGAGTTGTTCGAGAACCCGGTGGGCTTTGACGACGCCGAAGCGGCCCTTGCGGCGGCCGGCATTGCACCGACCGGTTTTACGCCCCCCCGGATCACTCCGGTGGTGGTCAACGGCCTGTCGATACCCGGTCTGAACACCGACGGCGCCGATACCCTGGAAGGCGGACCGGGGATCGATATCCTGTTCGGCGGCGGCGACACCGACACCATTCACGGCGGTCTGGATTCAGACTACATCGACGGCGGCGTCGGCAGCGACGAGGTCTTCGGCGACGCGGGCGACGACATCGTCCGGGGCGGGTCCAACTCGGACGTGGTCCACGGCAACACCGGCATCGACCAGCTCTACGGCGACGGTGGCAGGGACTATCTGTTCGGTGACGCCGGCAGAAAGACCGACGCCGGGCTGGGGGGCGATCCGACAGCGGCCGAACACAGCCAGGCGGGCCAGCGGTTGTGGGGCGGCGATGACATCGATTACCTCTATGCCTATGCCGACTTCAGCATCCATGCATCGCCGGTGGACCTGGGCCTTGAGAAAGGCAAGCGTGGCGATGAACTCCACGGCGACGCCGGGGGCGACTGGCTGTTCGGCAACCTGCGGCGGGAGGTCATGTTCGGCGACACGGGCAACGACTACCTGCACGGTGAAGAGCTTTCGGGCCCCAACTATGCCGTCAACACCCAGGCCTCGGTGGAAGGCGCACCGGACCATCTGTTCGGCGGCAGCGGGGAAGACCAGCTGCTGGGCGGCGGCGGCGACGACACCCTCTGGGGCGGCGAGGACACCGACTGGCTTGAGGGGCAGAACAACCTCGACACTCTTTACGGCGGCGGCGGGATCGATCTTCTGGTGCTGGACACCCAGACCCAGTACGATGTGAACCCAACCTATGAAAACTTCGACGGTCACTTCGGCAACGAGGAGGAGGGCACGCCCCAGGACGACAACGCCACCGACATCCTGCTGATCGAGGGCAGTCCCCAGAACGACACCATCCGGCTGATGCAGCACCCGACCAATGCCGATCTTTTGCGGGTGCTGTACACGACGTTTGATTCCCTGGATCCGGACACCATTCTCTTTGATCGCACCTTCGACGCCAAGTGGAAGGAGGGCGACGATCTTCTGGTGGAGCAGTTCCGGGTGTCCGGTCTGCTGGGACACGACACCATCGAGTTTGCCGACGGCACGGTGAGCGGCGAGATCCCGCTGAACCTTGCGCCGCTCAACGATCGGAGCAACGATTTTGTGGGCGTGTTTGACGGCGGCCCCGGCAACGACGTCCTGCGCGGCGGTGGTGGTCGCGACCGTCTCGACGGCGGCCAGGGCAGCGACGTGCTCATGGGCCTTGGCGGCGACGACCGGCTGTGGGGTGACGGCGGCGCCGGCATCGGCACGGCCGCCGACCACGACCGGCTGTTTGCCGGAAGGGCAACGACGACCTGATCGGGGGCCAGGGCGGCAACGAGCTGTTTGCCTGGTCCCTGGACCCGAACCCGATCCAGACCCAGCTCGGCTTCGAGAGCGGCCGGCGTGCCGAGCGGGATCCGGGCGCCGTTGACGAACTGGTGCTCACCGGGGACGCGCCGCTTCGGGCCGACGGCCGCTTTTACGGGGATGCCAGCTTCCTGCTGATCCTCGAGCGCGAGGTTGCCACCGACGACGGGCCGGTGGTTGAACAGCAGTCGTACCGTATCGGAGTTCGTGCGGAAGATACCACAGACAACCTGAACGATGTGGACCCGGGTCTTGCCACCCCGGTGAGCGAGCAGCGCCTCCAGAACCTGGTCGACGACGTGAACGCGGCACTGGCAGCGTCCATCAACCCGGATGGTGTGATCGAGGACCTCACCGATCGTGTGGAGTTCGCTCTTGTGGACGGCGATTTCGTTGTGCAGACGGTCGGCACCCCGGCCAGCGACGCGTTGACCGCCCTTGAAATCGACACCGGTCAGTTCGGGGTGTTTGTCCGTTCCGACGGGAGTCTTTCTCCGGACAACGGGGATCTGGACGGTGACGGGATCCATGACGATGCCGCCGAGGGCCAGCTCTCCGACCTGGAGGACACCGGGCTCAACCGGATGCTGGGTTCGGCCGAAAACGATGTGCTTTACGGCGGCACGGGGCTTGATTTTCTCTACGGCAACGGCGGTGACGACACGCTGATCCGGGCCGACGGCAATACGTTTACCTCCCTTGACGGGGGTCTTGGCGGCGACGAGTGGAAGCAGTACGCCAGAGAGACCGACAAGGTCTGGTACGTTGGCGGCACCGGCGCCAACGATGTGATCAGTGTCGATTTTGTCACCGAGCCCGGGCTGCTCTCGGACCATCACCTGATCACCCGGCTGACCGAAAACAACGGCCATTTTTCGTTTGCCGCCCAGGTGCGCCTGGATTTCAGCGGCGTGGACGATGACGGGGATTTCATCTGGGATCCTGAAGATGTGCTGCTGGAGCTCGACGAACTGCGGACCGATGTGGCCGACGGCATTCTAGTAGACCAGGTCACCATCGAGTTTAGGGAACAGCAGCTGGTGGGCGGCCTGCTGCCCGAGGAAGGCGATTTTCTGGCGATCATCATCGACGCTTTGGCCGGAAACGACCAGGTGACCGTCGGCCCCACGGTACAAAAGACGGTCTGGATCGATGCCGGCCCCGGTGACGACCTGGTGGAGATCCTGGCCGGCAACGCGATTCTCATCGACCAGGCCGAATTCGGGACAAGAAACGACATCCTCGGCGAGGCCTTTGCCCTGGGCGGTGCGGCGGTGCTGGTGGCCGGCAGTGATGCCCCGGTCAACGGCCAGTTGACCTCGGATGCCAATTTTACGCTGGTGGTGGGCGACGACCGTCAGTTTGGCATCATCGTTCCGTACAAACCGACCGCCGGGTTCGATTTCCACACCCGGGACAATGCCGACATCGCCGATCTGATCGCCGACATCGAAGCGGCCCTGATAAAAGTCGGCGCCGATGAGTTTGTATCCGTGGGCCGCAAAGGAGATGCCATCACCCTGGCCACCCGGCAGGCGGCCTTTGTGCCGGATCTTGAGACCGGGCTTCTGCAGCAGGTCGGCTTTTCACTGGAGGTGCTGGTCGAGCCGGACAATGCTGCTGCCACAGAACTCGGTTTTTCCGACGGCGCCAGGGCCGACAGCGATCTTAAGATCGCCACGTCCATTGCCTACACCAACCTGACCATGGACAGCCCGAACGACCGGGATGTATACGCGTTCCAGCTTTCGGCCGGCCCGGCAGCAAACGCCAACATCCGCCTGAACAGCGCATCGCCCACCGACGGTCTGGCCCTGTCGATTTACGAGCGGCTGACCGACGGGACCTTCCGCCCGGTGAGCCGGAGCAGCGACGCCCCGGATCTTGGGGCCACGCGCAACGACACCGCCGGCAACGCCACCCTGCTGGACAACATCGACAGCATTTCGCGCATTCGGGGGCTGGGCATCGACAGCCCGGCCGACGAGGACTGGTTCCGGTTCGAACTGCTTGCACCCGCTACCGCAGGCGACACTTTCAGCCTGCTGCAACTGGCCGCCGATGACGGCGAGGTGTTCCGCATGGAGATCTTCGACAGCGGCCTGACGACCCCGGTCCGGGAGGGTACGGTCGCCGATCCGGCCACAACGGTCGATCGCAGCCTCAAGTTCGACCTGGAGGGGCTTGCTGCCGGAACCTACTATGTCCGTGTGGTCCTCGAGAGCCTGGCCGTTCCCGCTGATCCCACCGGCACGGGTCGCTACGATCTGTTCCCGAACATCGGCACGGCCGTGTTCAACGAGGTGGATCTTTCCGGCGGAGAGCTGGCCAAAGTGTCCCTGGCGGGTCTTTCGGCCGACACCACCTATCTTGTCGAGGTCGACAGCCCGAACCTGGTGCCCACGGTCTACAACCTGGTATTCGACCTGGACGACGGTCTGGTCGACCCGGCTACCGGGGCCACCGCCGCCATCGTCAACCTGGGCACCCGCAGCGACGCCATCCGCCGGGATGTGATCCTCGGCGGTCCGGGCAACGACATCCTGTCCGGCGGCCCGGGTGAGGACTGGATCTTCGGCGGGCTGGGCAACGACGTGCTCACCGGGGGCCTGGACCGGCAGAACTCCGACCTGCTCTTCGGCGAGGCCGGTGACGACATCTTCCAGCTGATCCCCGACAGGCTGCCGCTGCTGAAAAAAGATCAGGACGCCTTTGTCCCGACTTTCAAAGAGACCGCGGGCGACACGTTCATCCCCACTTTCAACGAACGTTTTGACGGCGGTCCGGGCGAGGACCGGGTGCTGTTCCTGGGCGGCGATCTGGACCGCACCGGTCGCGAGGTGCCGGACTACGCGGCGATCCGCTGGAACCGCTTTCTGCACCGCTACGAGTTCACCGCCCTGGTGTGGGATATCGCCGGCCAGAGATTTGTCGAGGCGGGGGCGTCTTCGGCCGTCCTGGTGGGGCTGCGGGATGCGACCACTTTCGATCTTGGCGGCGACGCCCAGTTCACCCTGACCTTGAACGGCGGCACACCGGTTCCGTTTACGATCCCCCACGGGGGAGACAACGGCACCCAGGGCAACACCACGCTAATCGAGCTGGTGGCCGACCTTAACGCCCAGCTCAACGCGGTGGCATCACCCCTGCAGGGACTGGTGCTCGCCGGTTTTGACGGCCAGCGGTTGACGATCTCCACGGTGGCGGCCGGCCCGACCCAAACCCTTACGATCGACGTTGCCGGCGACAACCCGGCGGCCCTGCTCGGGTTCGGGCGCACCCAGCCGGCGCGCCTTGTGGCCGGCAGCGACCTGGCAGAACCGGAGCTTGACGCCGATCTTGGCGACCCGGCCACCTTCAGCCTGAGTCTCAACGGCGAGGATTCGGTGGCCCTGACGCTGCCGGTGCTGGGAGAAAACGGAAAGGGCAACAATCTGACCATCGCCGACCTGGTCGATGACCTCAACGGCGTGATCAACGCCACCGGTTCGCCCCTGCGAGGGCTGGTCAACGCCGACTTTGAAGACGCCAAACTGGTGTTTCTGACCACCTCCCAGGGCGCGGGCCAGTCCCTGGCGATCTTCTTTGATACCGGCGGCAGTTCCGCCAAGCTCGGCTTTACCACGGGCGCGAGCGCACCGCCGCAGCTGCTGCCCCAGAGCGCGGCCGGAGACAACGGCATTTTTGAGCAGCGGTATGTCTTCTACCAGGCCATCGGGGTTGAACGGACGGTGATCGAGCTTCGCGCCGGAGACGACGAGTTCCACGGCGATCCGGAGTTTACCTTCAAGGGGCTTGAAAGCGAATGGGGCATCGATCCGGGCGACCTTGAGCAGCGGGCATTGCTGGGACGGCTGGAGATTTACGGCGGCGACGGCAACGACCGGCTCTGGGGCGGGGCCCTGGACGATATCATCGAGGGCGGTTCGGGGTCCGATTTCATCATCGGCGGGCTGGGCAACGACCGGATCACCGGCGGCGACGGCGACGACATCCTTGCCGGTGACGGCAGCTTTCCGGAGCCGGGCGATCTGAGCACCACCCCGCCCGATCCGTATGAATACCGGATGTGGAACAATGTGATCGACCGCAACGACAACTTCCAGTATGCCGGCAGCCTGGGCCGGGTGTCCGCCGGCCAGGTGATCGACGGGCTCACCTTCAGCCTCGACGATGCCGGAGACTGGTACATCATCGAGGCCCCGGTCGCCGACCAGCGGTTCGGAGCCGCCGGAAACGCCCATCTTGAGTCCGGCATGATCACCGTCGACTTCGAAGAGGAAATGCCGGCATTCGATCCGGGAAAACACCTGTTCCTGTTTGCCGCCGAGGACGCAGACCCGGGCGAAGCGTTCGCGATCCAGCCGGTGGAACTGTTCGAAGGGGTGCCCGACTACTACTTGCTGCACATTGTCAACCCGGCCCGGTTCACGGTGACCGGCACCCATGCGGCACCGGGCAACGGCCGGATTACCATGGACGGCAGCGGCAGCGCGGACTTTGAGATCAGCGTCGACGCCGACCCGGCCGTGCCGGTGACGGTGGCATCCGACATACTGAACACCAGCCTCAACGATCTCATCGAGGACCTCAACGCGGCCCTGGTCACTGCCGGTGTCGGTGGAGAGGTCACCGCGAGCAAGGACGCACGGGGCCGGGTCGTCCTGACCCGGGAAGGCGGGAGCACGTTCAGCAGCGGTTCAACCATCGTCATCGGCAATCCCAATGTCCTGGCCGTGGACGCCCTGGGTCTGGTCGACGGTCAGAGCACGGAAAGCCTGGTTAACGCCCAGGGCGCCTACAGTCTGACTTTCGCAGAGAGCGTTGGCCAGACCATCGACATTCCGGCCGGCGCCACTGATTTCACGGTCGATTCGGCCAACCTGGCCGACCAGCCGGTGGTGATCCCGCTGGGCGACCTGAACGGCGACCTTTTTTCCGATGTTATCGGGGCGGTGCAGGAGGATCTGAGCGATCCGGACAACATCTGGAGCGAAGCCCGGATCCATTTTGGCAGCGCCGGCAGCGATGACGTCCAGCTCGAAACCGGTGCCGTGACCCTGCGGCTGCCGGCCACCATCCTGTCCAGTTTTTACAGCACCACCCTGCCCACGGCCAAATTTGCCACCGGCGATTTTAACGGCGACACCATTGGCGATCTGGCGGTCGCCATCTCCGATCCGAATGATTCAAGCTACGCCCACTCGGGTGTGTACCTGCTGTTCGGAGAGACCGGGGCCTGGCCCGCGATGGTGAACGTGGTGGAGGATTACGACATTGCCATCGTTGACGCCCAGGGCAGCTTGACCGTCGGCAACGCCGGCGACATCAACAACGACGGCTTTGACGATCTGGTGATCGGCGACACCGGCAGCAAGAAGGCCTCGGTGTTCCTGGGGCAGGCCGACTGGACGCTGACGCCCCTGCTTGAAGCGGATTTCAGCGACAACGGAGATTCGTCGGTTGCGGCTCTTGACGATTTTGCGATTTTCAACGACGTTCCCAGCGATGCCCCGCCGGGCCAGCAGGACGGCCTGTGGCACCTGTCCACCGGACGTTCCGGTGACGCGGGCCACAGCGGGGTTCACAGCATTTACTACGGCCAGAGCGAGACCGCGGGGGGCAACGGCGACTTCAACGCGGGCTGGTCCGCAGGTCTCGTCGAATCGACAGACATCGATCTTTCCGGTATCAGCGGCGCCGAACTGTCCTTTACCTATTTCCTCGAAACCGAAGGTTCGTCCTTTTACGACGATGCCAAGGTGCTTGTCGGCACCCGCATCGCAACCGGTGCCGCCACCGCCGACGATGGCGGCACCCGGCTGACCGATGCCGGGGCAAACTTTATCACCGCAGAAGTCTCTGTCGGGGATCAAATCATCAACCTTGCCGACGGCAGCTTGGCGCGGGTTACGGATGTCGACGAAACCGTCCTCGGCCACACCCCGCTGGAGGGCGGCACCGATGACGACTGGAACATCTCCGACGGTTATGCGATTGTCAGTTACCGGCCGATTCTGACCAATCCGGCCGATCTTGTGGATCCGTCCGACGGCTGGCAGCGGGCCAGCGTCAACCTGGCCGATTTTGTCGGCCAGATCATCCGGCTGCGGTTCAGCTTCGACACCCGGGACTCGGTCTACAACCACTTCGAAGGCTGGTACCTCGACGACGTCGCCATCCGCCCGTTCTACACCCTCGACAATCCGGATGTGGCGCTGACCATTACCGCGGGAACCGGTCCGCACAGCGTCAACGGCATCGGCGACTTGAGCGGTGACGGGATCGACGAGGTCGCGGTATTGAGCACCGACGGCGCCACCGATCGCGTGCACGTATTCGAGGGTATCGATGGCGGCGGCACGCCGGCATCCGGCAATGCCGGTGACCTGGCCATGGCCATTCTCGAATTCGGCGGGGCCGCCGATAACTACGACATCCGCCCGGCCGGGAACATCGACGGCGATCTAAGCGGGGAAGGAAACCCCTTCGAGGAGTTCCTGGTCAGCAGTGCCGACATCGGCGGGGGAACGGCAGAGAGCTTTATCGTGTTCGGTGGATCCTTTGACGGGCTGCTCGATGGGCAGAACACCACGACCCTGTCGGCCCTCGAGGCCCTGGGCACACCGCGGGCCGTGTTCGTACCGGCCGTCAGCCTGGTCGGGCTCGGCGATATCGACATGGACAGCCTGGACGACCTGGGCGGGGCAACCCTGGAGCTTACGCCGACCCTTGAGGAAAACGGGGATCAGACCGCTCACCAGGTCGCCAGCATCTATTTCGGTGCGGCGCGTGCAGATCTGAGTTTTGCGATCCTCAATGATTCCGGCGTCCCCCGTGCCGACATGATCCTCGAGCCGGCAGAGCCAGATTACGTACTGGCGCCGTTTTATGGTGTGGCTCGTCCCCATCTTCTGGCCGGGGTCGGCGACGTCAACGGCGACGGTGTGGTCGACCTGGCCCAGGCCGACGGCCTGGGCGGCAGCGTGCGAGTCTTTTTCGGCAAGGGACGGATTGCCCCGCCGCCGGAGCCTCCGGCGGCCGGATCGGCTGTGGAAGAGTTCCGATTTGAGCTGGCCACACCCCAGTTGCCCGTGCCCACGACCACCGGCGGCATCACCCTGCCTCTGACCACGGAGGATCCCGTGTCACTGGCCAATGCGCATGCCCTGGCCGGCACGACAGCCGACGAGAACCTGGCCGTGGCTCAGGGTATCGGCGACATCAACGGCGACCGGTTCGAAGACTTTCTGGTTGCCGGCGAACTGGCAAGCTACATCCTGTTCGGCCCTGTCGAACTCCAGGGGATTCAAAACGCGGCCCTATGGGCGGAGATCATCGTTGACGTGTCGGTGCTGGGAAGACCTGCGGCGAGCATGGGGGACATCGACGGCGACGGCATAAATGACCTTGCCTTTGCGCGCGAAACCGGCGCGGACGATACCGTTTCCGTCATATTCGGCGGACCCGAATGGGCCCGGCGCCTGACCCTCGATGATGTGGATCGCTCGGTTACGGTGCCCGCCCTTGATATGTATAAGGTCCAGGTGCTGAACTGGAACGGCGATGCCTACGCCGACCTGTTTGTCCGATCCAACAGCACCAGCTACGTCGTCGACGGCCGGACCATTAAAACCGGCGGCACGCCGCTGTTGACGGATCCAATACCCGCTGCCGGAAACGCCATTGCCACTTTGACGGGCACCACCAATCCGGCAATGCCGACACGGATCGGCGACATCAACGGCGACGGGTTGGACGACCTCATGTTCCTGGGCCAGTCCGGAGACGGCAACGCGTATCTCGTACTGGGAAGGGGTCAGGCGGTATCTCTCAATGTGGGCACCAGCGCCGACGTGGTCTTTGAAGACCTGATGGACACCGGAACGTCCAGAGGGCGCAACGCCTGCGCTGGGGGATATCAACAATGACGGATACGACGATTTTGCGGTGGTGAACCCGACAGAGACCCAGCTTCAGACGGCTGTGTTTGTGTTCTACGGCGCTGGCGATTACACGCCCGGGATCGAGGCAACGGTGGCACCGGCCGATGCGGGCATCCACATTCGACGGGTGGCGGCCGATCAGCTGACGGGCGGACTGGGCATCCAGGGGCGGATGGCTGTTGCGGCCGGTGATTTCAACGCCGACGGGGCGATGGATCTGCTGGTGGCTGAAAACGGCAACGTGCTGTTGCAGGGATTCACGATTCTGGATCTTGAAACCCGCGGCCGGGCCTGGGTGCTCTGGGGTGCGGCGGGTCTTGGCAGCGAGGTGGTTCTCTCCGATGCCCCGGTCACGTTGATCGGCGAAAAAGAGCTCGATCTCGACGACTTCAACAGTATTTTCGATTACGACGGGTCCCGCCTCAGTACCGTTTCAGGCACCCCGGGCCTCGATCTGAACCGCGACGGCATCGACGACATCGTGATCGGCACCGGTGTGGTCGATGTCCTCGGCGACGGTTTCATCGAGCAGGCCGGCAAGGTCTATGCGATTTACGGCGCGCCCCGGCCGGAGACCCTGCCCGCACCCGAGGATGTAACGCCGGTGGCCAACCGGACCTTCACCGGCAGCGGCGACTTTATTGTCGATAGAGGAACGGGCCAGCCGGATATCTTCCAGCTGCTCGATGCCGACGGGGACCTGGTGGACGACTTTGCCCTGCAGCCCGGGGACTCGGAAGCCTGGTTCCGGTTTACCACCCTCGGCGACGGCGCCGGCGGCGACCTGATCCGGCTGCGGCCGCCGGCCAGGGATGTGGAGACCAGCGACCTGCGCGGTCCGGATGCGTATCTTTACCCCACCGGGGTTCCGGGCGAGTATTACGTGATCGGTGGCGGAGAGGGCATCAATCTGGGCGGTACGGCCGGTGACCTCGGGTATTTCGAAATCGACCTGTCCAACTATCTTGATCGCATGAACCGGCTCGACACCATCACCGATGTTCAGCTGATCCTCGATCACGTCAACCCCTTCAGCAATTATCCCCTGACCCAGATCGACAACCTGACGGTTCTAAATAACACGCTTTACTTTACGGCATACTCCAGCATTTTCTATGGGGTGGAACTGTGGAAGACCGACGGCACGGTGCTTGGGACCACGATGGTCAAGGACATTCAGCCGTTTATGGGCTATTACTGGTCCGATCACGGGTCCCATCCATCAAACCTGACCGTCTTCAACGGAGAGCTCTATTTCACTGCCGACGATGGTGTTAACGGTCGGGAGCTGTGGAAGACCAACCCCCTCGACGATAAAACGGAGATGGTCAAAAACATTTCACAGGGATATTTCAACTCGGATCCGGACAACCTGACGGTCGTCGGCGCCACCCTTTATTTCACCGCTAACGAAGTGTATGCTCCCGATGCAGATGAAACTACCAGCGGGGTCGAGTTGTGGCGGACCGACGGTACTGAAACAGGTACCGTTCGTGTCGCTGACATCAATCCGGGTGCAAACGGGTCGCATCCGAAGCACCTGACCGACGTCGGCGGCACCCTGTTCTTCAGCGCGGATGACGGCCTCAGCGGGAGGGAGCTCTGGATCAGTGACGGTACCGGTGCCGGGACCCAGATGGTCTCCGACATCAACCCGGCAGTCCGCACCGGATCGAATCCCGGCAATTTCCTGGCTGTCGGCAGCGACCTCTATTTCTCAGCAACCCTCGGCGCCGTCGGCACGGAACTCTGGAAGAGCGACGGTACGGGGCCCGGCACGGAGCTGGTGCGCGACCTGAATTCCGGCAAATACTCTTCATCTCCCCGGAATCTCTTCTCGATAGACAACCAGCTGTTCTTCAATGCCTTCACCGGAAAGACCGTCGGTTACGAGCTGGTGCGTTTTGATCTGGCGGATCCGGGTTCGGACCCGTCGGTCGAGGATATTTACGCCGGCAAGGGCAGTTCGGCACCGGGCGATTTTACGGTGGCCGGCACCACCCTGTTTTTTACCGCCAATGGCGGTGCCACCGGCCGGGAGCTGTATGCCATCGATCTGACCGACACCACGTATACGCCGTTCCTGGTACGTGACATCTCAACGGCCCCCTTTGTCGGCTCCGATCCCATGGCTTTGACCATGGCCAATGGCGAACTGTTCTTCTCCGCGGACCCGGGAACCCGCATCCGGGAATTGTGGAAATCGGACGGCACTGAAATTGGGACGGTTCGGGTTTTGGAACAGAGCCTTGCCACAGCCCAACTGACGGCTTTTCTTGGCGGACTCTGGTTTGCCGGCAGCGACACGCCCGGCGCCGATACTAGCGAATATGAAATCTGGAACAGCGACGGCACTTCCGGCGGCACTAGACGGCTATCCGATTCCGGGCTTCTGGACCGGGAGCTGCAGGTCAGCATCATCAGCGAAGAAGGCGACGGCCTGGTGACCGGAGAGGACGGCAGCGCCCCGGCCATCGCAGTGGCCACCATCGATCTTTCCGTCGTCAGTGCGGCGTCACCGATTTCGGTCGATCTTACAGACGCTTTCCGTGAGCTGCTGGATGCCGGCATCACCCAGGCCGGGGTGCGCATCGAGCTGCTCGGCGGCCTTCCCGATAATCCGGTTCAAATCCTGTCGACCTCGGCCCCGGGCAGCCGGACCGCCCTTCAAGTCACCACGACGCCGGAGCCGGGTGTGGTGGCCGATCTGCTGGACGCCGACGGCGGCCTGCTCATCGAGGGGCGGTCGATCATCGACATGCGCACCCTTGAGGCCGGCACTTTCTATCTGCGGGTGTACAATCCCTACCAGGAAGTTCAAGCCAGTGCCCTGCCCTTTGCCGTCGAGGTCAGCGCACCCAAGTCCGGCTGGACCCATCCGGAACCGGATCGCGATCTGATCACCGGCTCCGACGGTGAGGACATACCCATCGGCGGCAAGCAGGTGGACCGTCTCCTGGGCGACCGGGGAGAGGATGTGTTCATTGCCGAAGACGTTGAAATCCGCGATCTGTCGGGCACCGAGCTGGCTACCGATGCGGAAGAGGCCGAGAAGATCACCCCCAGCCAGTACGATCTGCGGCCGCTGGATCCGGGAGTCGATATTGCCGACAATGCCCTGAAGGTGGCCCTGGCAAGGGCTCTGGGCATTCCGGTCACCACGTCCCATCAGGGTGAGGACCTGGTGCGGACACCGCTGACGGTCACCGACCTGTCGGTCATCGAACGGCTCGACCTGAGCAATATCGGCCTGCTCGATCTGACCGGTCTGCGGTTTGCGATAAATCTGGTCTCCCTCAACCTGAGCGGCAACCTGCTCACGGACATTTTCGAACTGGTGCCGGGCACCGCCCAGAGCGGCGATGTGGTGGGCTCTCCGATCGGGGCGGCGCTGCTCGAATACCTGGCACTTGACGAGAACATCATCACCAGTCTTGACGACATCCGGGAACTGGCGACCCTCAAGGGGCTGAGTCTCGACGGCAACCCGGTGGCCGATCTAACGCCCCTCGAGTCGCTCAAGGGCATTGAGTTCCTGAGTGTGGACGGCGCCTACGGTCTGCCGGTGTCCCTGCCGGGCAGCGCGCTTTACGACGGCTTTGGTCTGCTCGGACAGATCCCGGCACCGTTTTCAGAGGCGGGCGGTCAGTTCGGGTATGCCGTTGCGACCCTTGGGCAAAACATCATCGTCGGGGCTCCGTATCTTGACCAGGGCGCCAACGCCGATGCCGGACGCGCCTATCTCATCGACGGCCGCACCGGCGACATCATCCGCACGTTTTTCAACCCGACGCCGGATGCCGGCGACCGCTTCGGTTTTTCGGTCGGCGTGGTCGGCGGGGATGTCATCATCGGCGCTTACCTGGACGACACCAACGGGAGCAACTCGGGCGCCGCCTACCTGTTCGACGGCAAGACCGGTGCTCTCAAACAGACCTTTTCGAACCCGGACAGCGACCCCGATCTGTTTGGGTATCGGGTCGCCGGCATAGGCAATCAGGTGTTGGTCAGCGCCTATTACGGCGACCACCCCGATGCCGTGGACACCGGTGCGGTGTACCGGTTCGATGCACCTTCCGGCGAACTGTTGCAGACCTATCACAACCCGACGCCGACAGTCGGTGATGTATTTGGATACGCGATTGCCGGCGTGGACGGCAAGGTGCTGGTCGGCGCCCGCTATGACGACGCCGGTGCCGCAAATTCGGGAACGGCGTATCTGTTCAACGCTGAAACCGGTTCGCTCCTTCAGACCATTGCCAATCCTTCCCCGGCATCCGGGGACTATTTTGGTTTTGATGTAGCGTTTCGCGGTCCGGATCTTCTGGTCAGCGCCCCTTACGACGACACCGACGATACCAATGCCGGCATTGCATACTTGTTCGACGGCAACTCGGGCACCCTTCTGGAGACCTATCACAACCCGGATCCGGCACCTTCCGATTACTTTGGCTGGTCGATGACCGCTGTGGGTGCCGATATCCTGATCGGCACACCCTATGCCGACACAGATAGTATCGGCAACGCCGGGGCGGCGCACCTGTTCGACGGCACAGACGGGCTGTTGATGCATACCTTCGAGAATCCCGACCCGGGGACAACGGATCTTTTCGGCAACGATGTCGCAGCTCTGGGCCGCTCCCCTGTCATCGCCGCCTACCTGAACGAAACCTCCGGGTCCGATACCGGGTCGGTTTACGTGTTCGAAGGGGTCAAAGCGTCCGACGTGAGCCCGCTGGCCGATCTCACTTCCCTGGAAGTCCTGAGCCTGGCCCGCCAGCACGTCGGCGACCTTAAGCCTATTTCGGCCATGGACAGCCTCACCCACCTGTACCTGCACGAGAACCGGATTGCCGAGGTGGACGTGCTGCTCGGCGCCCAGCTGACGGACAACAGCGGAACGGGGTACGCAGAGAGCGGCAGCGGCTGGGTCGGCGGCAGCAACACCAGCGCCGTCGAGGACGACTACCGGCTCCATCCCGGCAGCGACGCGTCGGCCACAGCGACCTGGACCTTTGACGGACTGCTTGACGGCATCTACGCGGTGTATGTCACCTGGCCGGCAAATGAAAGCCGTTCTGCCGATGTGCAATACACGGTGTTCGACGGTCCCGTGGAGTTGGGCACGGCTTCGGCCAACCATCGGCTCACACCGGTGGGCGTGGATCGGGATGGGAAGAGCTGGGAATCCCTGGGACGCTTCGATAGTGAAACCGGCTCCCTGGTGCTCCGGATGAGCGCGGCAGGAGAAGGCAACGCGGTCGCAGACGCCGCCTTCACCCTGCGGGTCGATCCGGCCACCGGTGCCTCCCTGTCTCTGGCCAACCACCTGAAGCGGGTGACCCTGGAGCAGAATCCCCTCGACAACTTCGCCCATGAATTCCTGCTTGCCGAACTCAATGCAGCCATCCCCGACGATCCCGGGACCCTGCTGCCCGAAGAAGTGTCCTTCGATGCCAATAACTATGCCCCGAGGATTTATGACGTCGATCCTGTCTCGATTCTTCCCGGCGGCAGCCTCGTCCTGCCCCTTACGGTATTCGACAGCGACGGGGATCCGCAGTTCCTCGAGGTGGCCTCGAGCCGCCACCCGCTGGTAACGGTAACAGAAGCCGGAGAGGTTCTCACGATTACCGCGGATCCCTCCTTTACGGGTACGGCGCGGATCACCGTGACGGCCGTTGACGGGCCCAGCGGTCCGGGGGACCATCGCGGCCGCAGCGACACGATCGCCTTTGACGTGAACGTGGGTGTCGGGGCGATTTACGGCACCAAGTTCAACGACACCAACAGGGACGGGGTCAACACCGAGTCGGGTCTCGAAGGGGTGACCGTGTACCTCGACGACAACCGCAACGGCGAGCTTGACGATGGTGAGGTCTTTACGGTCACCGACGCCTATGGTAATTTCGGCTTTGTCGATCTGGAACCGCACAAAACCTACACGGTGGGCGAGGTTCTGCAGAGCGGTTGGGCGCAGACCGCACCCATCGGCATCGAAGAGGCGTTTCTGGCGGCCGACATACGGCCCGGCAGTGCCTCTTCCTACCCAGAGGAACTGGTCGCGTTCAACGGGGCCCTGTACTTCCGGGCAGGGACCGATTATCTCGGCGACCGTCTGCTCGAGTTCGACGGCACCGAGGTGCGGCTGGCCGGACAGCCGACTCTATACGGCACCCTTGGACGGGGGGGCGAGCTGAGCACCCTGGTGTCGGTCAATCCGTATTCCGGTACCGTCACGGAAATCGGCCCGGTCGGGTACGCGGTCAACGGTCTCGAGTACGTGGTGGCCGGCGACAAGCTTTACGGGACCACGTCCACCAACGATCCCTCATTTCCCAACCACCTGATCGAGATCGATCCGGCCACCGGTACCGGCACTCTCATCGGGTCCGGGTTCGGATTTGGCCCGATTGTAAACCTCACTTCCGATTCTGCGGGCAACCTGTTCGCCTGGGCAGAAGCGGGAGGGGATGACGATCTGGTGACCATCGACCCGGTATCGGGGAAGGCAACTGTAGTTGGTGATTCCGGACTGGGTACGGGGCGCCACGGGCTTGCCTTTGACCTTGACGATATCCTCTATCTTGTGAATACCGGCGGCAGCGTATACAGCATCGATCCTGTGACCGGTGCGGCCGGCAGCGTACTGTTTGGTATAGGCCAAGACGCCCACCACGGCGACTTCGATCCGGCCACCGGGTTCTATTATGGCCTTGGCTCGACCAAGGCGCCGAACAGCCTGAACGTCGTCGATTTTGCCACCGAATCGGTACGCGCCAGCATCCCGACGGAAGCGGATCTGCACACGCTTACGTTTGCCGGCGGAAGCGCCCTGCCGAGTGAGCCCTCTTATCTGGCCGTTATCGACGGCTGGCTCTATTTCCGGGGCTATACCGCTGAGAGCGGCACCGAGCTGTGGCGGTTCGACGGCTCGGTGGTCGAGCAGGTGACCGATATCGTGCCGGGCCCGGACTCCTCCAGCCCCCGGTACACGACCGGATATGACGGCGCCGTCTATTTCAGGGCTTCTTTCGATGACAATTTTGACTGGCGGACCATCGGGGATTCGAGGATCGTCGGAGACACCTTTGGCGTGCTGCCCAGCGAGGGCAGCCGGCAGGCCCTGGTCACAACCGAAGCCGGCGCAGCGTCCGACGGGTCCATCGAGAGCTTCCTGGGGCTCGATGCGGGCGACCTGGACAATGCCGTGACCGGCAATGCGAGTGAGGGGGCGGCCGTGTCCCGTTATATTTACGTGAAAGCGGGGCAGACCCTTTCATTTAACTGGGTATTCCGGACAAACGAGGCCCAGGACGGGAGCACGTTCAACGACTCGGCGTTCGTCGCCATCGATGCCCGTGACGGGGCGTCTCCGGTAGCCAGTCCCGTGCAGGTGCTCACCGACACCTTCTACGACGGTTTTCCGGCGCCGACTCCACCCGGCACGATCCAGGTGGCTGTGGCGGCTTCGACAGCCTCTGACAGTAGCGGCTTCCAGGCCATCGTCGACCAGCTCAACGACGACACGCACTTCGATTTTACGGCAACGCTGGTTACGGCCGCCGATGTGGACACGGCAGAGGAACTGGCCGCATATGATGTGCTGGTGATCGGCAACAATGGTCTGTCGTCCGCAGCAGGAGACGATTTCGGTCAACCGGGATTTGCGGCTGCCCTTGAATCCTGGGTCCAGGCCGGGGGCGGTCTCGTGGCCACCGGCGTGACCATATACGGCACCGGCAATGAGTCTCCTGCAACGCAGAACGCTCTTAATGCTGTTTTGCCCGTGGTCGTGCCCAGCTATGGCGCTACAAACGCCGGGACACTCGATGTCGTTGGAATCGACCATCCGGTTGTCGACGGCCTGACCGGTTTCACGCTGAGCCCGGGAGATTTCATCGAATTTCCGACTTCCGGCGCCCAGGCAGACGGCCGGGTGCTGGGCATAACAAGCGGGCGGCCCTCGGTGGCCATCAGGCAAGTGATATCCGGGCGTTCCGTTTACCTCGGACCCATTTACGCAGGACCAGAGCCAAGCTTCGCTAACAAAGAGCTGCGAAGCGGGGATCCGGACCGGTTGCTCGAACAGGCCGTGGCCTGGGCCAGTTCAAGCGTCTCACCCAGCCAGACGGAGGTCAAAACGTTCACCCACACGTTTGACGACACCGGCGTGTACAATATCGGTGTCGGGGTGCTGGATGTGGGAGACAGCCTCGTGGATTCCCAGCTTCTGATCGATAACATCCGCATCGACGGCGAACTGGTGAGCGGCTTCGAAAGCGGGTTCGACGAGGTGGACGCCGGCACCGAGCTCTGGCGTTATGACGGCACCACCGTCGAGCAGGCCGCGGTTATCCGCCCGGGGACTTCGTCCTCTTCACCGTCTTATCTGACGGTGTTCGACGGTAACATGTACTTCCAGGCCACCGACGACACCTACGGCAGCGAGCTGTGGCGCTATGATGGTGTCAGCGCCGAACAGGTCGCGGACATCCGTACAGGCAGCGGCTCCTCGTCGCCGTCGTATCTCTCAGTGCTCGACAATTCGCTCTACTTCCGTGCCACAACCGACGTGCTGGGATCCCAGTTAATGCGCTTTGACGGAAATGCCGTGAAACCGGTTGGACTCCACCTGCTGGGTACCATCGGGAAAGGCGGAACCCCCAGCATCCTGGTGGACATCGATCCGGTTACCGGAAACACCACGGACATCGGCCCGGTCGGCTATTCGGTAAACGGCCTCGAATTCGTGGCCGCCACCGGCAAGCTGTACGGAGTGACATCTTACCGCGATGCGACAGCACCCAACCACCTGATCGAAATCGATGTGACCACCGGCGCGGGAACGCTGATCGGCACCGGCTTCGGTATTCCGGCCGTCGTGCAGCCCGGGTCCTCCGTGGTTAACCTCACCAGCGACACCGGCGGCAACCTGTTCGCATGGGCAGAGGGAGGCGACGACCTTGCTGCGGTCGATCCCGTCACGGGGACCGCCACGGTGGTCGGTGATTCCGGTATCGGCACCTCCACTCACGGGCTAGCGTTCGATCTTGGCGACACCCTTTATCTGGTCAACAACGGCGGCCGGGTATTCAGCATAAATCCTGCGACCGGGGTCGCAAGCGCAGAGCTGTTTAACATTGGCGATACCGCCCACCACGGCGATTTCAATCACTCCACCGGACTGTACTACGGTATCGCATCAACCGGCGGAGCGACCAATGCGTTGAAGCTCATCAACTTCTCCACCCAGTCGCTGGTCTCAACGATCCCGACGGCCGCCGACCTGCACACGCTGACGTTCGTCAACGCCCTGCCGTCCAGCCCGGCCTTTCTCACCGCGTTCAACGGCTCGCTGTACTTCAGGGCCAACGACGGCGACAGCGGGAATGAGCCGTGGCGCTTTGACGGCACCGCCGGTGGACTGGTGGCAGACATCAACCCCGGGAGCGGCAGTTCGTATCCATCGGACTTCACGCCCTTCGATGGTCGGCTCTACTTCCAGGCCAACGACGGTTCGAGGGGATATGAACTGTGGCGCACCGACGGCATCACTACCGAGCTGGCCTATGACATCCTGCCGGAAGCGGGCGGCTCCAATCCCTGGGATTTTGCGGTCATGGGAGATGCCCTTTATTTCCAGGCCAGATCCGACGATGCCTCGGGCGGCGCGGGCACCGAGTTGTGGCGGTTCGGCCCCCAGGCCGTGCCGGGTGCCTACACGTCATACATCTCGGCGCTGCCCGAACGGATGCCCCTTGACATGGACTTCGGCAACTTCCAGGAGCTGTATATCTATCGCTCCGGCGGCAGTCTGGTGGCTTCAGAAGAGGGTGGCTATACGGTTCTGTATGCGAACCCGAGAATCTGGATGAATTATCTTGCGTCATCGCAGACCACTTTCAGTCGCACGTTTACAGAGGCCGGGACCTACACCCTTGGCATCGGCGTGGCCAGTGTGGGCGACAATGAGTATTACAACACGTACCTGCTTGTGGATAACATCAAGATTGATGGCACGGTGGTGGAAGGCTTTGAAGGCGGACTGGGCGACTGGACCACAGCCGGAGATGTTTCTACCACAGGCGAGTTCGATTTCAGAGTCCCCTCCGAAGGCGGCAGCCAGGCGCTGGTCCAGTCCACTACCCTCTGGGAGGGTGTATCGGCAAACCTGGCCGAAATGGAATCCGCACTGGGGCTTGACGCAGGAGACATTGCCGCTCTGATCGAGAACACCGCGGCCGGCCAGGCCATGTCCCGGGAGATTACGGTGACCGCCGGCCAGACCCTGACGTTCGACTGGATCCTGCTCAGCGACTACAATTTCTCATCCTACGATGATACCGCCTTCGTGTCGGTGGTTCCGGAGACCGGCGATGCCGACCTGGAGGTCATTGCCAGCGTGGCGACAACCCCGATGGATCAGCGTACCTATGCCTGGACGATATCCGGCAACAGCGGCGAGCCGCTGACCATCAACGGAGACACAAACAGACGGTATCTTCCCTTCTGGCCCCACGAGCAGGGCACGTACACGGCATCGGCAGTTATAACGGATCTTGTGGCGGGAACATCGTACTCCGACACCTACGAGCTCTTCGTCAACAACGTACCGCCCCAGAACGTCAATGCGGGTCCTGACCAGACGGTGGGCGAGGGTGACCTGGTGAGCCTGAGCGCGGTCTTTACCGACCCCGGCAGTGAGGATACCCACAGCTTCCTGTGGCAGGTTTTTGCCAGCAACGGCGAAGAAATTGCAGACGGCACGGCCATCGATTACAGCTTTGTGCCCGGCGACGAGGGGACCTACACGGTCTTGCTGACGGTCACCGACGACGACGGCGATTCAGGCACCGATGAGGCGCTGATTACCGTCGAGAATCGGCCCCCGCAAATTGTGGTGGATGTGGGAACCCCGGCGCCGCTGGCCATATCGGGACTTATGGGTCCCGTGGTGCCGCTATCCGCTGTGACGGTACCCGGCACGGAAGGCACCACCGTGGTCTTGACCGGCAGCCTGTCCGATCCGGGCAGCGGGGACCAGCACACCTACCTGTGGCAGGTCACATCGACCAACGGGCAGGTGATCGCCGACGGCACCGATCCGGTTTTTACTTTTGTGCCGGATGATGAAGGGATCTACACCGTGACGGTGACGGTGACCGACAATGCCGGCGCTTCGGGCAGCGACACCATCGATGTGGATGTGGCCAACGCGGCCCCGCAGGATCTTGTCATCACCGGCATCCCCGGTGCCGCCAAAGAAGGCAGCGCGATTTCGCTGACCGGCAGCTTCACCGACCCCGGAGCAAACGACACCCATGTGCTGAGCTGGGGCGTGACCCGGGACGGCCAGACGGCCGGCAGCGGCCCTGGGCCGGCCTTTAGCTTCGTGCCGACCGACAACGGGGATCACACGGTCACCTTTACGGTCACCGATAACGGTGGCGGCGTCGGCTCAACCTCGGTGATCATCCCGGTGGCCAACGTGGGCCCGCAGAACGTGGATGCCGGGGCCAACCGTACCGTGGCCGAAGGGACCGAGGTGAGCCTGACAGCGGTCTTTGCCGACCCGGGCACAGGTGACACCCACAGCTTCCTGTGGGAGGTGTCGGCGAGCAACGGCCTGGTCGTAGCAGACGGGACCGCGCAGGACTTTGTCTTTACGGTCGGCGACAGCGGTGATTACATGGTGGTCCTGACCATCACCGACGATGACGGCGCCGAAAAGAGTGATGCGGTCTACATCGGTGTCGAGAACGTCACCCCGACGGCGGACCTGGGTGCCGACTTTACATCACCCGAGGGCAGCCTGATCAGCCTGAACTCGACGGTCTTTGACCCGGCCGGCGTCAACGACAACCTTGTTTTCGACTGGCAGGTGACGGCCAGCAACGGCCAGGTGATCCCTCCAGGACATGATACGATATTCGAATTTACGCCCGTCGAAGACGGCATTTACACGATTAGCCTGACGGTGTCCGATGACGACGGGGAGACGGCATCCGATACGCTGGTCATCACGGTGGAAAATGTGGCCCCGGTTGTTGCCGCTACCGGCAATGTGACCCTGGATGAAGGCGATGCGTTCGATCTGACGGGCAGCTTTACCGATCCTGGGGCCGACTTCTGGATCGCGACGGTGGATTTTGGCGACGGCACGAGCCGGCCGCTGGTGCTCGTCGGGAAAGATTTTGCAGACAGCCACGCCTACGTTGACGACGGCGTGTATACGGTCACCGTCACCGTCACCGACGATGAGGGGGGCGTGGGCAGCGATGTGCTGACCGTGACGGTGCTGAATGTGGCGCCCGTCATCGGTACGCTAACGCTGGATCCGGTGACCATACTGAAAGGAGACAGCGTCAACCTGTCCGGCGATTTTATTGATCCGGTTGCCGCAGACACACACACGCTGGTCATCGGCTGGGGTGACGGCACTGACAACACGTTTGTCCTGACAGCGGGTGAGCGAGATTTCGAGGCCGATCACCTCTATCCGGACGCAGGCCTCTTTACCGTGACCGTGACCATCACGGACGATGACGGCGGAGTCGGCAGTGCGGTTGCCGGCAGTGTCACGGTCAACAGCCGGGTACCGGTTGTGGGGGCAGACATTGCTGCGGTCACGGTCGATGAGGGCCAGACGGTGGTCAATACCGGTACCTATTCCGATGGAGACGGCGACCCGGTGACCTTGACGGCATCATTGGGAACCGTCACCGACAACGGCGACGGCACCTGGAACTGGTCGTTTGATAGCAACGACGGTCCGGCCGAAAGCCAGACGGTGACGGTCACGGCTACCGACAGCGATGGTGCCGCAGGTACGGCAAGCTTTGAGATGACCGTGCAGAACGCGGCTCCGGATGTGACCGCAGACGCTGCCGCCATCTCCGTCAACGAAGGGGATACCGCCGTAAACAGCGGGACGGTATCCGATCCCGGTGCCGACAGTGTCACCCTGACAGCATCGCTGGGAACCGTTACCGACAACGGCGACGGCACCTGGAGCTGGTCGTTTGATACCACCGACGGTCCGGCCGAAAGTCAGACGGTGACCGTCACGGCCACCGACAGCGACGGGTCCACGGGTACGGCAAGTTTCGATGTGACCGTGCAGAACGTCGCCCCGAGCGTCAAGGCAGTCAATGCCGTGCTTTCGGTCGATGAAGGTGGCACCGCCGTTAACAGCGGGTCGGTGTCCGATCCCGGCATCGATACGGTCACATTGACGGCGTCGACCGGCATTCTGATAGACCACGGAGACGGTACCTGGAGCTGGGGCCTGGCAGCCACCGACGGTCCGGATGACGGCCGGACGGTGACCGTTACGGCTACCGACAGTGACGGGGCGGCAAGTATCACCACCTTTGACCTGGTGGTGGCCAACGTGGCGCCGACGGTGACGGTTACCGGAGACGCCCAGGTGGACGAAGGGGCGACCTACACACTGACTCTCGGTCCGGTAGTTGATCCGGGTGACGATACGGTTTCTCAGATCGAGATCGATTGGGGTGACGCAAGCGGAATCCAGGTGGTGGCCGGCCCCGGTGCGGTCACCCATGTCTTTGCCGCCGACGGCGTCTATACGGTGACGGTATTCGTTCTGGACGAGGACGGACGGCATCAGGAAGTGAACACCCTGGCGGTGACGGTGCTTCAGGTGACACCGGTGGGTCAAAACGCTCCGATTGTCGCCTGGGGCGATAACTCTCTTGCGGCAGTATTCACCGACTACGGCTCGGACAACGGCCTGTGGATTTACACGTCCGGTGCCTGGGAGAAAATTGGCAGCTGGATTCCGGCTGGGCTCATGCCATGGGGCTCAGATAAGCTCCTTATCACCTACACGGATTACGAACCCCACGAAAACGGCCTGTGGGTCTACGATGGCAGCGGTTGGTCCAAATTGAGCAGCTGGATTCCGGCAGAGGTGATCGAGTGGGGACAAGGTCGCCTTGCCATGACCTTCACCGACTATGGCCCGGACAACGGCCTGTGGACTTACGCGTCCGGTGCTTGGACGAAAGTTGGCGGCTGGATTCCGTCTGAACTCATGGCCTGGGGAGAAGACAAGCTTCTCACGAAATACACCGAATACGGAACCGGCAACGGTTTGTGGGCCTATGATGGAAACACTTGGTCCAAAGTGAGCACCTGGCTGCCGGCAGAGGTGGTCGTGTGGGGTGAAGGTCGCCTGGCGTTTTCCTTCACCGACTACGGGACCGGCAACGGCGTGTGGGAATACAGTCCCACCGGCTGGATCCAGTTGGCGATCTGGATTCCGGATCAGATGGTCGCTTGGGGCGACGGACAGCTTGCCATGTCCTTCAGCGATTACGGGGGAGGCAACGGGCTGTGGAACTACAACGGCGGATGGACCCAAATCAGCACCATGATTCCAGATCGGTTGGTCTCCCGGGGGCCTGATCTGCTTGCAGCGGTGTTCAGCAATTCCGGTTCATCCAGCGGGATCTATGAATACGACGGCAGTACATTCAGCCGTCTCAGTCCCCGGATTCCCGACGCGCTGATTTCCTGGGGCTCCGGGCAACTGGCAAGCGTTTTCAGCGATGACGGTGAAGACAGCGGCATCTGGCAATATGATAACCTTGGCGGTTGGAGCAAGATTTTCCAACGGATACCCAGACTGCCGTAGTGCGGGCTGAGACATTCTGAAATGTGGTCGTGGCGACAACACCGTTATTGATTTTTCCTGCTGGTCGTGCCGCTACAAATGTACTTAACTTCACTGTTACGAATCCTTTTTTATAAAGAAAAACCCACTTCATTCCTCCTTCCTGCATAAAAAGCGACGATAAAAAGGTGTTCACGCTGCCGGGTGGATAAGCAAAAAAAGCAGCACCCCTTGTTTCCGCTGGCCTTGCCGCAGATTCAAACAGCCATTGGCTTACAAGCTGCAGGAATTCCCATCTGACCATGTCTTCAATGTTGCCGGGGCGTTGCCCTCACCGCAGGTTACGCAGACGGAAGTCACCAACCGCAGTTCGGGCCCACGTCAACTCAGATTCAGCGCTCAAGATTCGGAATGTCTTATATGTGTGTTTTGTGGTATAAATAATCATTAATTTCATCATCTATTCACCGATTCACCTGACTCAGGAGGCCTTCACGCTGAAACGGTCGGGACCCATAAATCGGTTCGAACTGGAGAACCTGGAACCACGAATTCTGTTGTCTGCAGGTGCGGTCCTGGGCGCTATGCCGGATGCAATGGCAGCGAAGAGTTGGGATTCCCTGCTGATTCCAGAAACCGGTCCGGTTTACCAGAGTGAGATCCGGGTTGCCGAATCCGATGTCTCAGATACCACCCATCCTCAATGGATAGCGTATAATCCCTCTTATGGGATCGAAGATCTTTTCTCCGGAGTGTCCGATGGTGAGAATTTCGGAGAAAGGGACGCTGATTCAGACAGCGTTCCAGCCTCCGGCGACGAGCCTGTCGAAACAACCGCTTACAGGCAGGCGCCAATTCATGAAGCATTCCCTTTGCCTGGACAGGTAAACACCGGGCGCATACCGGGATTTTTCGAAGCATCGGATACCCGATTGACAAAGCCGGTGTATGATTATTTCAACGATGCCATCGACCCACCCTGCACCGATGGGATGCCATCGGTGGTCCGCCAAATCCCACCGACTTAAAAGCCAAAACTATAGATCGCCAGAGGTAAACGGGCTGCTGCATATCTGTCGGCAGGAACGTTCAACCGGATGTAAAGATGACCACAGGCCGACGTGTTGAGTTGCGGCCGGCCACTGCCGGTGAGGTCTGTGCCGAGGGCAGGTGTTGAACCGGAGATTCAGGTTGGAGGTGGAAATGAAACTCGTGAGAACGCTGGGAATGGCGATAGCCCTGGCGGGTGCTGGTGGCGTTTTCGGATTTACTGGAGTTTTTGACGTATACGCAAAGGAAGGGCCGGTGGTCGCGTATCCACCGGCCGGAGCCGAAGTCTGGAAGATGACGCTGAAGGACTTTCTACAGCTGGTTCGGGATCGCAATGAGCGGATACAATTCCAGAATGCAGAGTGGGCTATAAAACAGGAAGGTGTCTATAGCGCAAAGGGTGTTTTCGAACCGTCTTTGATGGGCGACTATCGGCATTTCGACACGGCCCAGCGGCAAACCGTCAGGGAAATCGTGAGCACTCAATTCACGCCCCTGTTCATCGAGCGGAGCAACGACTACGATATTGCGGTCGAGAGCCTGGCCCCGACGGGAGCGCAGTTGAAGCTGGGTTATAATGTGCGGGACTTTAAAAACAATTTCGATGTACAGTTCGGCGTGCCCCGGGAGGTCAAAAGCTTTATGGGGATCAGCGCCACACAGCCGCTGCTCAAAAATGCGGGGATTCAAACCAACAAAGCCGGCATCCGGGTCGCCGAGGAGGATGCCGGCATCGCGTTTCAAAACTACCGGGAACAGATGATGCAGGTGATAGCCGAAGCGATCGTCGCCTATTGGGATCTGCGCCTGGCCCAGGAAAAACAGAATGTTCGGCAGGATTCGGTGCTCATTGCGGAAACGATTCTAAACGATAATATTGTCCGCGTCCGAACCGGCAAAATGGCCGCCACCGAGGTCCTCGAGGCCAAAGCCGGCCTGGCGCTACGACGCTCTTTCTTAATCGAGGCCCGGCAAGCCATTGTGACGGCCGTCAACAATGTCCGAACGCTGTTCTCGACTTCCGCCGACGACGCGATCCCCATCGAGGCGGCGGATCCGTTGGCGCTGGAATCTCTCCAGGAGGCGGACCTCAAAGCGAGTCTTGCCCGGGCCTACCGGCTTCGGGCGGAGTACCTGGCCGCGAACCGAAAACTGGAGCGTGAAGACATCCGAACGGCCTACGCCAAAAACCAGACCTACCCGGAGCTGGATCTAAAAGGGAGCTACGGGCTGAACGGACTTGCGACCGATTTTCAGGATTCCTGGAAGGAGCTTTGGGATCCGGATTTCAGAACGTGGGAAGTCGGGTTCCAATTCAGCGTACCCCTGTCCGGCGGCAGACAAACACGCGGTGAGTTCAACGCGGCCAAGAAACGTCAGGAACAGGCCCTGCTTGAGCTTAAAGCCATCGAGGTGGCCGTGGTCAATTCCGTCGACACGGCAATCCAGCAGGTGGAAAACACCGCATCCCAGGTCTCCTATTTCAGCGAGGCGGTGGGGTTCAACAAACTGTTACTGAAGGCGGAGCTTGCCAGGCTCGACGCGGGAAAGAGCAACAGCCGGCTCGTGCTCGAAAAAGAAGAGGATCTGCTGAGGGCCAGGGAGGCGGAGCTGGACAGTCTCGTCAACTACCAGCGCGCCGTCGTGGAGCTGGAGATGGCCGAGGGGTCTCTGCTATTATCCAACGGCATTGAAATCATGGAGGGGGAGTTCTGATGAACGTTATTCGAAATGATCCGCTGAGCTTAAAACCGAAGTTCGAGATTGCCGGGGAAAGGCCACACCTGTCGCTGAGTCTATCTCTGCGACCTCAATTTCGGAGACAGCGGATATTCCTTCTCGGGATGGGTGTCTTTTTACTTCTCTTTCAGTGCGGTGTCTCGCTTGCCGTTGCCCAGGAGCCGTTATCGATTTCCGGTATCACCGAGCCTTACGATGATGTTGTTCTCAGTTTCCCGTTACCGGGTATGATTACCAGCATAGATTTTGAGGAAGGGGAATCTGTTAAAAAGGGGCAGATCATTCTGAACCAGGATCTGAGGATGGAAATCCTGCACTTGAAACGGAGAAAAATCATTTGGGAGAGCAAGGCGGAGGTGGAGGCAGCCAGGACCCGGGTCGCGACATTGAAACCGATCCTGGAGGCCACACGGGAGCTTTTTCAGAGCACCGGTTCCGTGAGCAAGGAGGATCTGGATCAATTGGATCTCGATTACAAAATCGCCGAGGCCGAGGTGTTACGGCTTGAAACGGAAGAGGATCAGCAAAAAATCGAATATGAGATGGCCCGGGTGGAGGTGGATAAGAAAAAGTTGAAGAGCCCCATATCCGGGATCATCACCAAACTGATGATATCTGAAGGCGAAAGCGCTGAAAAACTGCAGCCCCTGGTGCAGGTCGTCGACGTCAGCCGATGCCGCCTGGTATGTACGGTGGAGGAGCCCGTGGGAAGAACCTTGAAAGAGGGCCAGGTCGTTGATCTGCGGATTCGCAAGGGGAACACGTCTGTTGTCAAAGAGGGCACCATCGTGCTTGCCTCCCCTGTCGTCGATGCTGCCAGCGGTCTTCTTGAGGTCAAAGTGGAATTCGACAATCGGGATGCAATGGTTCGCCCGGGGGTTGCCGGTGTCATGCTCCTTGAGGCACCCTTGGAGTAGTTGTCACCCGATGCTCCCGTTCAAGCATACTGGAACTGGAATCGCCAGCATGGATATTTACCGCGAAGACGCGGAGCACGCAAAGGTGGTATCAATTTTCCAGAATCCCTGAGAGGGGGATTCTGGAAGAGGCGGCCTCTTAAAGAGATTTTTACTGCTCCTGAGCATAGCCGAGGGGAGCTCGGTTGAACGGTCAGCGAAAAACACAATGGGGACTGTGTTCAGTGGCCTCAGCGTCTCAGCGGTGAGACATTATCTATGAGAAAAATCGGTACCAAATAATAAATTTCGCCTAACCCAACGAAAGATCCAACCATGGCCATTCAACTGGAAGACCGCACCACAGATTTAGATCGGATCATTGCCACCCTCGAAGAACTTCGGCGATTTACAGGGCCGCCCGGCGAATTCTGGGCCGCCTTTCTCCAGGGGGCAACCCGTCTGGCCGAGGCCCAATGCGGCCTGTTGATGATTAGTGACCCGGAGGAAAACGTCTGGCAGCATGCCGGGATGTGGCCGGCCCAGGCCCCGGCCATCTTCCGAGGGGCGGAAACGAGAGAAAAAATTCATTCCGTCGCCAGTGCCTCCGTCGATCGCGGCTATGCCTGGGAGGCCATTGGTCCCAAAGGGAAGACCGGGGCCCTTTTGGGCATCCGGCTGAAACTCCATGAAGAGGACCGGGTCGGCGTGGCCGTATTTCTTCTGGAATCCTACTCCCGAAAACGGGTGGACAATACATTCGTCCGCCTGAATCTGGTCGCCGACATCCCCGCTTTCTACCAGCTCGGGCGCCTGGCCCGACAGGCCCAGAGTGATGTGGTGCAGTTTGCCGACGCCCTGGATCTGATGGTGCTTCTCAATGCCGAGAAGAAGTTTGTGGCGGCGGCGATGACCTTCTGCAATGAGCTGGCGGCCCGTTTTCAATGTGATCGGATCAGCCTCGGCTGGCTGAAAGGCGATTACGTGCGGGTTCGAGCCGTAAGTCACATGGAGCGTTTCGAGAAGAAGATGGATGCAGTTCAGAAACTCGAAGGCATCATGGAAGAAGCATTTGACCAGGATGAGGAGATCCTCTGGCCCCGGCCGAGGGAGAGCACTTTTGTCTCTCGGGAGCACGAAGCGTTTTCCCGGGAGATGGGATCCGATGACATCGTACCGCTTCCCATCCGCCTGGAAGATAAACCGGTTGCCGTGCTGACTTGCGAGCGCAGCAGCGGGCCCTTTGAAGAAAACGAAATTCGGGCCCTTCGGGTCGCCTGTGACCAGGCCGCCCGGCGGCTGGGAGACCTGGAAAGGCGAGACCGTTGGTTTGGCGCGCGGATGCTGACGGCGACCCGTGAGGGATTGGCAAAACTGATCGGCGTCGAGCACACCTTTGCCAAGCTGATCGGTATAGTGGTTTGCGCAGCGCTGGCGTTTCTGTTGTTCGGAAAGCTTCCCTACCGGGTAGAAGCGCCGTTTCTGTTGAAAACCGATGACGTGGCCCACATACCGGCCCCATTTGAAGGGTATATCGACAAGGTCCACGTAAAGGTCGGGGACCGGGTGACCGAGTCGACACCGCTGTTGTCCCTGGACACCCGCGAACTTCTCCTGGAGGAGTCCACCGCCATTGCCAACCAGAACCGGTATTCCAGGGAAAGTGAAAAAGCCCGGGCGGAAAATGCCCTGGCGGACATGAAAATTGCCCAATCCCTGGAAGCCCAGGCCCGCGCGCAGCTGGCGCTGGTCCGGCACCGCCTTAAACATGCGGATATCCGGGCGCCCTTCGACGGTATCGTGGTGGAGGGGGACCTGGAGGAGCTCCTCGGGGCTCCGGTTCAAAAGGGAGATGTTTTGTTCAAAGTATCCAAGCTTGCGGACATGTATTCCGAGCTCAAGGTGGATGAACGGGATATCCACGAGATCAACGCAACCCATACCGGAGAGATCTCCTTCATCAGCCGTCCCAAAGAGAAGTTTCCCATTACGGTCTTCCGGATCGACCCGGTGGCCGTGGTCGAAGAGGAAGGAAACGTCTTTCTGGTGCGTGCGGAGTTCCCGGACGACGTGGCGCCCTGGTGGCGCCCGGGGATGAGCGGTGTGGCCAAGATCGATGTGGGCAAGCGTAATGTGCTGTGGATCCTGACCCATCGGACCATCGATTTTTTAAGAATCTTCTTGTGGTGGTGATATGGCTAAAGCAGGACGAACATTCAGTGAGTCGTGGCACCGGGTGGCGGACCTGAAGGTCTGCCTGCACCCGACGGTGTCCGCCCGCAAGCAGGCGTTTCGTGGCGAAATCTGGTACATCCTCCGGGATCCGTTCAACAACCAGTTTTTTCGTCTCCGCCCCGAGGCCTATGATTTCGTGATCCGCCTGGGGACCGATCGGACGGTAGAAGAGGTATGGCATGACTGCCTGGAGCGGAACCCCGACGAGGCGCCGGGGCAGGAGGATGTCATCCAGCTGTTGACCCAGCTCCACTTCGGCAACCTGCTCTATTTTGAACAGGCGGCAGACAGCGCCAAGCTCTACAAGCGCTTTCGCAAGCGGAAGCAGAAAGAGCTGCGGGCCAAACTGCTCAGTATCATGTTCTTCCGGATGCCCCTGCTGGACCCGGAGCGGATGCTGAAAAAAGCGGAACCGTTTATTCGGGCAGTGTTCTCACCCATCGGTGCGGTGGTCTGGTTCACCGTGGTGGCCCTGGCGATCAAAGTGGTGGTGGATCGGTTCGACATGGCCATGGATCAGTTCCAGGGTGTCCTGGCGCCGAACAATCTGTTCCTGTTGTATGTTGGTCTGGTCATTATCAAAACCCTCCATGAGTTCGGCCACGCCGCCATGTGCCGTCGCTTTGGCGGAGAGGTCCATACCATGGGTGTGATGCTGCTGGTATTTACGCCGCTCCCTTACATGGATGCCACGTCGAGCTGGGCATTCCGGAGTCGCTGGCAGCGGGCGCTCGTCGGCGCGGCAGGCATGATCACGGAAATATTCATTGCCGCCCTGGCCGCCTTTGTCTGGGCCCGAACCGGTCCGGGGACCACCCACAGCCTCGCCTACAACATCATGTTCATTGCGTCGGTGTCGACGCTGATATTCAACGGGAACCCCCTCCTTCGATTCGACGGATACTATATTTTATCCGATCTTTTGGACATCCCGAACCTGCACACCCGGTCCAAGAAACATCTCCGCCACCTGGTCGAATACTATGCCTTCGGCTACCGGGAGTCGTTCAGCCCTGCCCGGAGTCCAAATGAGGCCGTGTGGCTGACGGTGTTCGGAATCGCCAGCGGCATTTACCGGGTCATCGTGTTTACCGGCATCGTCTTGTTCATCGCAGACAAATTTCTCCTGGCCGGCTTGCTCATGGCCCTGGTGTGTGTCATTTCCTGGGTGATTGTTCCCCTGTACAAGTTTATCGTGTATCTGGCATCCAGCCCGCGTCTGTCCCGGACCCGAACACGGGCCGTGGCCCTGAGTGCAGGATGTCTCATTCTCCTTGTCGGTTCTCTGGCGGTCTTGCCGTTTCCAAACCGGTTCCGGTCTCCCGGTGTTCTGGAGGCGGTAAATTACACCCGTGTCATCAACAATGCCCCGGGGTATGTCAGCCAGCTTCTGGCGGCCCCGGGGGATTCCCTTCTGGAAAACGTCCCGCTGCTGGTGCTGACCAATAGAGAACTGGAATTGGAGATCGAGGCCACCATTGCCCAGCGGGAAGAGACGCGGGCCATGCGGCTCAAGGCGATGCGGGAGGCCCCGGCCGATCTCGAGCCGATCCGAAAGCGCCTGGAGGCCGTGGAGTCGAAGCTCCAGGACCTGTTGCGGGAACAGGCCTCCCTGGCGGTCCGTGCCCGTCTGGGGGGTATCTGGGTGGCCCCCCAAGCGAGCGAAATGGTGGGATCCTGGCTCAACCGGGGGGCGCTGATCGGAGAACTGGTGGATCCGGGAGCCTTCCGGTTTTCCGCTGTGGTTTCCCAGGACGAGGCGGCCGATCTGTTCGAGGGGGAAATCCGTCGAACCGAGGTACGGATATTCGGCCAGGGGGGAGAAAATCTGGAAGTCAACAAGGTCCGCATTATTCCCTTTCAGCAGGAGACCCTGCCGTCGGCGGCCCTGGGATGGTTCGGCGGCGGCGGCGTGGCCGTCTCCTCCCAGGATGAGAGCGGTCTGAAAACCGCCGAGCCCTTTTTTCAGATTTATGCCGACATTGTTCCAAACCCCGAAGTGCTGATGCACCACGGACAGTCGGGAAAGCTGCGGTTCACCCTGGAACCAAGGCCCCTGTTGATGCAGTGGGGTCATAAACTGCGACAGCTGCTTCAACGAAGGTATCAGATATGACCCTGCCGACTCAGGATTATCGACGCACCCACATCGTGACTCCCGAGAAACTGCATCGGGGGATGGACGGGTTCGTCCATGGCCTGGTGGGCCGCTACCGGCGGCGCAACGGCATCGGACGGGCCATAAACCTTGAAGCCGAAAAGATTCATGATGCGGCCCGGGATTTGCGGCATCTGGCGGACGGCCGGTTGCGGGAGCGCCTCCGGGACATCCAGGCCCGATTCCGGAGACAGGAGCAGAAGGACATCGAGGCGTGCCTCCCCGATGCCCTTGCCATGCTGGTGGAAGCCGCCGACCGAAAACTCGGGCTGCGTCCGTATCCGGTCCAGGTGATGGGGGCCATGGCCCTGTATAACGGGTATCTGACCGAGATGGCCACGGGCGAGGGCAAAAGCCTGACCGCCTGCCTCCCGGCCGTTCTGGCGGCGTGGACCGGCAGGCCGTGTCACCTGGTGACCGTCAATGACTATCTGGCGGGCCGGGACGCGGTGGAAATGCGGCCCTTTTATGCGTTCTGCGGTGTCTCGGTAGGCAGCATCCTGGGGGAAATGGAGCCTCGCCTGCGTCGCAGCAACTACACCAACGGTGTGGTCTATACGACCCTGAAGGAACTGGTCGCCGATTTTCTTCGGGATCGCCTCATCCTCGGGACCCTGCAGCACCCGTATCGGCGTTTGCTGAGGCAGGTGCTGGACCCCCGCTTCCGGGATCCGGAAGGCCTGGTGTTAAAAGGGCTGGATACGGTTATCGTCGACGAGGCCGACAGCGTGCTCATCGATGAAGCGGTCACCCCCCTGATCATTTCCCGGATGGAGGAAAACGCGCCGCTGATCGATGCCTGCACACGGGCCCACCATATTGCAGTCGACCTCCACCCGAAGGAGGACTATCGGGTGGATAGCAAGTACAAGGAGATCCGGTTCACCGACTCGGGGCGGGCCAAGATTGAGGCCAGGGCCCGCAGCCTTCCCGGGATCTGGCGCGGCCCTGCCCGCCGCGAGGAACTGGTCCAGCAGTCGCTTACGGCACGGGAGTTTTATCGACCGGACAAGCAGTATGTTGTCCAGGACGACAAAGTGGTGATCGTCGATGAATTTACCGGGCGCCTCATGCCCAATCGGACCTGGCGGCACGGGCTTCATCAGGCTGTCGAGGCCAATGAGGGGATCGCGGTCAGCAACCCCAGTGAAACCCTGGCCAGGCTCAGCTTCCAGCGGTTCTTCCGGTTCTTCCGAAAACTGTCCGGGATGACCGGCACCGCCCGTGAGGCCGCCGGCGAATTCTGGCATATCTATCAGTTGCCGGTCATCACCGTTCCGACCAATCGGCCCTGCATCCGGAAGCAGTTGCCCGATGCGGTCTTCCCAACGGCCGCGGCAAAGTGGGCCGCCATCGCCGATGACATTCATAAATGGAATCGGACCGGACGTCCGGTTCTGGTGGGCACCCGGAGTGTCGTTGCCAGCGA